>Ga0334722_10000487_pt1 | contig 58100 bp, 56 predicted proteins | sample C3_bottom_MG_FD_207210 | JGI IMG/M metagenome (GOLD analysis project Ga0334722, IMG submission 207210) | Sediment microbial communities from Yellowstone Lake, YNP, Wyoming, USA - C3_bottom | ecosystem: Environmental > Aquatic > Freshwater > Lake > Sediment | place: USA: Wyoming | collected... | reverse complement strand
ACGCGCTCCCTCCAGCGAGCCCGGCGCAACCCCGCTTGCATCCTTCTGTTTCTGCATATCCGACTCCTTCTCTCAGACACGATTTAACCCCAAATTCGTGTCCAGGAAAATCGGAGCCGGCGCACGTTTACGTCTTTGTTTGCACCGCCTGCATCGGCGCCTCGTTGACGCTCAACTGGAACACATCCGGCCGGCTGTAGTGTCCGGTGACGTCGAAGTCGAACTTGCCGCGGCCGATATCGTTCAGATCCAGGTCCGCCGTCAGGATGGTTTCGCTGCCGAAGTGCGGACCGGCCAGGACCTGGCCCAGGGGATTGATGATGGCACTGCCGCCGCGCATCAGCACCGCCTCCGGCGTATCGCCCAGCGACACGCGCACGGTATCCGGGAAATCCTTCTTGCGGATGAACTGGCAGGCGGTCAGGACGAAACAGCGTCCTTCCAGCGCGACGTGCTGCATGGACGCGATCCAGGTATCGCGGTCGTCCGCAGTCGGCGCGCAGTACAGCGCGACGTTCTTCGCGTACATCGCCATGCGCAGCATCGGCATGTAGTTCTCCCAGCAGATGACCGAGCCGATGCGGCCGTAGGGGCTGTCGACCACGGTCAGCGTCGAGCCGTCGCCGAAGCCCCAGATCACCCGCTCCATCACGGTAGGCATCAGCTTGCGGTGCTTGCCGAGCAGCGTCCCGTCCGGGCCGAAGAACAGCACGGTGCAATGGCAGGTGCCGCCGTCGCGTTCGATCACGCCGATGACCACGTAGGCGCCATGCGCTGCCGCCGCCTCGCCCAGACGCTGGGTTTGCGGGCCGGGAACCTCGATCGCGGCATCCAGGTAGAGGCGGAATTCCTCGCGGCCGGCCGGGTCGCGCGCGCCCACGACCAGCCCGTAGTTGACGCCCTTGGGATAGCCGGGAATGAAGGCTTCCGGAAAAACGATGAGCTTGGCGCCCAAGGCCGAGGCTTCGGCGATCAGGCGTACCGCCTTGTCCACGCAGGCCTCGGTATCGAAGGGGATAGCGCCGGCCTGGACGACGGCGGCGCGCACACTGGTTTGTGGTGCAGACATGATGTGGCTCCTCAGATTGCTGGATTGTATTGGTGCGCTCTAGCGCAACAGGCCGCGCACCGCGAGATTGCGCATCAGCGCGCTGATACCGAAGGTCCAGGGCGCCGCTTGGTCCGAGGTGGTGACGCGGTTCACCAGGCGGCCGAGTTTCGGCGTCGAAATGCTGACCAGGTCGCCGAGTTTGTGGGTGAAGCCCATGCCCGGCGCGCCCCTGTCCTTGACCGGGGCGAACATGGTGCCGAGGAACAGCATGAAACCGTCTGGATACTGGTGAAATGCGCCCCAGGCGTGGGTGACGATATCCAGCGGATCGCGGCTGATCTTGCTCATCGGACTGACGCCCTCGAGTACGAAGCCGTCCGTGCCAGCGATTTCGAGCGCCAATTCCGCCTGGCGCACATCGGCTATGCCGAATTTCTCGTCGAACAGGCGGATGAACGGGCCGATCGCGCACGAGGCGTTGTTGTCCTTGGATTTGCCGAGCAGCAAGGCGCTGCGGCCTTCGAAGTCGCGCAGGTTCACGTCGTTGCCGAGCGTGGCGCCGACCGTCTCGCCCGCGCCGGTTACGGCGAGCACGATTTCCGGCTCCGGGTTGTTCCAGGTGGATTTCGGGTGCAGTCCCACTTCCGCGCCGAGGCCGACCGCGGACATGACCTGAGACTTGGTGAAGATTTCCGCGTCCGGGCCGATGCCGACTTCCAGATACTGTGACCATGCGCCCTGGGCCACGAGCACGCGCTTGATTTCATCGGCTTCGCGCGAGCCCGGCTTCACCGAGGCGAGATTGTCGCCGATGATCTGCATCACTTGCGCGCGTATCGCCTCGGCCTTGGTGGTATCGCCGCGCGCCTGCTCTTCGATCACGCGTTCCAGCAGGCTGTGCACGAAAGTCACGCCGCTCGCCTTGATCGCCTGCAGGTCGTTGGGCGCGAGCAAAGAAGGCTGGGCCGCGTTCCTGCTGTCACCGCTGTTGGCGAGCAGGGCCTCGACCGTGCCGACAACCTTACCTGGCGCGCTCCGCGCGAGGGCGACGCGGTCGATGCGTGCGAGCAGCTGGCTCATGGTCGGCTCGATCGCAGCAAGATCGACGACATCGCCGTTGGGCCGCACGGTAACCGGAGAGGGGCCGGCCGGCGTGCCCGGGAGCCAGGCGCGGCCGAGCAAAGTCGCCTCGCGCCAATCGGCCGGCAGGCAGTCCGGCGTCAGCAGGTCATTGAGTATCTTCAAGGCAGATCTTCCTTTCGCAGCATGAATACGTAGTCGTCACCCGCGCTGGTCTCCAGCCAGGTGAAGGGCAGGCGCGGATAGGCTTTTTCCAGCGCGGCGCGATTGTGGCCGATTTCGACGACGAGCAGGCCTTCGGGGTTCAAATGGGCAGCGGCCTGCGCCAGCATCGGGCGTACCAGTGCCAGGCCGTCGCGTCCGCCGGCCAGCGCCAGGCGCGGCTCGCGCCGGTATTCTCGCGGCAGCGCGCGCATGGCCGCGGCGTCGACGTAGGGCGGATTGGACAAAATGAGGTCGTAGCGGCGCCGCGCCAGACGATCGAATAGATCGGTCTGGACCAGCCGTACGCGTTTCCCCAGCGCGTAGTCTTTGACGTTCCGGCGCGCCACCTGCAGCGCTTCGGCCGAGAGGTCGGCCGCGTCGACGCGCGCGCTGGGAAAGGCCTGCGCCGCCAGCACGGCAAGACAGCCCGAGCCGGTGCACAGGTCGAGCACGCTGCGCACCCGTCGCGCATCGGCGATCCAGGGCACAAGGCCGTCGCGCAGCAATTCGGCGATGAACGAGCGCGGCACGATGACGCGCTCGTCCACGTAAAACCTGAACTCGCCCAGCCAGGCTTCGCGGGTGAGATAGGCTGCCGGCGTGCGTTCCTTTACCCGTCGCAGCAAGAGGGCGCGCACTGCGTCGAGTTCGCCCGTGCTTAACGGCCGCTCGAGCACGGAATCGAGTTCGCCCAGCGGCAGCCCGAGGGTATGCAGGATGAGATAGATCGCTTCGTCGCGGGCGTTCTGCGTGCCGTGCCCGAATGCGAGTCCGGCGCGCTTGAATTGCGTAACGGCCTCGCGCAATACCGCGCGCAGCGTCACCGGGCGCGCAGCTTTCAGGCCGGCAGCAGGCGTTCGAGCGCCTGCCGGTAGATGGACTGGATGGCCTCGCGTGTGAGCCGCAGCGCGATCGAACGCAGCCGGATCAGCTGTTGTGCAAGTTCCAGCGGGATTGAGCTCATGTGCTGAATGTAAGCCGCCCCTACTCGGTCTTCTCGTCGAGGAGAACCTTGAATTCGCTGAAGGAGCCGGTCTTCTCCAGGTCGGGCGCCGCCTCGGGCTTTTTCAGGCCGGCGGCCGCGGCCGCGGCCGTCGCGGCGCCCCCGTCGCCCTCGGACTGGTTCATCAGCCACATCAGGTTGGTGGCGGAATCGGCGTTGCCCAGCGCTTCCTCCTTGCTGATCAACCCTTCTTTGTACATCTTGAACAGCGATTGCTCGAAGGTCTGCGAGCCCGGCGTCATGCTCTTTTCCATCGCGTCCTTGATTTCGCTGATTTCGCCTTTGTCTATCAGTTCAGCCGTGTAACGCGTGTTGAGCAGCACCTCCACCGCGGCCGAGCGGCCGCCCTTGAGGTTCTTGATCAGGCGTTGCGAGATCACGGCCTTGAGCGTCGCCGCCAGATCCTGCAGCAGCGACGGCCGGTTTTCCAGCGGATAGAAGCTGATGATGCGGTTCATCGCATGGTAGCTGTTGTTGGCGTGCAGCGTGGCCAGGCACAGGTGGCCGGACTGGGCGTAAGCGATGGCCGCCGCCATGGTGTCCTTGTCGCGGATTTCGCCGATCAGAATGCAGTCGGGCGCCTGGCGCAGCGCGTTCTTCAGCGCGACCTTGAAATCGAGAGTGTCGGTGCCGACTTCGCGCTGGTTGACGATGCATTTCTTGTTGGTGAAAATGAATTCCACCGGATCTTCCAGCGTCAGGATGTGGCCCGACTTGGCGGCATTGCGTAGATCGAGCATGGCGGCCAGCGTGGTCGATTTGCCCGAGCCCGTGGCGCCGACCATCAGGATCAGGCCGCGTTTCTCCATGATCACTTCTTTCAGCACCGGCGGCACGCCCAGGGTGTCGATGTTGGGCACCTCGCCGGGAATGTAGCGCACCACCACGGCCGGCGTAGTCTTCTGGCGAAACGCGCTGATGCGAAAGCTGCCGACGCCGGTCATGGGAAACGCGGTATTGAGTTCCAGCGTGTCCTCGAATTCCTTTTTCTGCTTGTCGGTAAGGACTTCGTACAGCAGGTTGGTAATGCTGCCCGGATCCATCACCTGCTGATTGATCGGCATGGCGGTGCCGTTGATCTTGATGTTGATCGGCGAGCCGACGGACAGGAAGATGTCGGAGGCTTTTTTCTCCGCCATCAACTGGAACAGGCGCTTCATTGCAGACATGGTCCTACTCCCTTTAACGGCCCGCGCAAGATGCATTTTCCATCAGCAGAGGGCAGATTGCCAGGTACGATGTTCGCTAATTCGTGCTCGACGGCGGTTCGAAGCGCTGCAAATCCAGCGCGGGCTGCGCCTTCCAGCCTTTTTTCCGGTGCTCGGCCACCACGGTGGTGAAAATGCCGCCGCGCACGTGGAATTTCGCGGCGAGGCGCATGAATCGTGGCCGCGTGGCCCCGACCAGATCGTCGAGGATGCGGTTGGTGACCGCCTCATGGAAGGCCCCTTGGTTGCGATAGGACCAGACGTAGAGCTTGAGGCTTTTCAACTCGAGGCACTTGCGCTCCGGAATGTAGTCGAGTACCAAACGCGCGAAATCCGGCTGCCCGGTGAGCGGACAAAGGCAGGTAAATTCAGGAATCTCCATATGAATCAGATAATCCCTGGCGGGGCTCGGATTGTCGAAGGTGCTCGGTTTGCTGCTGGGTTTGGCGCTCATGCGGGGCTCGGAAAACAAAGTTAAGATGGTATTATATCGGCTGCCTATTAATACGAATAAATCCGGTTGAAAACCGGTTTTCAGAAGACCATCCAGTGCGCCTTACTCAAATCAAGCTAGTCGGATTCAAATCTTTCGTCGATCCGATCACGATCGCCGTGCCGGGTCAGTTGGTCGGCATCGTCGGTCCCAACGGTTGCGGCAAGTCCAACGTCATCGACGCCGTGCGCTGGGTGCTCGGCGAATCGCGCGCCTCGGCCTTGCGCGGCGAGTCCATGCAGGACGTGATATTCAACGGCTCGGCGCTGAGAAAGCCGGTGGCGCGCGCCAGCGTCGAGTTGACGTTCGACAACAGCCTCGGGAAGGCTGCGGGGCAGTGGTCGCAGTATGCGGAAATCGCGGTGAAGCGCGTGCTGACGCGTGAAGGCGAGTCGCTGTACTACATTAACAACAGCCATGTGCGCCGGCGCGACATTCAGGACATCTTCATGGGCACCGGCCTGGGGCCGCGCGCTTACGCCATCATCGAACAGGGGATGATCGCGCGCATCATCGAGGCCAAGCCGGAAGATCTGCGCGTTTTCCTGGAAGAGGCGGCGGGAATCTCCAAGTACAAGGAGCGGCGGCGCGAGACCGAGCACCGCCTGCATGACACGCGCGAGAATCTTTCGCGGGTGGCCGACATCTGCGAGGAACTGTCGCTGCAGATCGACAAGCTCGACCAGCAGGCCAAGGTCGCCCTGCAATTCAAGGAACTGCAGGGCGACATGCAGCGCAAGCAGAATATCCTGTGGCTGCTGCGCAAGATGGAAGCCGACAACGAGGCGCAGCGCCATGCGCGCGACATCGAACGGGCGGCGAACGAACTGGAAGCCGAGACCGCGCGCCTGCGCGAGATCGAGAAGCGCCTGGAGGAAGTGCGTAGCGCGCATTACGAGGCCGGCGATGTGCTCAGCACCGCGCAAGGCGAGCTCTACGCCGCCAACGCCGAAGTGCAGCGCCTGGAAACCGAGATCCGCTACATCAGCGAGAGCCGCACCAGACTGGAGCATCAAATTGCGCAACTGACCGCGCAGAGCGAGCAGTGGCAGCAGCAGGCAGGCGAATTGAACGGCGCGCTTGCCATGTGGCAGGAAAGGCAGGGGGGCGCAGGAACGCGGCTGCAGCTGGCGCGTGAGCGCCTGGCGACGGAAACGGCGAAACTGCCCGAGGCCGATCAGGCGTTTCGCTCCGTCCAGGCACGGCTGGCCGAGGAGCGTGGCGCTCTGGCCCAGACCGAGCAGGCGCTGAAAATCGAACAGACCCACATCACCCATGCGGACAAGACTCTGCAGGGTCTGGTTTTGCGTCAGGAACGCCTGGTTGCCGAATTCGCGGGGCTGGCCAAGCCCGATGCCGCCGCGATCGAAGAACAGCAGCGCCAGATCGCCGAATTGGCGGACGAACTCTCGCGCAAGGACGCGCAGCTCGCCAGCCAACTGGCGCAGCTGCCGGAGCTGGAAACCGCGCGCCGCACGGCTCAAGAAAAACTGGACGCGCAGCAGCGGGAACAGGCCGGGCTCGAATCGCGCCTGGCTACGCTCAAGCAGGTGCAGGACCAGGTCGAAAGCAATGCCCAGATCCACGACTGGTTGATCAAGCACCAGCTGGAATCGCTGCCGCGCCTGTGGCAGCAGGTGCGGGTCGAGGCCGGATGGGAGTCGGCATTCGAAGCCGTGCTGCGCGAGAAACTGCACGCGGTGGAGGCGGCGCAGCCGGAATTGCTGCAGCGCATGCTGGAGGACGCCCCGCCGGCCAAATTGAGCGTCTATGCCGCTACGGCGGCAGTGCCGGACCCGGCGCTGGAAGGCATGCGGCCGCTTGCCTCCCTGCTCGAGATTCACGACGATACGGTGCGCGGGGTAATGCAGGATTGGCTGCACGGGGTGTACGCGGTGGAGAGCGCGCCGAGTGCCAGTGACAGGCAGGCGCTGTCGCCGGGGGTGATCCTGGTCAGCCGCCAGGGGCATCAGTTCTCGCGCAGCGCGGTCAGCTTCCATGCGCCGGACCCAAGCGACAGCGGCATACTCGCGCGGCAGCGCGAAATCGAGGATTTGAGCGCGCAGTTGAGCCAGCGCGAAGAGACGCTGCGCCAAGTGCGCAGCGAACAGCGCGTCGTCGAGGCGGCGCTGGGCGGGCATAACCAGCGTTTGGCGACCTTGCGCCAGGAAGCGGCCGCGCTGAAACAGCGGGCGCATGAGCAGCAGATGGAAAGTCTCAAGCTTTCCCAGGGTTTGGAGCGTTTTCAGGAGCGCAGCCGCCAAATCCAGCTGGAATTGGATGAAATCACCCGCCAGCAGGAGTCCGAGCGCGCCAGCCTGGCAGCGGCCGAATCCAGCTTGGGCAGCCACCAGCGGATCATGGAAGAGGCGACGGGGAGGGTGGAGGCCACCTTGGGCACCCACGCGCAAGCCGAGGAAGCGCTGAGCGCGCAGCGGCAGGCGCTGCAGCAGGCGGAGCATGAAGAGCAGGAATCGGTCTATTATGAAAAAGAATGCTCTTCTAAAATCAATGAAATACAGTCGTCAATTAAAATAATACTGGAGCAAACTGGCGCGGCGGCGCAGCAACTCGAGCAACTCACCACCGATTTGGCGACGCAACGCGACGAGGACTTGCGGCAACAGTTGCAGACCCAACTCGAGCAAAGAGTGCAGCGCGAGCAAGCCTTGGCCGCTGCCCGCTCGCGCCAGGAAGAACTGGCCCAGGGCCTGCGCGCGGCCGACGAGGAGCGTCTGGTTTGCGAGCAGAAGCTGGAGCCCCTCAGAAACCGCATAAACGAGCTGCGCCTGAAAGAGCAAGCGGCGCGTCTCAACAAGGAGCAATACGCGAACCAGCTGTTCGAGGCTGGCGCCGACGAAGTAGCCCTCGCGGTTATGCTGGAAAAAGGCATGCGGCCCAACGCCTTGCAGGCCGAAATCAACCGCCTGGTCCAGGCCATCAACGATCTGGGCGCGGTCAACATGGCGGCGCTGGAGGAGTTGCAGACCAGCCGCGAGCGCAAAGGCTTCCTGGATGCGCAGGCCGCCGACCTCAATCTGGCATTGGAAACGCTGGATGCGGCGATCCGCCGCATCGACCGCGAGACGCGCGAAATGCTGCAGCAGACCTTCGACACCGTGAACGGGCATTTCGGACAGATGTTTCCCCGTTTGTTCGGCGGCGGTGAAGCACGCCTGCTGATGACCGGCGAGGAAATTCTCGACGCCGGGGTGCAGGTGATCGCCCAGCCCCCGGGCAAGAAGACCTCCACCATCCATCTGCTTTCCGGCGGCGAGAAGGCGCTCACCGCGCTGGCGCTGGTATTTTCGATGTTCCAGCTCAATCCGGCACCGTTCTGCCTGCTGGACGAGGTCGATGCGCCGCTGGACGACCCGAATACCGAGCGGTTCTGCGAACTGGTGAAGCACATGTCCGCCGACACGCAATTCCTCTACATCAGCCACAACAAGATCACCATGGAAATGGCGGCGCAACTGGTGGGCGTGACCATGCAGGAGTCGGGCGTGTCGCGCGTGGTCGCCGTCGATATCGAGGAAGCCCTGCGGATGAAGGAGGAACTGGCCGCATGAGCCTAGGCGCAGGGGCCCCGCGCAGGGGGGATGCGACCCGGGCGAAGGCGGCCGGACGCCGACAGTGCGGACTATGCGATAGGGCAATCGCAAGGAGGCGGAGCAAATGAGCCTAGGCGCAGGGGCCCCGCGCAGGGGGGATGCGACCCGGGCGAAGGCGGCCGGGCGCCGACAGCGCGGTCTATGATCGAGTCGTACTCAAGGAGGCGGCGCAAATGAGCGAGCTGCAACTCGGCCTGCTGGGAATCGGCGTCCTGGTGGTGATCGGGGTGCTGGTCTTCAACAAGTTGCAGGAGGCCAGGATCAAGCGCCAGTCGGAGGAGGCTTTCGGCTCGCGCCATGACGACGTGCTGCTGGGAGGGAAGGCTGAGGCGGGGCGGCGGCCAGCGGGTTCGACCGAGCGCATCGAGCCGACCTTGTCAGATGCGCCGGGCGAGACCGCGGCGGGCAGTGGCATGCTGGATCCGGGCATAGACTTCATCGCGACCCTCGAAGCACAAGGCCCAGTTTCCGGGGAGGCGGTCTCTACAGCCATCGTCGAAAGCCCTGCCAAACCCGCCAAGGCGGTTAGCTGGGAGGGCTACAACCGGCAAACGGCGAGCTGGGAGCCATTGGCCGCAGCCGGCGAATACCCGCTGCTGCGCGCCGGCCTGCAATTGGTCGACCGCAAGGGTGCAGCGAGCCGCCAGGACCTGTCCGACTTCAGCGCCCTGATCCAGGGTGTCGCCGAGGCCGTAGGCGCCAGCTGCACCCTGCCCGAGCCGGATGTGGCATTGGAGCGTGCACAGAAGCTGGACGCGCTTTGCGCCGATGTTGACGTGCAGATCGGGCTCAACCTGGTCGCGCGTGGCACCGCGTTTCCCGGCACCCGGATTCGCGCGTATGCGGAAGCCCAGGGCTTGGCGCTGGAAGGCGACGGCAGATTTTGCCGCCGCGACGAAACCGGCCTCGAGCTCTATTCGCTGTCCAATACGGAGACACCCGCTTTTTCCGCGGAGGGCGTAAAGACGCTCGCGACCAAGGGGTTGACGCTGTTGTTCGACGTCGCCAGAGCGCCTGGCGGCATCGCCGCCTTCGACCGGTTCGTCGAATTTGCGCGCACGCTGGCCGAAACCCTGTCCGCAGGAATCGTCGATGACAATCGCCGGCCGCTGGACGAGGCGGCGCTACGCAAGATACGCGACCAGTTGCAGGCGCTGTACGCCAGTATGGAACAACAGGGGATACCGGCAGGCAGCCCGCTGGCACTGCGCCTGTTTGCGTAATGGCGGCACCCCAGCCAACTCAGGCAAAGGCGCGCGAACTGCGCGCCGAAATCGAACGTCACAACCGCCAGTACTACGTGCTCGATGCGCCGCTGATCAGCGATGCGGAGTACGACCGGCTGTTTCGCGAACTGCAGCAACTCGAAAGCGAATACCCGGAGCTGGCCGGTGCCGATTCGCCGACGCAGCGTGTCGGCGCCGCGCCGCTGGCCAAGTTTGACCAGATCACGCACCGCACGCCCATGCTTTCCCTCAACAACGCATTTTCCGAGGAAGAGGTGCTGGCGTTCGACAAGCGCGTATGCGAGGGGCTGAAGGCTGCGAATATCGAATACCTGGCCGAGCCCAAATTCGACGGCCTGGCGATCAGCCTGACCTATGCACAGGGCATCTTCAAGCAGGGCGCGACCCGCGGCGACGGCTATACCGGCGAAGACGTGACTGCCAACCTGCGCACGATCAAGAGCATACCGCTGCGTTTGCACGGCAGCGCCGTTCCCGAACTGCTCGAGATCCGCGGCGAAGTGCTGATGTACCGGCGCGACTTCGAGCGGATGAACCTGCGCCAGCGGGCCAAGGGCGAGAAGGAATTCGTCAATCCGCGCAATGCCGCAGCGGGCAGCCTGCGCCAGCTCGATTCGCGCATCACCGCACACAGGCGATTGCGCTTTTTCGCCTACGCGGTCGGCATGATCGAAGGTGCGGCCGCGCCCGGGACGCATGGCGAGCTGGAAGACTGGCTGCAGACGCTGGGGCTGCCGGTCTGCCCGGAGGCGCGTGTGGTCGACGGAGCGCAAGGGCTGATGCGGTTCTACGACGAGATCGGCGCGCGGCGCGCGCAATTGCCCTATGACATCGACGGCGTGGTCTACAAGGTCAACAGCCTGGCGGCACAGGAACGGCTGGGCTACGTGGCGCGCGCGCCGCGTTTCGCCATCGCGCACAAGTTTCCCGCCGAGGAAGCGACGACCGAGGTGCAGGCGATCGAGGTGCAAGTGGGGCGCACCGGCGCCTTGACCCCGGTCGCCCGGCTCAAGCCGGTGTTTGTAGGGGGCGTGACGGTCACGAACGCTACGCTGCATAACCTCGACCAGGTGCGGGACAAGGACGTATGGGTGGGGGATACCGTCATCGTGCGTCGCGCCGGCGACGTGATTCCAGAGGTTGTACGAGTTGTGCCGGAGAAGCGCCCTGCCGACGCGACCGAGTTCCAGATGCCAAAACAATGTCCTGATCCGGAATGCAAATCCAAGGTCGAGCGCTTGGAAAGTGAAGCGGTATACCGCTGCACCGGCGGACTCTTCTGCCCGGCCCAGCGCAAACAGGCATTGCTGCATTTCGCATCGCGTCGCGCCATGGACATCGAAGGCTTGGGAGAAAAACTGGTTGACCAGCTTGTCGATGGCGGCATAGTCCATACACCGGCCGATCTATACGACCGGGAAATATTGAATGCTACCCGCCTCGCTGAGTTGGAGCGCATGGCCGAAAAATCGGCGGCGAATGTTATCGCGGCAATTGACAAGACCAAAGGCAGTTCTCTTGCCCGATTCCTCTTCGCGCTTGGCATCTATCACGTGGGCGAAGAGGTGGCGAAAATTCTCGCCCGCCATTTCGGCTCGATCGAGGCCTTATTGACTGCCGATTGGGTTGCGCTGATAGCCGAAAAGGAACGCGTGCAGAAGGAAAACACCCGCCGCCGCAACAAGGACGAGACACTGCTCGCCCCTGTCCTGCCCGGCGTGGGCCCGGAGATCATGCAAAGCGTCGCCAACTTCCTCAGTCAGCCGCATAACCGCGAAGTGATCGAGCAGTTGCGCGCGAGCGGGGTGGTGAGCGAGAGCGATATCACGGTCCCGTCGGAAGCGGCCGGCGTGCTTCGCGGGAAAACCTTCGTGCTAACTGGTACGCTACCCAATCTGAGCCGCGAACAAGCCAAGGCGATGATCGAGGAGCGGGGCGGCAAGGTGAGCGGATCGGTATCGAACAAGACCGACTACGTCGTGGCCGGGGCGGAAGCGGGCAGCAAGCTGGCCCGCGCGCAGGAACTTGGCATTGCGCTGCTGGACGAGGCAGGATTGCTCCAATTGCTGAAAGGAAGCTGATGAAACGCGTGCGCAAGTGTGTATTTCCGGTGGCGGGCATGGGCAGTCGCTTTTTGCCTGCGACCAAGGCCAGCCCGAAAGAGATGATGCCGGTGGTCGACAAGCCTCTGATCCAGTATGCGGTGGAAGAAGCCGTGGCGGCGGGCATGACCGACATGATATTCATCACCGGCCGCAACAAACGCAGCATCGAAGACCATTTCGACAAGGCCTACGAGGTGGAAGCCGAACTCGCGGCGCGCGGCAAACTCGATCTGCTGGAACTGGTGCAGGACATCGTTCCCAAGCATATCAACTGCATCTATATCCGCCAGCCCGAAGCGCTGGGTCTGGGGCATGCGGTGCTGTGCGCCGAACCGGTGATCAGCGGCGAGCCGTTCGCGGTCATTCTGGCCGATGACCTGATCGACGGCGATCCCCCGGCGCTCAAGCAAATGGCCGAGGTGTACGCCGAGCACCAGTGCTCGGTGCTCGGCGTGGAGGAAGTGCCGCGCGAGCACACGCGACAATACGGCATCGTCAAGACCGACGGCAAGGAGCCGGGCGCGGTCAGCGCGATCGTCGAGAAACCGCAACCCAAGGACGCGCCGTCCACGCTGGCCGTGGTCGGCCGCTATATCCTGAACCCGCGCATTTTTCATCATCTGGCCAGTGTGCAGGCGGGGGCCGGGGGCGAAATTCAGCTGACCGACGGCATCGCGGCCCTGATGCAGGAAGAAAAGGTGCTGGCCTACCGTTTCAAGGGCGTGCGCTATGACTGCGGCTCCAAGCTGGGCTATTTGCTGGCCACGGTCGCTTACGGAAAAAAACATCCCGAGACCGGCGTCGCTTTCACCGCTTACCTGAAGTCGCTCCAAGCCGGCGCTTGATCCGCATGGACCGAACGGCACGCGCCTGGCAGATACTCGAATCGGCGGAGTTGATCCACGGCGCCGCCGCGGTGGATGGCGCGATCGCGCGCGTCGCGGCGCAAATCAGCGCGGCACTGCGGGATCAGTTCCCGCTGGTCCTGTCGGTGATGGGCGGCGCGGTGGTATTTACCGGCCGTATCCTGCCATTGCTGGATTTTCCGCTGGACTTCGACTATATCCACGCGTCGCGCTACGGTGGCACGACCAGCGGCGGCGCGGTCGATTGGAAAGTCGAACCCAAGGGCAATGTCGCCGGCAGGGTGGTGCTGGTGCTTGACGACATCCTCGACATCGGCGACACCATGCTGGCGATCCGCGAGCGCGTTCTCCGTTTGGGCGCCCGGGCGTTTTACTGCGCGGTACTCACCGACAAGCAGAAAGGCGTGGCCAAGCCGATCCGTGCCGATTTTGTCGGACTCGAGCTGCCGGACCGCTACGTGTTTGGATGCGGCATGGATGCGCACGGCATCTGGCGCAACCTGCCGGCGATCTACGCGCTGCGCGAGGAAGAAAAATCGTGATAGGCCGGCACACTCGGTCTTGCATCGCGCCGGTCCCGTGGCGTGATAGTATCGCCGCCGTCCCGGCGCGGAGTGTGCGCCTCAACTATTGGTTCTCGATCACCCTATGCTAGCGATCATCGGCGGCAGCGGCCTCACCCAGCTGTCCAATCTCGAAGTCACCCGCCGCCTGGCGGTGCGCACGCCCTACGGCGAGCCGTCCGGCGCGCTCACCTTCGGCCGCATCGCCGGCGTGGAAGTCGTGTTTCTTGCGCGCCACGGCTATGGCCACACCATCGCGCCGCATGAGGTCAACTACCGCGCCAATATCTGGGCTCTGCGGGAGCAAGAGGTGCGGGGCGTGATATCGGTCGCATCGGTGGGCGGAATCCGCGCCGACATGCGGCCCGGCGTCGTCGCCGTGCCGCATCAGATCATCGACTATACCTGGGGCCGGAAGAACACCTTTTTCGAGGGCGGCGAACAACCGGTTACGCATATCGATTTCACCGAACCGTACTCGGTGTCATTGCGCCAGCGTATTCTGGAGGCGGCCGGCGCCTGCGGTGAAACGGTAGCGGATAACGCGATCTACGCCGCCTGCCAGGGCCCGCGGCTGGAAACTGCGGCCGAGATCGACCGGCTGGAGCGCGACGGCGCCGATGTGGTCGGCATGACCGGCATGCCGGAGGCGGCGCTCGCACGGGAGGCGGGCCTCGAATATGCGGCCATCGCCGTGGTCGCGAATTTTGCCGCCGGCCGCGGCGACAGCCTGCATGGCGTGCGTCTGGAGAACATCGAGCCGGTGCTGCAGCAGTCGTTGGCGCGAGTGCGCCGCATCATCGAGAAACTGGTGGCGGCATGAGCAGGAAGCAGGGGCCCCGCGCAGCGGGGATGCGACCGCCCGCGATTGCCGCCGGAGGCCGACAGCGCGCATGTGAAAACGTGATTCTGTCGATGGAGGCGTCGCGCGCATGATCCGCGAGGTGCTCAAAATGGGCGATCCGCGCCTGTTGCAGCAGGCGCGGCGGCTGGAACAATTCGACACGCCTGAACTGCACGCCCTGCTCGAGGACATGCGCGACACCATGGCGCATTTGAGCGGCGCGGGCCTTGCCGCGCCGCAGATCGGTGTCGGCCTGCAGGTGGTGATTTTCGGCATCGAGCAGGACGCGCGCTATCCGCAGGCGGATGAAATCCCGGACACCGTCCTGATCAACCCGGTGCTGACGCCGCTCTCGGACGAGCTGGAAGAGGACTGGGAAGGCTGCCTGTCGCTGCCGGGCCTGCGCGGCATGGTGCCGCGCCATGCGCGCCTGCGCTACCAGGGCTTCGATGAGCGGGGCAAGCGCATCGATCGCAGCGTCGAGGGCTTTCACGCCCGCGTGGTGCAGCACGAGTGCGACCACCTGCTGGGGATCTTGTATCCGATGCGCATCCGCGATTTCAGCAAGTTCGGCTTCATCCAGGCGCTGTTTCCCGGCGAAGACAGCCTGGACGAGTGATCCGCTTCGCGCCCGGCTGCCGTCTTATTTGAGCTGCAGCGCGTCGAGCAGATCGCTTTCCAGCTGCAGCACGGTCCTGGGTTTGGCCAGCGCCTCGCCCGAAATCAGAAAAACGTCCTCGGCGCGCTCGCCCAGGGTCACGATCTTGGCGGTGATCAGGTTGATTTCGTACTTTCCGAGGACCAGCGCGATGGCGTAGAGCAGGCCGGGGCGGTCGCCGGCGATGATGGACAGCGCGTGGCTGGCGCCTTTTTCGTCCGGCCGGATATTGACTTCGGGTGTGATCGGAAAATGCCGCAGCTGGCGCGACACGCGGCCCCGGGTGGGCGCGTGCAGCGGGGTCTGGCGCAGCAGCCGGTCGGCCAGGTCGGTTTCGATCAGATTGATCATGTCGCGGTAATGCGGATTGTTGCCGGGCCCGAGCAGCAGGAAGGTGTCCAGCGCATAGCCGTGCAGCGTAGTATGGATGCGGGCATCGGCGATGCTGAAGTTGATCTGTTCGAAATAGCCGCAGATGCGCGCGAACAGGTCGCGCTGGTCGCGCGTGTAGATCATCACCTGCAGGCCCTCGCCTATGGGCGAGAGGCGCGCCTTGACCACCGGCCGATCGGCGTCGACGCGGTAGTGCAACGTCCGCGTCTGCCAGGCGATGTCCTTGGCGTCATGACGCAGGAAATAGGCCACGTCGAGCTTGCTCCATAGCTTGTCCTTGACCTCGTCCGACAGCGCGTACAGGCGCAGCAGGCGCAAGGCTTCGTCCTGCTTCGCCTGGATGTCCTGTTCGAAACCGATGCCGTCGCCACGCAGCAGGCGTCGCGCGAGCAAGAACAGGTCTTCCAGCAACTTGCCTTTCCAGGCGTTCCACACCTTGGGGCTGGTGCCGCGCACATCGGCTACGGTGAGCAGATACAGCGCGGTGAGCCGGCGCTCGGTCTTGGCCTTGTCGGCGAAGGCCTTGATTGTTTCCGCGTCGGAGAGGTCCTGCTTTTGCGCCACCGACGACATGGTCAAATGATGCTCCACCAGGAACACCACCAGGTCGGTGTCCTCGCGCGTCAGTCCGTGCGCGCGGCAGAAACCGCTCGCGTCCCGCATTCCGAGGCGGGAGTGGTCGCCGCCGCGGCCCTTGGCGATGTCGTGGAACAGCGCCGCGACGTAGAGCAGCCAGTGGCGATCGAAGCCCGCCATCAGGCGGCTGCACTGCGGGTACTCATGGGCGAATTCGACCATGGTAAAGCGGCGCAGATTGCGTATCACGGTGAGTATGTGCTGGTCCACGGTATAGGCATGGAACAGGTCGTACTGCATCTGCCCGACGATCTTGCCAAACGCGGGCAGGTAGCGCCCGAGTACCGAATACTGGTTCATGCGCCGCAGTTCATGCACTACGCCGCGCGGCTGCTGCAGAAGCTGCAGGAACAGCGCGCGGTTGGCCGGGTCGCGGCGAAAGCGGGCGTTGATGCCCATGCGCGCGCGCCACAGGGCGCGCAGCGTGGTCGCGCTCATGCCCTTCAACTCGGCATGCTGCTGCAGCAGCAGGAAGCTCTCCAGAATGGCGCTCGGCTGGCGTTCGAACAGGTCGGGATCGCGTGCCTCCAGCAGTTCGTGCGCAGCCTGGAAGCGTTCGTTGAGAATGTCCGGCAGGCTGTCGTCGCCAGAGAGCAGCTGCACCGCGATGTTCTGCAGCAGCAGCGTGTTGAGCTGCGTGATTACTTTGGCGGTGCGGTAATAGCGCTGCATCAACTGCTCGCTCGCGCGTTTGCTCGGCGTGTCGGCGTAGCCGAACTTCTCTGCCAGGCCCGCCTGAAAATCGAATAGCAGGCGGTCTTCGCGGCGACCCGCGATGTAGTGCAGGCGTATGCGCAATTCGCTCAGAAATTTCTGGTGCCGGGCGAGCTGGCGCGCTTCGACCGGGGTGATCAGCTCACGCGCGGCGAGCTGCATCCAATTCCCGCCGAGTCCGGCGGATTGGCTGATCCACAGGATCGCTTGCAGATCGCGCAGCCCCCCGGGCGCTTCCTTGAGATTGGGTTCGAGGCTGTAGGGGCTGTCCTGAAACTTGCCGTGGCGCTGCTCCTGCTCCAGGCGCTTGGACTGCAAGAAAGCCTGTGGATCAAGGTGTTCGCGCATGGCGTGCGTAAAGGCGGAAAACAGGCCGCGGCTGCCGCAGAGCCATCTGGCCTCGAGCAGGCTGGTCTGCACCGTAATGTCCTTGGCCGACTCGGTGAGGCATTCCGCTATCGTGCGCACGCCGTGCCCCGGCTCCAGACCGGCGTCCCAAAGGCTGCCGATCAGCGCCTCGAGCTTGGCTTTGAGTTCCGCATCCGGTTCGCACGGCAGAAGCACCAGGAGATCGACGTCGGAGTGGGGAAAGAGTTCGCCGCGGCCGTATCCGCCCACTGCGACGAGCGCGAGCGAACCGGGTAGGGCGGCTTCCTTCCACAAACCTCTGAGCGTGCGGTCGATCAGCAGGCGGTGCTGGCGCAGCATCTGCCGCACGCCGCCATCGGCAGCATAGCGTTCGTGCAGTTCGCGTCGCCCCGCCTGCAGCCTTTCACGCAGGCTGGCCGCGGTCCGCGGCGCCACCGCCGCTAACTGGGTATCGGGCATCAGGGGTGAGGGGCTTTCGGGCCGGGCTGCTTCGGTGCGCCGGCGGACAGGGTCAGTACCTCGTGCCCGGTTTCGGTCACAAGAACGGTGTGCTCCCATTGTGCCGACAGGCTGTGGTCCTTGGTCACGATGGTCCAGCCGTCGGAGAGTTCGCGGATCGCCGGTTTGCCGGCATTGATCATGGGTTCGATGGTGAATATCATCCCGGGTTGCAGCGGGATGCCGGTACCGGCACGGCCGTAATGCAGCACCTGCGGCTCCTCGTGGAATTTGCTGCCTATGCCGTGCCCGCAGAACTCGCGCACCACGCTGTAGCCGTGCGCTTCGGCATGCTTCTGGATCACGGCGCCGATGTCGCCCAGGCGGGCGCCGGGTTTGACCGCAAGGATGCCCAGCCACATGCATTCGTAGGTGGCTTCGCACAGGCGGCGCGCCTGGATCGCGGGTTCGCCGACGTAGAACATGCGGCTGGTGTCCCCGTGGTAGCCCTCCTTGATCACCGTGATGTCGATGTTGACGATGTCGCCGTGTTTCAACTGCCTGTCGCCGGGAATTCCGTGGCACACCTGATGGTTGATCGAGGTGCAGATCGACTTGGGGTAGGGCTGGTAGCCTGGCGGCGCATAATTGAGGGGGGCCGGCACGGTTTTCTGCACCTTGACCATATAGTCGTGGCACAGCGTGTCCAGTTCGCCCGTCGTGATCCCGGGTTTGACGTGCGGCGTGATGAAATCCAGCACTTCTCCCGCGAGGCGTCCGGCGACATGCATCTTGACTATCTCTTCCGGGGTCTTGATCTGAATGGTCATTTGCGGGCCGCGCTTAAAGGGTGGGAAGGATAAAGGATAGCCCGGGCTAAGGGAAGCGCTGCTTGAGGCGCAGGGCCGGATTTGGCGGGCAGCAAAACGCGCCGCCCTGGTTCCAGCCCGTTGCCACGGAACGCCGGTATGCGCGCTGCGGCAAGCCATCCGGTCCCGCCGCGGCCAAGCAGCTTAATCTGCTGTTTAGTCGCACATTTCTTGAATAGCGGCGAGGCTTCATGATATACTCTTTCGCTAGCCAAAAATGCTGGCTAAATTTGATCCGCCCCTCTTTAGGGTGCCCCTTGCGGGGTTATAACGAGCCGGGCGGCTATGACCAACCCTAAACGGAGAAGTTTGAATGTCTACGACGACCATGCGTCAAATGCTGGAAGCGGGGGTGCATTTCGGCCACCAGACGCGCTTCTGGAACCCCAAGATGGCTCCCTTCATTTTCGGCCATCGCAACAAGATTCACATCGTCAACCTGGAGAAGACCCTGGTCATGTACCAGGAGGCGATGAAGTACGTGAAAAAGCTGTCCTCGAACAAGGGCACCATCCTGTTCGTCGGCACCAAGCGGCAGGCGCGCGAAATCATCAAGGAAGAGGCGATGCGCTGCGGCGCCCCGTACGTCGACCACCGCTGGCTGGGCGGGATGCTGACGAACTTCAAGACGGTCAAACAATCGATCAAGCGCTTGAAGGATATGGAGGCGATGCTCGCCGACGGCAGCCTTGAAAAACTGCCGAAAAAAGAGGCCCTGGGCATTCAGCGCGAACTGGTCAAGTTCGAGCGCAGCCTGGGCGGAATCAAGGACCTGACCGGCGTGCCGGATGCCTTGTTCATTATCGATGTCGGTTACCAGAAAGGCGCCGTAGTCGAGGCCAACAAACTGGGCATTCCGATCATCGGCGTGGTCGATACCAATCACTCGCCCGAAGGCATTACCCACGTCATTCCGGGCAACGACGATTCCAGCCGCGCTATCCGCCTGTACGCCCGAGGCGTGGCGGACGCGATACTCGAAGGTCGCGACATGTCTATCCAGGAAATCGTCTCAGGTGGCGGCGCAGACGAATTCGTGGAATTGGAAACGCCGGACGAATCGGCAGCCTGACGCGCAGCGCAACTACCGTGCAAAAGGGGCGCAAGCCCCTTTTTTTGAACTTTTAGGAGCGAACAAATGGCAGAAATCACCGCAGCCATGGTAAAGGAGCTGCGCGAAATCACCGGACTCGGGATGATGGAGTGCAAGAAAGCCCTGGTCGAGACCGCCGGCGACCTTAAGGCCGCCGAAGATCTGCTGCGCGTCAAGAGCGGCGCCAAGGCGAACAAGGCGGCCGGACGCATTGCCGCGGAGGGCGTGATCGGCGCCTATTTTTCCGCTGACGGCAAGACCGCAGCCCTGGTTGAAGTTAATTGCGAAACCGATTTCGTGGCCAAGAACACGGATTTTCTTGCGTTCGCCTCTGCGCTCGCGCAACTGGTGGCGAAGCAGAATCCGGCCGATGTGGCGGCGCTGTCCGCCCTCACCCTGGACGGCGTCACGGTCGAGGCCAGGCGCCAGGCTCTGGTGCAGAAAATCGGGGAAAACCTCAGCCTACGCCGCTTTCACCGGGTGGATACCGCCGCCAAGCTGGCGCAATACCTGCATGGCGTCAAGATCGGCGTGCTGGTGGAGTTCGACGGCGAAGACGAAGTCGGCAAGGACCTCGCGATGCACATCGCATTCGCCAAGCCCCAGTTCATGTCGCGCGATGAAGTCGCGCCGGAAGTGATCGCGCGCGAGCGCGACGTGCACATCGCACGCGCCAAGGAATCGGGCAAGCCGGCCAATATCGCGGAAAAAATGGTCGAAGGCGGGCTCAACAAGTTTCTCGGCGAAATCACCCTGCTTGGACAGACTTTCATCAAGGACGACAAGCTGACGGTGGAAAAGATGCTCGCCGCAAAGCGGACCAAGCTGCTCAGCTACAAGTTCTTCGTCGTCGGCGAGGGCATAGAGAAAAAGTCGAACGACTTCGCCGCCGAAGTGGCCGCCCAGGCCAAAGCAGCGGCGGGTTGAACGCCGTGCCCGCAGCGCCAGCGTACAAACGCATCCTGCTCAAGCTCTCGGGCGAGGCCCTGATGGGCGAGGACGCGTACGGTATCAACCGGGCGACGATAGACCGCATCGTCGCCGAGATTGCCGTCGTCGCGGCGATGGGCCTGGAGATCGCAGTGGTCATCGGCGGCGGCAATATTTTCCGCGGTGTGGCGCCTGCAGCCTCGGGGATGGACCGTGCCACCGCCGACTACATGGGCATGCTGGCCACCGTCATGAATGCCCTCGCGCTCCAGGACGCGATGCGCCGCGGCGGCCTGAACGGCCGGGTGCAGTCGGCGCTCAATATCGAGCAAGTGGTGGAACCCTATATCCGGGGCAAGGCCATGCGCTATCTGGAGGAGGGCAAGATCGTCATTTTTGCGGCAGGCACAGGCAATCCGTTTTTTACCACCGATACCGCGGCGGCGCTGCGCGGCACCGAGATGGGCTGTGATATCGTGCTCAAGGCGACCAAAGTGGACGGTGTCTACAGCGCAGATCCCAAGACCAATCCGCAGGCGCGCCGCTACGCCAGGGTCAGCTTCGACGACGCGATCAACCAGAACCTCAAGGTGATGGATGCGACCGCACTGACGCTGTGCCGCGACCAGAAGCTGCCGATCAACGTGTTCAGCATCTTCAAGGCCGGGGCGCTGAAACGGGTGGTGATGGGCGAGGATGAAGGAACTTTGGTACATAGTTGAACGAAGGGACGACCATGATTGCTGATGTCAAGAAGACCGCCGAGCAGAAAATGCACAAATCGGTCGAGGCACTGAAAACAGACCTTGGCAAGGTGCGCACCGGGCGGGCGCACACCGGCATCCTCGACCACATTACGGTCGATTACTACGGCACGCAGATGCCGCTCAACCAGGTCGCCAACGTGACCCTGATCGACGCGCGCACCATCGGCATTTCCCCTTGGGAAAAGAAAATGGGGGCGGTGATAGAAAAAGCGATACGCGAATCCGATCTCGGGCTCAACCCGTCGGCACAGGGCGATCTGATCCGCGTGCCGATGCCCGCGCTGACCGAAGAGCGCCGGCGCGACCTGATCAAAGTCGTCAAGAGCGAGGGCGAAAACGCCAAAGTGGCGGTAAGAAACCTGCGGCGCGACGCCAACCACCACCTGAAGGAACTGCTCAAGCAGAAGGAAGTCTCCGAGGACGACGAGCGCCGCGCGCAGGACGAGGTGCAGAAGCTCACCGACAAGTTCATCGCCGAGATCGACAAGCTGCTCGCCACCAAAGAAGCCGACCTGATGGCCGTCTGAGCGGCGATCCAGACCGAGACCCTCATGCCCTCGTTTCCCAGCTCGACTCTCGACATTCCGCAGGTGCAGGACGTTCCGCGCCACATTGCGATCATCATGGACGGAAATGGGCGCTGGGCCAAGCAGCGCAAGCTGCCGCGCGCCGCGGGCCACAAACGTGGCGTGGAGATCGTGCGTGAAGTGGTCAAAGCCTGTGTGGCGCGGGGTGTCGGCTACCTGACCCTGTTCGCATTCAGCTCGGAGAACTGGCGCCGGCCGGTCGAAGAAGTCTCGATGTTGAAACAGCTTTTCATCATGGCGCTGGAGCGGGAGGCGGAAAAGCTGCATCGCAATGGCATACGCCTGCGGATAGTGGGAGATATCGCGCCGTTCGGAAAGAAAATCACCGACCTGGTTGCGCGCGCCGAAAAGCTGACCCAGGCGAACGAGAAGATGACGCTCACAATTGCCGCGAATTACGGCGGCCGCTGGGATTTGTTGCAGGCGATGCACCGCCTGATCGAATCGAATCCGGCGCAACGCGGGGCATACACCGAAGAGCAGCTTGCCGGCTGTCTTTCCATGGCCTACGCGCCTGAGCCCGATCTGTTCATCCGCACCGGAGGGGAGAAGCGCATCAGCAACTTCCTTCTGTGGCAGCTCGCCTACAGCGAATTCTATTTCACCGATACGCTATGGCCCGACTTCAATTCGGCCGCGCTGGATCAGGCGATCGCATCCTATCAGCAGCGCGAGCGCCGCTTCGGCCGCACCAGCGAGCAACTCAAAGTCGCAGGCGAAGCGCCTTCCCCCAAGCGGGAACTCGCCTGATTGGGCGAGCTGGATAGGTATATCGAGCGATGCTCAAGACGCGGGTGATCACGGCATTGGTGTTGTTGGTCTTGTTTCTTGCCGCGCTGTTCTGGCTTTCGCCGCGTGCCTGGGCTGTGTTTTCCGGTTTGCTGATCGTCCCGGCGGCTTGGGAGTGGGGCAAGCTGATCAAACTCAGGCGCGTTGCCTGCGGCCTGTATGTCGTCCTGATGGCCGCTGCTTGCGCGGCGCTGCTTGGCCTGGAGCCGGGCGACGGCGGGCGCGTAGCGCACACCGCAGTCTATCTAATCGCAAGTCTGTTCTGGATGTTCGTCGTCCCGCTGTGGCTAGCGCGCTCCTGGCTGCCCCGGTCACGCTGGCTGGCGGCGCTGACCGGCCTCGTGGTCCTGGTGCCGACCTGGTTCGCGCTGGTCGATCTGCGCAGCCTCAGCCCGTTGCTGCTATTGCTGCTGATGTCGGTCGCGTGGATTTCGGACACCGCCGCGTATTTTGCCGGACGCCGCTTCGGGCGGCACAAGCTCGCGCCTTCGGTCAGCCCGGGCAAGACCTGGGAAGGCGTTGCCGGAGCCGTGCTGGCCGTGAGCCTGTACGCGGCACTCTGGGCTTTGGCATCGGACGCGCATTTCCCGGAAATGCTTAAGTCCATGCGCTTCGGTGCGCTCGGCATGCTGCTGTTTCTGTGGTTGCTCACCGCGTTCGGCGTCTACGGCGACTTGTTCGAGTCGGCGGTGAAACGGCAGGCCGGGGTCAAGGACAGCGGCACTTTGCTGCCCGGGCACGGCGGCGTACTCGATCGCATCGACGCGCTTACCGCGGTGCTGCCGATCGCCGCGCTGGCGTACCTGCAATGACCCGCTTGCAGAACCTCGCCATACTCGGCGCAACCGGATCCATCGGGCTCAATACCCTGGACGTAGCCGCGCGCCATCCACAGCGCTTTCGCATATTCGCCCTGAGCGCGAACGAACGCATCGACGAACTGGCCGAACTGTGTTTGCGCCACCAACCGCGTTACGCCGCGGTCGCGAGTGCGGCCCAGGCCGAGGCGCTGGGCAAGCGACTGCCGCCGGGCGTCACTGAAATTCTGGTCGGTCAGCCGGGGCTGGAGCGCATCGCGGCCCATCCGGAAACCGACTGCGTGATGGCGGCCATCGTCGGCGCCGCCGGCCTGGTGCCCACGCTTGCAGCGGCGCGCGCGGGCAAGAAGCTGCTGCTCGCCAACAAGGAAGCCCTGGTCATGGCGGGGCCGATATTCATGCAAGCCGTGCGCACGCATCACGCTACGCTGTTGCCGATCGACAGCGAGCACAACGCCGTGTTCCAGTGCCTGCCCGATTCGTTCTCGGGAAGCCTGGCGGGCCACGGCGTGCGGCGCGTTCTGCTGACGGCTTCCGGCGGACCGTTCCGCGAAACCGCGCTGGAGCGTTTGCGCAATGTGACCCCGGATGAGGCCTGTGCCCATCCAAACTGGGTGATGGGCCGCAAGATTTCCGTGGATTCGGCGACCATGATGAACAAGGCGCTTGAAATCATCGAGGCGCACTGGCTGTTCGGCGCCGCGCCTGAACAGATCGAGGTGGTGGTGCATCCGCAGAGCGTGGTGCATTCCATGGTGGAATACGCGGACGGATCGGTCATCGCGCAGCTGGGCAATCCGGACATGCGCACGCCGATCGCGCACGCGCTGGCGCATCCGGAGAGGATAGCGGCGGGCGTGGGGTCGCTCGATTTGTTCCGCGTCGGCCGGCTCGATTTTTTGCCTCCAGATTTCACGCGCTTCCCGGCGTTGGGCCTGGGTTATCGCGCCTTGAGGGAAGGGGGGACCAGTCCCGCGACGCTGAATGCGGCGAACGAGGTTGCGGTGACGGCGTTTCTCGAGCGGCGGCTGCCGTTCCTTGCGATCACCGAGGTGATCGAAGCGGTCATGAACGAACTGGCCCCGCGCGCTCTGGCGAGCCTCGGCGACGTGCTGGACGCCGATGCCGCCGCGCGCCGGCACGCCGAGCGGCAGATTGCGTCGATGACGGTCCGGCCATGAGCCTGCTGCACACCATAGCCGCATTCGTGATCGCGCTGGGGGCGCTGGTCATAGTGCACGAGTACGGCCACTACCTCGTCGCACGGCTATGCGGGATCAAGGTGTTGCGCTTCTCGATCGGTTTCGGTTTTCCTCTGTGGAAGCGGCGATTCGGACGCGATCAGACCGAATGGGTGGTTGCCGCGGTGCCTCTGGGCGGTTACGTCAAGATGCTCGACGAGCGCGAGGGCGAGGTGGCGCCGCAGGAGCTCGGCCGCGCCTTCAACCGGCAGGGCGTGTGGCGGCGTTACGCCGTGGTCATCGCCGGGCCGGTCGCCAATTTTCTGTTCGCGATACTGATTTACTGGCTGCTGTTCATGCACGGCGTGCAGGAAGCGCGGCCGGTCGTGGATCTGCCGCCGCCGGACACGCCGGCCGCAAGCGCGGGTTTCGAGCGGGGCGAAACCATAAGAGCCATCAATGGCGAGCCGGTGGCGTCCTGGTCGGACGTGCGCTGGCGCGTGCTGCAACTCGCGCTGGAGCACCAGCAGGTCAAGGTCGAGGCGATCAACCGGAACAGCCAGCTTAACTGGCGCACGCTTGACCTATCGCACTTCGATGCGGAGCAGCTCGAAGGCGATACCCTCGCTCTGGTCGGTCTTAAGCTCTACCGGCCGGACATCAAGCCGCTGATCGGCCAGGTCGTGGCCGGCGGTGTGGCGGAGCGCGCCGGCCTGCAAGCCGGAGATCAGATCCTCGCCGCAGACGACAAGGCTGTCGCTTCGTGGAGCGAATTGGTGCAGCTGGTGCGCAGCCATCCGGGACGTGAACTGAGGCTCGCATACCGGCGCGGGGGCGAGCGGCGCGAACTGGTGCTGGTTCCCGAAACGGTGCAGCAAAACGGTACTGCCGTCGGGCTCATAGGCGCGGGGGCGCAACTCGATCAGCAGGCTTTGGACGGGCTCGTTACCGTGGTACGCTATGGCGCAGCAGGCGCGCTGACCAAGGCGGTGCAAAAAACCTGGGACACGTCCGTGTTCAGCCTGAGAATGCTGGGACGAATGTTGGTCGGTCAGGTGTCCTGGAAGAATCTGAGCGGGCCGGTTACCATCGCCGACTATGCCGGGCAATCGGCGCAGCTCGGACTTGCCTCCTATCTGAGTTTTCTGGCGCTGATCAGCATCAGCCTCGGGGTGCTCAATCTGCTGCCGATTCCCTTATTGGATGGAGGGCATTTGATGTATTATACGGTCGAAATTTGCAAGGGTAGCCCGGTGTCGGATCGGATCATGGAAATCGGACAGAAACTCGGTCTGACCCTGCTGCTGGTTCTGATGGCGTTTGCCTTCTATAACGATATTAATCGCTTGATCTCCGGCTGAACGTGAACATGACCAGATTCCTCGTCGCGGCATTCTTCTGCTTGTGTGCTGGAGTCGCGCAGGCGTTCGACCCATTCGTGGTGCGCGATATCCGCGTCGAAGGCATACAACGCATCGAAGCCGGCACGGTGTTCAGCTATCTCCCGATCAAGGTCGGCGAGACCATGACCGAGGAAAAAGCGGCAGCGGCGATCAAAGCCCTGTTCGCGACCGGATTCTTCAAGGACGTTCGCCTCGAGGTGCAGCGCGACGTGCTCATCGTGATGGTCGAGGAACGGCCGGCGGTATCGCAGATCGACTTCATCGGCAATAAGGAATTCGAAAAGGATGCGCTGGCGAAGGGGCTGCGCGAAATCGGACTGGCGGAGGGCCGGTCGTTCGACAAGGCGCTGCTCGACCAGGCAGAGCAGGAGATCAAGCGGCAATACCTCGCGCGCGGTCGCTATGGCGCCAGCGTGGTCACCACGGTCACGCCGCTGGAACGCAATCGCGTCGGGGTAAGCTTTTCCATCAACGAAGGCGATGTCACCAAGATCCACGAAATCAACATCATCGGCAACAAGGCTTTCACGGAAAAGGATCTGCTGAACCTGTTCGTCCTGCAGACGCCGGGGTGGATGACCTGGTACACCAAGAACGACCAGTATTCGAAGCAGAAATTGTCGGGTGACCTGGAGACGCTGCGTTCCCATTACCTGAACAACGGCTACCTCGAGTTCAATATCGATTCGACGCAGGTATCGATCACGCCGGATAAGAAAGACATCTACATCACGGTCAACATCACCGAGGGCGAAAAATATACGGTGTCGGATGTCAAACTCGGCGGCGAAATGCTGCTGCCGGAGAGCCAATTGCGCGGCATGATTCTACTGAAGCCGGGCGAGACCTTTTCGCGCCAGAAGCTCAGCGAGAGCACCAAGAAGATCACCGACCGCCTGGGCAACGAGGGCTATGCGTTTGCCAATGCCAATGCAGTACCCGAACTGGACAAAACCGCAAAGCGCGTCGCTTTGACCATCATGATCGACCCGGGGCGCCGGGTCTATGTGCACCGGATCAACATTTCGGGCAACACCCGCACCCGCGATGAAGTCATACGTCGCGAAATGCGGCAGCTTGAGGGCGGCTACTACGACAGCGACAAGATACAGAAATCGAAGCAACGCCTGGATCGCCTGGCGTATTTCACGGAAGTCGATGTCGATACACCGCCGGTGCCGGGCACCTCCGACCAGGTTGATGTGAATTTCAAAGTCAAGGAAAGGCCGACCGGTTCCATCACGGTCGGCGCGGGCTTCTCGTCCACGGAAAAGTTGATACTGAGCGGTTCGATAACGCAGCAGAACATATTCGGCAGCGGCAAGCACGTCGCCATCAACATGAGTACCAGCAAAATCAACCGTAATATCGGCTTGAGTTTCACCGATCCCTATTACACGGTGGACGGTGTCAGCCGCGGCTTCGACCTCTACGACCGGCGCACCGATGCCGCCTTGCTGGGCCTGGGCTTTTACACGACCAGCACAGTCGGCGGGGGAGTGCGCTACGGCATCCCGATGACAGAAGTGGACAATCTCGGATTGGGTCTGGCAGCCGAAAACACCAAGCTTGGCGTCGACTCAACCAGCCCGCAGCGGTACCAGAGTTTCGTCAAGACCTTCGGCGACAACAACAATGCCATCCCGGGGACCGTCGGCTGGACACACGACCAGCGTGACAGCGCGCTTATGCCGACCAAGGGCATTTTGATGCGCGCCAACCTGGAGGCCGGCTTGCCCGGGGGCACCTTGAAGTACTACAAGGTAACCGATCAGATCCAATGGTTCCGCCCGCTATCGCGCACTTACACGCTCATGCTCAACGGCGAAATCGGGGCGGCTAACGGTATGGGCGGGAAACCGCTGCCGTTTTACAAGAATCTTTATGCCGGTGGCGTGACGTCGGTGCGCGGTTACGATTCATACTCGTTAGGTCCGCGCGACGCGAACAACGTCATCCTCGGCGGAAACAGGCGTATCGTCGGCAATGCCGAGGTGTTATTTCCGATGCCGGGAACCGGTGTGGACCGTTCGATGCGCCTGAGCGTGTTTCTCGACGGCGGCCAGGTGTACGGTGCAGGTGAAAAAATGAACTTGTCGGAATTGCGCTATTCCACCGGGGTGTCGTTCATCTGGGTATCGCCCCTGGGGCCGATACGCTTGAGCTACGGCCATCCGCTGAATGCCAAGGCGGATGACAAGGTCCAGCACCTGCAATTCCAGCTGGGGCAGGTCTTTTAGGGTTTGAGGAGATCAGGTTGAAGAAGCTAGTATTTATCGCATTGAGTCTGTTGATCGGCAGCGCCAGCGCCGCCGAGTTCAAGATCGGTTTCGTCAATACCGAGAAAGTGTTCCGCGACGCGGCGCCCGCGGTTCGCGCGCAGAAGAAGATCGAGCAGGAATTCGCCAAGCGCGACCAGGATATGAAAAAGATGGCCGAGCAGATACGCAAACTGCAGGAAGGGCTGGAGAAGAACACGGTCACCATGACGGAGACTGAGCGCCGCACCAAGGAACGCGAATTCGGTGAACTGAGCAAGGACTTCCAGCGCAAGCAGCGCGAATTCAGCGAAGATCTGAACCAGCGGCGCAACGAGGAACTCGCCGCGGTGCTAGAGCGCGCGAACCGCACCATCAAGGCCATTGCCGAGTCGGAGAAATACGACATCATCTTCCAGGAGGCGGTCTACGCCAGCCCGCGCATCGACATCACCGACAAGGTGATCAAGGCTCTGGAAGACAAGCCGGCAGGGAAATAGTCAGCGGCGATGGCTAAGGCCAAGAAATACCGCCTGGCCCAGATCGTCGAACGCTTTGGTGGGGAAATCGCCGGCGATCCGCGAACGCCGGTCAGCCAGGTCGCGACGCTAGAGAACGCCGGGGCCGAGCACATCGGATTTCTCGCCAACAGCAAATACCGCAAGCAGCTTGCGGCCACTGGCGCCGGCGCGGTGATCCTGTCCCGCGCGGACAGCGGCCTCACCCAGTTGCCGCGCATCGTCTGCGACGACCCCTATCTGTATTTCGCCAGGGTATCGGCGCTGTTCAATCCGCCGCCACCGGTCAAGCCCGGCGTGCACCGCACCGCGGTCATCGAACGCGGGACCCGGGTGCCGGCCAGCGCCAGCATCGGTGCCGGGGCCTATGTCGGACGCGGGGTGAAGCTGGGCAAGGGCGTCGTAATCGGGGCCGGCTGCTACCTTGGCGACGGCGTAGAAATCGGCGCGGCCAGCCGCCTGCATGCGCGCGTCACCGTCTACGCCGGCTGCCGCCTGGGCCAGCGCGCGCTGGTGCATTCCGGCGCGGTCATAGGCGCCGACGGCTTCGGTATTGCGCTGGACAAGGACGCCTGGCTCAAGATACCGCAGACCGGCGCAGTGGCGATCGGCGACGACGTAGAGATCGGCGCCAACACCTGCATCGACCGGGGGGCGCTGGACGATACGGTGGTGGAGGACGGGGTCAAGCTGGACAATCTGGTCCAGATCGCGCATAACGTGCGCATCGGCGCGCATACCGCGATCGCCGGCTGCACTGGTATTGCCGGCAGCACGCGCATAGGCAAACACTGCATGATAGGCGGCGCTGCCAATATCGTGGGCCACCTCGATATCGCCGATCGCGTCATCATCCATGCCGCTGCCGTGGTCACCAAGTCGATACGCAAAGCAGGAACCTACGGCGGTCACCCGGCCGAGGACAGCGGCAGCTGGGCGCAGCATATAGCCCTGCTGCGCAACCTGGACTCGCTGCGCGATCGGTTACGCAACATCGAGCAACGCCTGTCAACGCGGGAGAAAAAAGCTTGAATATCCACGAAATCCTCGAGTACCTGCCGCACCGATATCCATTCCTGCTGATCGACCGGGTGATCGAGTGCGAACTTGGCAAGCGTATCCGGGCGCTGAAAAACGTCAGCGTCAACGAGCCGTATTTCGACGGCCATTTTCCGTACTACAAGGTCATGCCCGGCGTGCTGATCGTCGAGGCCATGGCGCAGGCGGCGGCGATCCTGTCGTTCCGCACCATGGGCATCAAGCCGGACGACAAATCGGTATATTATTTTGCCGGCATCGACCGGGCGCGCTTCAAGAAGCCGGTCATACCCGGGGACCAGCTGGTATTGGAGGTGAGCATCGTGCGCACCGTGCGCAACGTCGTCAAGTACGCCGGAAAGGCCTATGTGGGGGAGACGCTGGTAGCCGAAGCCGAGCTGCTTTGCACCCTGCGCCCGATATAATGATTCACCCCAGCGCCATCGTTCATCCCCGCGCCAGGCTGGGGGAAAACGTCAGCATCGGCGCCTACAGCATGGTCGGCGAGCATGTTGAGATAGGCGAGGCGACCCGCGTCGGCCCGCATGTGGTGATCGAAGGACATACCCGGATCGGCAAGGACAACCGCATCTTTCAGTTTTGCTCGCTGGGGGCCGCGCCGCAGGACAAAAAATACGCGGACGAACCGACGCGGCTGGAAATCGGCGACGGCAACACCATACGGGAATTCTGCACCCTCAATTGCGGCACCGCGCAGGACGCCGGCGTGACCCGTCTGGGTAACGACAACTGGGTCATGGCCTATGTGCACCTCGCGCACGACTGCCAGATCGGCGACCATACGATTTTCGCCAATAACGCCCAGCTCGCCGGCCATGTGCATGTCGGGGATTACGCCATACTCGGCGGCTTCACCGGCGTGCACCAGTTCGTGCGCATAGGCGCCCACAGTTTCACCGCGATCGCCACGGTGCTGGTGCACGACCTGCCGCCTTACGTGATGGCAGCGGGCGACAGCGCCAAGCCCTACGGCATCAATACCGAGGGCTTGCGCCGCCGCGGCTTCTCCTCTGCGGCGCTGGCCGGTATCAAGCGCGCCTACAAGACGCTCTACAAGTCCAGCCTGACGCTGGATCAAGCCAAAGCGCAGCTTGCCGAACAGGCCAAGACGTGCGCTGAAATCAGCCTGCTCGCCGATTTTCTGCAAAGCTCCACCCGCGGGATCGTGCGTTGACGTGAATCAGCTGCCGCTCACCATAGGCATGGTCGCCGGGGAGGCGTCGGGCGACCTGCTAGGCGCGCATCTGATCGCGGCATTGCGCACCCACCTGCCGGGCGCCAGCTTTATCGGTATCGGTGGCCCGAAAATGCAATCCCAGGGCCTCGCCAGCCTGTTTCCGATGGAGCGCCTGGCGGTGCGCGGCTACGCGGAGGTGCTGCGGCATTACCCTGGTCTGCTGCGGATGCGGCGCCATTTGGGCGCCGCCTTGCTTAAAGCGCGACCGCAACTGTTCATCGGCGTAGACGCCCCGGATTTCAATCTGGGCCTGGAAGCGGGCCTCAAGCGCGCGGGCGTACCGGTGGTGCACTATGTCAGCCCGTCGATCTGGGCCTGGCGCGGCGGCCGGATTGCCGCGATTGCGCGCGCGGTCGACCACGTGCTGACGCTGTTTCCGTTTGAGACGGAGATTTACCGCAAGGCGGGGATCCCCGCCACCTACGTCGGCCATCCGCTGGCGGATATGATCCCGGAGCAGGACCAGACGGCCAGCACGCGCGCCCAGTTGAAGATCGCAGCGGAGCGCAAGGTGATCGCTCTGCTGCCCGGCAGCCGCCAATCCGAATTGCGCTATATGGCCGATACCTTTATCGCGACGGCCAAACTGATGGCGCAAAAACTGGAGCAGCCGCTGTTCCTGGTTCCGCTGGTCAGCCGCGAAACGCGGGAGATGTTCGAGGCTGCGCTGTATCGTGCCGATGCGGGCGAACTGCCGGTCAGGATTCTATTCGGCCATGCGCGCGAAGCGCTCGCCGCCGCCGATGTCGCTCTGGTGGCCAGCGGTACCGCCACGCTGGAGGCCGCGCTGCTGAAAAAACCCATGGTTATCACCTACAAGATGGCCGGACCCAGTTGGCTGCTGATGCGGCGCATGGGCTATCAGCCTTACATCGGACTGCCCAACATCCTGGCCGGGGAATTTGTCGTGCCTGAATTGCTGCAACAGGACGCTACTCCGGAAAATCTGGCGCAGGCGTTGCTGAATTCGCTCAACGACAGCGTGCTGCGCGCACGCCTCCCGCAGCGCTTTTCCGCGATTCACCGGGAGCTCAAACGCAACACGGCGGAGCAGGCGGCCAGGGCAGTGCTGCCATTGCTCGCGGGTCATTGAGCGTTTTGTTCGTTGCGCGTGCAACCATCGACGTAGGCGGGATCCTATGCATCTAGTGTGCGGTGTGGACGAAGCAGGGCGGGGGCCGCTAGCCGGGCCGGTCTACGCTGCTGCGGTGATTCTGGATCCGGCCATGCACATCGCTGGCCTCGCGGATTCCAAAATGCTGTCCCCAGCCCGGCGAGAGGAATTGGCCAGGCAAATACGCCGCCACGCCCTGTCCTGGGCGGTCGCTTCGGCGACGGTCAGCGAGATCGACGCCATCAATATACTGCAGGCCAGCCTCCTCGCGATGCGGCGCGCCATCGAGCAGTTGAGCGTGACGCCGAGCGCAGTGCTGGTCGACGGCAACCAGTGCCCGCTGATCGCGTATCCGGTCGAGGCCATCGTCAGGGGCGATAGCAAGATTCCGGCTATTTCTGCAGCGTCGATTCTGGCCAAGACAGCGCGCGACGCGGAAATGTTGCGCCTGCACCAGCTTTATCCTGTTTATGGACTGGATCGGCACAAGGGCTACCCGACCGCCGCCCACCTTGCCGCGCTGGAGCGGCACGGCGTGTGCGAGATCCACCGCCGCAGCTACGCGCCGATACGCAAGCTGCTCCAAGCCTGAGCAATTTTTCCGCCGGATTCTGCACATGCGCGATCCAGACCTGACATTGATACGCTCGCGCGAAAATGCGCGTTTCAAGACCTTGCGCCACCTTGCCAGTTCCACGCGCGAACGGCGCAAGACCGGCCTGGCGCTGCTCGACGGCATGCATCTGATCGCGGCGTATCGCGCGAGCGGCGGCGTGCCGGAGCAGCTGATTTTGAGCGAAAGCGGCGCAAGCAATGCGCAAGCCGCGGCCCTGGCGGCCGGCCCCTCCGGCCAGGGCGTACTGGTACTCGCCGACGTTCTGTTCAACGACATCGCGCCGGTCGCGACGCCGACGGGGATCGTCGCGCTGATACGCACGCCCGATCCGGGTCCCTTGCCCGACGCAATCGAGCGCTGCGTGATGCTGGAGAACATTCAGGACGCCGGCAACCTCGGCTCCATCCTGCGCAGCACGGCGGCCGCCGGCATCTCCACCGTCCTGCTTTCCCAGGGCTGCGCTTTCGCCTGGTCGTCCAAGGTGCTGCGCGCCGGCATGGGCGCGCATTTCAGCCTCGAACTGTTCGATAACGTCGACCTGCCCGCTGCAGTGCGGCGCTTGTCGGGCCGCTTGATCTGCGCCGGCAGTCATGCCGAAAAATCCCTGTATCAGGCCGATTTGCGCGGCCCGCTGGCATGGGCGTTCGGGAACGAGGGATCGGGCGTGAGCGTCGAACTGGGCTCGGCCGCGGCCGAACAGCTGCGCATACCGATGGCCGGAGGCACTGAGTCGCTGAACGTGGCAGCCGCCGCGGCGATCTGCCTGTTCGAGCAGAGGCGCCAAGGCATGCAAGGCGATTCGGGACACTAGCCTTTGCTGTTTGAACGCATCAGGCGCTGTTTCTCGCGGTCCCAGTCGCGTTGTTTCTCGGTTTCGCGCTTGTCGTGCTGCTTCTTGCCGTGGGCGAGCCCGATGTCAATTTTGATTCTGCCGTTCTTGTAGTGCATGTCCAGCGGAACCAGCGTGTAACCGGCGCGCTCCACCTTGCCCACCAGGTGCTGGATTTCCTCCGCGTGCAGCAGCAGCTTGCGCGTGCGCATCGGGTCCGGGCTGATATGGGTGGAGGCCGTGGACAGGGCGCTGATATGGCCGCCGACCATGTAAATCTCCGCCCCGCGGATAAGCACGTAGGCGTCCTTGAGCTGCACCCGTCCGGCACGTATGGCTTTGGCCTCCCAGCCTTCGAGCACTAGGCCGGCTTCATAGCGCTCCTCGATGAAGTAATCGTGGAAGGCTTTCTTGTTCTGAGCAATCTTCATGGGTGCAGTATTGGTACAATTGCGCAATCTTAACAGTTGGGCGCCGCGACTTAATGGCCAAGGTGGAAAAATCCGTTCTGATAGGCCATAGCGCGGCCAAAATGTACGCGCTGGTCGCGGACGTCGACGCCTACCCGCAGTTTCTGCCCTGGTGCAGCAGCACCGAGGTGCGCCAGATCGACGTGAACAAGGCCATCGCCACGCTGCACGTCAACTATCACGGACTGCGCCTGCACTTCACCACCGAGAATCAGATGGAGCGGGGGGCGCTGATCGACATGAAGCTGGAAAACGGACCGTTCAAGCACCTGGATGGCTTCTGGCGCTTCATTGCGCTATCCGACCAGGCGTGCAAAATCGAATTCCAGTTGAATTATGAACTCTCGGGCAAGCTGGTGGAGAAGATTGCCGGGCCGGTGTTCAATCATATCGCCAGTACCCTGGTCGAAGTCTTCGTCAAGCGGGCCGCAAACCTGTACGGGCAGGGGTAGCATGCGCATCGAGGTAGTCTACGCGCTGCCGCAGCGGCAACATCGGGTGGTGCTGGAACTCGCGCCGGACAGCACGGTGCTTGACGCGATCGAGGCCAGCGGTTTGCTGCAGCGCCTGCCGCAGATCGAACTGGAGCGCGCCGGCGTATGGGGCCGGCCGGTCAGTCCGCAAACGCGGCTGCGCGACCGCGACCGGGTGGAGATTTACCGGCCGTTGATCGCTGATCCCAAGGAAATTCGGCGCGCGCGGGCGGCAACGGCGCGCAAATAGGCTTTATTTACAGGCCGCGTCGGCTTCCTTGCGCGCATTGGCCGTTTCCTGGGCAATTTGTTCATCGGTTAGGAAAATACGCTCGCCCTTTTCGTCTATCCGCGTCTGGCGTCCGCCCATCTCCAGATTGGCCAGCGCCCCTTTCGCGCGCCTGCAGTTTTCTGCCCGGTCGCCTGCTTCCTTGCTTTTCCGGCTCTGTTCATCCTGTTCTTTGGCTGCATCCGTCTGGCGCTTGCGGAACGCCTGCTCCTGCTCGGCCGGGGTCTTGGGCCCGGACTTGGCGGCGTCCTTTCCTTCCTCCTTCTTGGCTGGGCCCGGCGCCGCCGGGCTTACCGGACGGGCTGGTTCGCGCAGCTTTTCGGTCTTGACGTTGCTCGGCGGCGGCTTGTCGGAATACTGCACCTTGCCGTTGGAATCGACCCATTTGTACATCTGGGCCGATGCCGGCAGGGCCACGCACAACGCAAGCCCCATCGCTACCGTAATTCGTTTCATGCGCGCCTGCCTTTCATTTCTTCAATTGATTCAAAAATAACGGCTTTCCACCGCCGCGTCAAATGCGTTTAGGAAAGCCCCGCTCAAGTGGATGCCGCCATGGGCGCGTCCCCGGAACTGCGCGATCTAACCCCCCGACGATCCTGCCCCGTTGAGGTGGGCAAGAGGGCATCGTCCCGCCTGCAGACCAGCTTAACGCGCCAAACCGGGTCCGGTTTCAGTCGCTGTCTGTTTGCCGGCCCATGGCAGGCGCGTATAATGCGGCTTTGCGGCCAGGAGTTTTGCTATGCGCGTCATTCAAAAAGCGCTGACCTTCGACGATGTCCTGCTCGTTCCAGCCCATTCGACGGTTCTTCCGCGCGACGTTTCCCTCAAGACCCGGTTGACGCGCAAGATCAAACTCAACATTCCGTTGGTATCGGCCGCGATGGACACGGTCACCGAATCGCGCTTGGCCATTGCCATCGCCCAGGAAGGCGGCATCGGCATCATCCACAAGAATCTTACACCCAAGGCGCAGGCCGCCGAGGTGCTCAAGGTCAAGCGCTTCGAGTCGGGCGTGCTGCGCGACCCGATGACCGTGTCTCCGGACATTACGGTGCGCGAGTTGCTCGCACTGACCCAGCAGTACCGCGTGTCCGGCTTTCCCGTCGTCGACCAGGGCAAAGTCGTCGGCATGGTCACCAACCGCGATTACCGCTTCGAGACGAATCTGGATGCCCCGGTGAGCGCCATCATGACGCCGCGCGAGCGCCTGATTTACGTAAAGGAGAGCGCTAGCGCGGAGGACGCGCGCGCCCTGCTGCACAAGTACCGCTTGGAGCGCGTGCTGGTGGTCAATGACCGTTTCGAGCTGCGCGGCCTGGTCACGGTGAAGGACATCCTCAAAGCGACCGAGCATCCGCTGGCGAGCAAGGACGAACAGGGCAAGCTGCGTGTCGGCGCGGCAGTCGGGGTAGGCGAGGGCACCGAGGAGCGGATCGAGCATCTGGTCGAGGCGGGCGCCGACGTCATCGTGGTGGATACGGCGCATGGCCACGCCCAGGGCGTGCTCGACCGGGTGCGATGGGTCAAGAAACATTTTCCGAACGTGGAAGTCATAGGCGGCAATATCGCGACGACTTCGGGCGCCAAAGCGCTGGTCGACCATGGCGCCGACGGCATCAAGGTCGGCATCGGTCCGGGCTCCATTTGCACCACACGGGTCATCGCCGGGGTAGGCGTGCCTCAGATCTCTGCCGTGCAGAACGTGTACGCGGCGCTCAAGGACACCGACGTGCCGTTCATCGCAGACGGCGGCGTACGCTATTCGGGCGATGTCGCGAAGGCGATCGCGGCGGGCGCGGACACGGTCATGATGGGCAGCATATTTGCCGGCACCGAAGAGGCTCCGGGCGAAACCATCCTGTTCCAGGGGCGTTCCTACAAGCTCTACCGCGGCATGGGCTCGCTCAGCGCGATGCAGGACGGCGCAGCCGACCGCTATTTCCAGGACCCGGCCAATAATGCGGATAAGCTCGTCGCCGAGGGCATAGAGGGACGTGTGCCCTACAAAGGCAGCGTGGTCAACATCCTGTTCCAGATGGTCGGGGGGCTGCGCGCGAGCATGGGCTACTGCGGCTGCGCCACCATCGATGACATGCGCACCAAGACCGACTTCGTCGAAATCACCTCGGCCGGCATGCGCGAATCGCATGTGCACGACGTTCAGATCGTCAAAGAAGCGCCCAATTACCAGGTCGAATGACCTTGCCCGCTTGGCTTAACGGCTCTATGACCGAGGGCCGATCGTGCCCAGCTTCGCACGACCGGCCTTATCATTTTTGAAAGTCAGATCATGCATCAGAAAATTCTCATCCTCGATTTCGGCGCTCAGTATACGCAGTTGATCGCGCGCCGCGTCCGCGAAACCCGGGTCTACTGCGAAATCCATCCCTACGACGTCGGCGAGCAGTTCGTGCGCGACTTCGGCGCCAGCGGCGTGATCCTGTCGGGCAGCCATATGTCGGTGACCGACGACGCCACGGCGCGCGCGCCCCAGGCGGTGTTCGCGCTGGGCGTGCCGGTGCTGGGCATCTGCTATGGCATGCAGACCATGGCCGGGCAGCTGGGCGGCAGGGTCGAAGCGGGCAAGGTGCGCGAGTTCGGTTATGCCGAGGTGCGCGCCCGCGGCCACACGCGCCTGTTTGACGGCATTGAGGATTTTCGCACGCCCGAGGGCCACGGCATGCTCAAGGTGTGGATGAGCCACGGCGACAAAGTGACCGAGATGCCGCCGGGATTCAAGCTCATGGCATCGACCGAATCCTGCCCGATTGCGGCCATGGCCGACGAGCAGCGCCGCTTCTACGCGGTGCAATTCCACCCCGAAGTCACGCACACGGTTCAAGGCGCGGCCATGCTGCGGCGCTTCGTCAACGACATCTGCGGCTGCGCCGGCGACTGGAACATGCCGGACTACGCCTCCGAGGCGATCGCACGAATACGCGCGCAAGTGGGTAGCGACGAGGTGATACTCGGGCTTTCCGGCGGGGTCGATTCATCGGTCGCGGCCGCGCTGATCCACCGCGCCATCGGCAAGCAGCTCACGTGCGTATTCGTCGACCACGGGCTGCTGCGCCTGAACGAAGCCGAACAGGTGATGGCGACTTTCGCCAGGAGCCTGGGCGTGAAAGTGATCCACATCGACGACAGCGCGCAATTCATGGGCAAGCTCGCCGGCGTGGCCGACCCGGAACAAAAGCGCAAGATCATCGGCCGCGAATTCGTCGAGGTGTTCCAGCGCGAAGCGGCCAAGATCAAGAACGCAAAATGGCTGGCGCAGGGCACCATCTACCCCGACGTGATCGAGTCTGCCGGCGCCAAGACGAAGAAGGCGACCAACATCAAGTCGCACCACAACGTCGGGGGCCTGCCCGACACGCTGCACTTGAAGCTGCTCGAGCCGCTGCGCGAGCTGTTCAAGGACGAGGTGCGCGAATTGGGCGTCGCGCTCGGCCTGCCGCACGACATGGTCTACCGCCATCCGTTCCCAGGCCCGGGCCTGGGCGTACGCATCCTTGGAGAGGTGAAGCAGGAGTACGCCGACCTGCTGCGGCGCGCCGACGCCATTTTCATCGAAGAACTGCGCGCGACTTGCGACGCCGACGGGCAGAACTGGTACGACAAGACGTCCCAGGCGTTCGCCGTGTTCCTGCCGGTGAAAGCCGTGGGCGTGATGGGCGACGGCCGAACCTACGAGTACGTGGTGGCGCTGCGCGCGGTGCAGACGCAGGATTTCATGACCGCCCATTGGGCGCACCTGCCGCACGAACTGCTGGGCAAGGTGTCGAACCGCATCATCAACGAGGTGCGCGGCATCAACCGCGTGGTCTACGACATCTGCGGCAAGCCGCCCGCGACCATAGAATGGGAGTAGGTTAAAAAGAATTTGATAACAGTATATTAACGAATATACTTTATGTAATTACTGAAGCATGTTGCTGTAGGTGTGAAGTGATCTAAAGCTGATGTCTCGACGGCCCCTGATACAAAACCTCGGACAAGGGGTCAGATCAGCTAGGGATTTGTATCGCATGGCTCGCGCGGCAGTTCCCACTCCGCGCGAATTCGTTCCCGACAACGCGGATGTCGGCAACGCGAGCACGAAATCCTGTTGCGCGTTGACTTGCCGAGCCGAGGAGAGCCTCCGCCTCTGGGTATCCTTCCTGGCTCCCGCTTGCAATATATAGCACTAAGTGCTATATATAAACGCGTGGAGGGAACGGATGACGATCTACAAGACCCGATGGTTCGAGCGTTGGGCCAGAAAGCAGGATTTGAGTTCACATGCCCTCTGTGAAGCCATCCGGGAAATGCAAGCTGGATTGTACGAGGCCGATCTCGGCGGTGGGCTGCTGAAGAAGCGGATTGCGCGCCAGGGGCAAGGCAAGAGCGGCGGATATCGGACGCTGGTGGCAACGAACAAGGGTGGCAAGTGGTTTTTTGTATTTGGCTTTCCGAAGAACGTCCGGAGCAATATCGACAAAGACGAGGAGGAGGCGCTGAAGAAGCTGGCCTCGCACCTGTTGTCGTTATCGCTGCCGGCGTTGGCTACCGCGGAACGCGCGGGTGAATTGATGGAGGTTGATTGCGATGCGCAAGACTAAATCGCCAATTCTTGAAGCAGTGCACGAGACAGCCAAGGGTCTTCACGCTGCTGGCGTGATGGATCAGGTTACGCTGCGGGAATTCGACCGTCTGTGTCTGCCGCCGGTCGAACCGTTGTCTCCCAGCAAGATCAGAAAGATTCGGGAGCAGTCTCGTGTCAGCCAGGCGGTATTTGCAGCACTGCTGAATACCAGTGTTTCGACCGTACAGAAGTGGGAAATCGGTCAGAAGCGTCCCACCGGAACCGCGCTGAAGTTGCTCCACCTTGTGCAGAAGCGTGGTCTCGAAGTCGTCGCGTAGAGTGACTTTCTGCAAATGGATCGGCGCTACCGATAGTATTCGATAGATGCTGAACGCCATTTTCGGGTACTCGCAGAAAAGAGTTCTATGCATGACAACTGTTTGCAAGTGCCGTTTATCATCGAGTGGGAGTAAGCGGCAGGCGAATCGATCCGCGCTTCCGCACTTTTGAGCCCAGCGGCCCACTTATATAAGTGGTTGGATAATTATCTAAGTGTTATGATAGGCTTGCTTTGAAGCCCCTCAAGTTCATCGGTTCCAGCTTGGCCGATCTGGGCAGGTTCCCGGCCGAAGCCCGGCGCCAAGCCGGTTTCGAGTTGTGGCAGGTGCAGAGCGGCCTGATGCCATCGGACTTCAAGCCCGTGCTGGGCGTGGGGGCCGGGGCATACGAGATACGCATCCATGCCCGGGGCGAATGGCGCATGATCTACGTGGCAAGGTTCGCGAGCGGCATTTATGTGCTACACGCCTTCCAAAAGAAGACGCAGAAGACGCGTCAAGAGGATGTGGAAATCGCGAGGCGGCGCTACAGGCAGATACAGGAGCAGTCATGAAGGAACGCATCACCAAGTCCAGCGGCAATGTCTTCGCCGATCTGGGATTTTCCAAGGAAGAAGCTGCCGTGCTCGCCATGCGCGCAGAGTTGATGGCACGCCTGCGCAGCGTGATCGACGAGCGCGGCTGGACCCAGCAGGAAGCCGCGAAGCGTTTGGGCATCGGCCAATCGCGCGTGTCCGACCTGGTGCGCGGCAAGTGGGAAAAATTCAGCCTGGATATGCTGGTCACGCTTGCGGCACGGGCAGGGCAGAAGCCTGGTTTGGTGCTGAAGGCTGCGTAAGAGAGGCGTCTCTGACCCAAAAGTATCCCGCGTTAAAATCCGACATGCCGATCGATCCAGAATCGCTTTATCGTCAATTGGGCCAGTCCCTAAGATCGAGCAATGGCGCGGGTCTTCGCGCTGATATTGACAATCGAGTGGCAATCGCCGTGCGCAGGCCAATCTGAGACAACAGGACTGGCGAAGAAACCGTGGCCGACGACCAAAGCTACATGCAAGCGGCACTGGACCAGGCGCGTTCGGCGCAGGCCGCGGGCGAAGTGCCGGTCGGCGCTGTCGTAGTGAAGGACGGCGAGATTGTCGGTACCGGGTTCAATGCGCCTATCGGCCGCCACGACCCCACAGGGCATGCGGAAATCTTCGCGCTGCGCGACGCCGCAACGAGGCTAGGTAACTACCGCCTGCCAGGCTGCGAGCTCTACGTCACGCTTGAGCCCTGCGCCATGTGCGTCGGGGCGATGCTGCATGCGCGCATCGCGCGCCTTATCTACGGCGCCGCCGACCCGAAGACCGGCGCCTGCGGCAGCGTGATCAATCTGTTCGCCGAGCCCCGGCTCAATCACCATGCCAGCCTCACCGCCGGAGTCATGGCCGAGGAATGCGGCGCGCTGTTGCGCGAGTTCTTTGCTGGCAAGCGGGCGAAGGTCTGATATGTCCCGTATCCGCATCAGCCTGTCGGCACAGACTCTGGACCTGTTCGATGACCAGGGCAAACTGGTGCGCAGCTATCCGGTTTCGACCTCGAAGAACGGCGCCGGAGAACAGTGCGACAGCGACTGCACGCCGCGCGGCAAGCACATCATCCGCGCCAAGATCGGCGCGCGGCGGCCGCTCAACACGGTGTTCGTCGGGCGCCGCCCCACGGGCGAGGTCTACACCAGCGAACTCGGCGAGCGCCATCCCGGGCGCGACTGGATCCTGAGCCGCATCCTGTGGCTGTCCGGCTGCGAGCAGGGCTTCAACCGCATGCGCCAGGTCGATACCATGCGCAGGTTCATCTATATCCACGGAACCAGTGACGAACAAGGCATCGGCCAGCCGGTCTCGCACGGCTGCATACGCATGCGCAATGCCGACGTAATGGAGTTGTTCGACGCCGTAACCCCCGGTACGCCGGTCGAAATAGTCGACGCCTGAGCTTCCGGTCGGATCTATCGGCCGAACAGGGCGCTGATCTTGGCGGCGTCGGGGTACTGGATCACGCCTTTTTCGGTAATGAGGCCGGTGATCAGTTCCGCCGGGGTCACATCGAAAGCCGGGTTGAACACGCCGACGCCTTCGGGCGCCCAGCGCACACCGCGAAAGCCGGTGACTTCCGCCGGATCGCGCTCCTCGATCGGAATGGCGCTGCCATCGGCGATCGAGCTGTCGATGGTCGAGAGCGGCGCGGCGATATAGAACGGAATACGGTGGCGCTCGGCGAGCACCGCCAGCGTATAGGTGCCGATCTTGTTCGCCGTATCGCCGTTGGCCGCGATGCGGTCGGCGCCGACGACGATGACGTCGACGCGGCCCTGCTGCAGCAGATGGCCTGCCATATTGTCGGTCACCAGCGTCACCGCAATGTTTTCCTGCACCATTTCCCAGGCGGTGAGGCGCGCACCTTGCAGATAGGGACGGGTTTCGTTGGCGATCACGCTGATGCGCTTGCCGGCATCGCGTGCCGAGCGGATCACGCCGAGCGCCGTGCCGTGGCCCGCAGTGGCGAGCGCGCCGGCGTTGCAATGGGTCATGATGCGCGCGCCGTCTGGGATGAGCGGCGCACCGTGACGGCCGATGGCGCGGCAGATCTCGATGTCGTCGCGGTGTATTCGATGCGCCAGTTCGAGCAGCGCCAGAGCGGATGCCTGGGGCGATCCATTGCGCGTCTGCGCGTGTTGCTGGCGCATGCGCTCGATCGCCCAGAACAGGTTGACTGCGGTTGGCCGGCTCGCGGCGAGCACCTCGAACGCCTGGTCCAGCGCGGCGTCGAATTGCGCACGCGCAGTTCCGGCATGGCGCTGCGCTTCCAGCGCGACGCCGTAGGCGGCAGTGCAGCCGATCGCGGGCGCGCCGCGCACCACCATGTCACGAATGGCATTCGCCGTCTGCAGCGCATCCTCGCAGGCGACGTACTCGAATTCCAGCGGCAGCCGCCGCTGGTCGATCAGTTCCAGCCGGCCTTCGCGCCAGCGCAGGGTTTCGACTTGCATGATTTCAGATCACCCTTTCGTTGCCGCCGTCCACCGGCACCTGCGCCGCGGTGGTCTTGGCGAACAGCGGCCCGCACATTTCGGCCGCGAGTTCGGCCACGTCGCGGCTCCGGACTTCAGTCTTGAGCACGTTGTTGGTCTTGTACTCCTCTACGCTGAGGCCATAGTGCTTGGCCCGCTGCGCCAGCACTTCCTCAGTCCAGATGCCGGTGTCGAACACGGCATTGGGGTGCACCGAGTTAAGGCGTATGCCGTCCGCGCCCCATTCCAGCGCGGCGACGCGCACCAGTTGGTTGAGCGCGGCCTTGGAGGCCGAGTACGCCGCCGCGCCGGGTCCCGGCGCGGGCACGTTCTTGGAGCCGATGACGGCTACGCGCCCGCCCTTGGGGGCGAGTTTGAGCAGCGGGTGGCAGGCGCGCAATAAGCACAGGTTCGCGTCGAGGTTGATCGACATCACCTTGCGCCATTCCCCGGTCGTCAGCTCGCTGATCTTGCGGCTGGCCGCGAATATGCCCGCGTTCAGCACCAGCATGTCCAGGCCGCCGTAGGCAATCACCGCGCGCTCGAGCGCAAACTTGATCGCGCTCTCGTCGTTGAGATCGCAGGCCAGGCCGAGGAAATCCTTGCGCCGGTATAGGGTCTCGATCGCGGGATTGATGTCCAGTCCGACCACCGCCGCGCCGCGCGCGAGCAGGGCCTCTACGCACGCCTTGCCGATGCCGGAGGCAGCACCCGTGACCAAGGCGATCTCGCCGGTATAGACGGGCGGCGCGCCGCTTTTTTTCAGCTTGGCCTGCTCCAAATCCCAGTATTCGACCTCGAACAGCGCGCGTGCAGGCAGGGCGCGGTAGCCGCCCAGAGCCTGCGCGCGCTGCATCACCTGCATATTGTGCCGATACAACTCTGCGACGATGGCGGCGTCTTTCGCGCTCCTGCCCGCCGCAGCCAGACCGAACCCCGGGTCCAGCACCATGCGCGGCGCCGGGTCGAGCATGGTCTTGGCTTCCTTGGCGTGCGGCGCGTGCTCGTCGAAATAGGCTTTGTAGCTGCGCGCATAGCCGTCCACGTCGGTGCCGAGCATCGGGACACGCTTGGTGCGGATGATATGGTCCGGCGTGACCGGCCCTTGCTGCGACAGTGCGCCCAGGTCGTCGCGCTGGGCGAAGGCCAGCGCCTCGGTGTCTGCATGGGTGGCCATGATCATGGGCGCGCCCGCTGCGTCCGACAGTCTGCGCCGCAGTTGCGCCTGCTGCAGCATGTCGATCCGCGCCGGCCTCACAACCGGTGCAGGGAGGTCCCAGGCCTGTTCGCGTTTGAGGTAATCCTCGGCGCGGCCGACCAGATCGATCATGCGCTCGTAGGATTGCCGGGCGTTGTCGCCGAATGAAAATATGCCGTGGTTCATCAGCACCATGCCTATGGTATTTGCGCCGGCCTGACGCGGATACTCCTTGGCGCACAGCATCGCCAGGTCGAAACCCGGCATCACGTAAGGAAGAATCACGACCGCATCGCCGTAGATTTCGCGGATACGGCGCTCTGCGTCAGGGGCGTTGGTAACGGCCAGTACGGCATCGGCATGCGTATGGTCGACGAACTTATGGGGCAGGCAGGCATGCAGTATGGTCTCGACCGAAGGCGCGGGCGCGGTCGCCTTGAGCATATGCGTCGCCAGCTGGTTCACCATCTGCGTGTCAGACAGCGCATCGAGCCGCGCCAGCCGCCGCAGATAGTCCAGTTGCACCGGTGCGAAACCGGCCGCTTCTATGGTCTCCAGGTCCCAGCCGCTGCCCTTGATGTACAGGACCGTTTCGTCCTCGCCGAACAGATTCTTTTGCGTCAGCTTGACCGAGGTGTTGCCGCCGCCGTGCAGCACCAGGGTCCGGTCGCGTCCAAGCAGGCGCGAGGTGTAGACGCGCAATTCGAGTTCGTCCCGGTATTGCGCCGCTTCCTTGTCGTCCCAGAGGCTGTTCATATTTGGCTCGCGAAGAAGGCGCGTATTATAAGGCCATGCCAGAGCCAACGTTTTCCGTCGTCCTGTGCGACTGGGACAGCGCGCGCGTGCAGTCGCGCCGCATACGCGATCGGGTGTTCGTGCGCGAGCAGGGTGTGCCGCTGGAACTGGAATGGGACGAACACGATCCGCATTGCGACCATGCGCTCGCCCTCGCCGCCGACGGATCGGCGCTCGGCACAGGGCGCTTGTTGCCCGATGGCCACATCGGGCGCATGGCGGTGTTGCCGGCGTGGCGGGGCAAGGGCGTGGGCGCGCTGCTGCTGCAAGCGCTGGTCGAACGGGCGCGCAGCAAAGGCCACGCAACGGCGCGCCTCAATGCGCAGACCCATGCCGCCGGGTTCTATCGGCGATTCGGTTTCGAAGTGTCGGGGCCGGAGTTCATGGAGGCAGGCCTGCCCCACGTCGCCATGCAGCGCGATCTTTAGCCGCGGCTGCGGCTGAAGCGCAGGCTGACCGTGGCCCCGGTTTCTCCGCCGCGCAAAATGGTGCGCTCGCTGAAACTGATGCCGCCGTCCTGATCGAACAGCACGGCGGTCGACGCGCGCGTGCCGTATTGCGCCGATACGATCAGCGCCGGCGACAGCACGCGCTCCATCTCGGCGCCGATCCCGGTATCGGGTAACTCGCCCTGCGCCGCAGGCTCCTGGTCATGCAGCAGGTCCAGCAAGGCTTCGGGACTGGGCTCGCCGTCCAACGCCGCCTGCAGCCGCTGCTTGCCGCGCACCACCTTCGGCCAGGGGGTGTCGAGCAGATGATTCGACAGGCCGTGGACGCCCGGCGGCAACGCCTGCACCGCCGACAGCCGGCTGGAAAAATAGAACACGCCGTCGACGTCACCAGCCAGCAGGTTGAAGCCGTTATACGCCGACGCAAGTCCGGCGATGTCTTCGAGATATTCACGCGGCTCGCGCCCGGACGTGAGAAAGCCGCTCACCAGCTCACCGCGCGAAGGGGCGTCGGTCCTGCGGTCGCGCGGGTCGCGAAAATTGGTGAGCGCAGCAAACCGGCCCGCGCGCGTCACGCCTAGCCAGGTTCCCATGCATTCCAGGTCGCGTCCGGCGAGCACCTCGGGATGATCCTGCCAGAACGCCGCCTTGGCCGTCGGCCGCTGGTAGTACTCGTCGCGATTGGCCGCGATCACCAGCGGATATTCGGCGTGCACGCCATGCGCGATCAGGATCAGGCACATCGCGGCTTCAGGCTAGCGCGTAGGGCAGGGGCTGGACGCTCAGCGCCGGCCCGTCTGCAGATTTCAGATGCAGCGTGGACTGCGCAACGCTGGCCGTTTGTGCCACCGCCAGCAGATCGTAGCCGCCGTCCGGCGCTGCTTGCGCGTTGACCACCATGCCGCTGACCTGTCCGTCCGGATCGAGGCTGAACAAGGCGTCACCGGCCAGTGGCGGACCCACCGCATCGACGTGCGCCAGGAGCATGCGGCGTTTCAACTGGCCCAGATACTGGGTGCGGGCGACGATTTCCTGGCCCGGGTAGCAGCCTTTCTGAAAATTGACCGCGCCTATCAACTCCATGTTGGCCATCTGCGGCACGAACTGCTCCTGCGTGGCGGGCGTGATCAGGGGCAAGCCGCTTCTGATCTCCAGCCATTCCCAACAGGGTGCGCCGACTGGCTGGAGAACCGCTTCCAGCCTGAGCCACAGCCGTTTTGCGGCGTCGAGTTCCGCGATCAGCTGAAACCGTCCGCCGGGCAAGGCGATCAGCGTGCCGTGGACAGGATGGTGAACGACCTCATGCGCTTGCTGCGGGAGCGTATCGAACAGGTCCTGCAGTGCGGCCCGCGCGGCTTTTCCGGCCAGGCCCAGAACCGGTCGCGACTCGCTCGCATCGACCAGGTTCACCTTGGCGCGCAGCACGAACATTCCCAGCCGCTTTTGTATCGCTGGCAGCAGCGAGCGCGCGAGCTGCAGGTAGTAAGTCTGGCCTTCCTGCCATAGCAGGAAATTGGCCAGCATGCGTCCCTTGGCCGAACAGTAGGCGGCGTAGGCGCTGCGCGCAGGCGTGATGGTCTTCACGTCGTTGCTGAGCTGGCCGTGAAGGAAAGTCTGGGCGTCGCCGCCGCCGCACGCTATCAGCCCCAGGTGGGTGAGCGGTGCCAGAACGCTGCCATCGCGCGCCGCGCGCAACTCGGCCGCGGGGTCGCCAAAATGGCGCGCGGCACCGGCATCGACGCAGGCGCCACGTTCGCGCAAAAAATCCTGCCAGGCAGAGGTCATCGGCGTCCTGCGACTTGGATTACGGTTTAAGTATGCGTGATAATATGAAATTCAAGCAGGTATTATAGCGTCTCAAAATTCGGCTTACCCCCGCACGGATCAGCGCGCAAACGAATGTGGTCATGGATCAAGCGCATTTTTCTACTCTCACTGTCCCTGGCACTGCTGGCGGCCGCAGGTTTGGGCTGGTATGCGCTCAATCCGGTGCCGCTGCGCACTGATCCGGCGGATTTCTCCATCAGGCCGGGCAGCAGCTTGAGAAGTGCGACGCAACAGATGATCGAATCCGGCGTCGGGCTGAGCGCGTGGCAATTCAATCTGCTCGGACGTTTGCTCGGCAGGGCCGGCGCGATCAAGGCCGGCAGCTACGAGCTCGGACGCGGCGTCACGCCGCTGGCACTGCTGGACAAGCTGACTGCCGGGGAGGTGACCCAGGCCGACATCGTTTTTATCGAAGGGTGGAGCTTCAGACAGGTGCGTGCCGCGCTCGATGCCGCCCCCGCGGTCAGGCATGACGGCGCCGCGCTGAGCGACGAGGAGATCATGCAGCGCCTGGGCGCAAGCGGGCGCAGTCCGGAAGGCCTGTTCTTTCCAGACACCTATATGTTCGGCAAGGGGGCGAGCGACCTGGACATACTCAAACGCGCTTACAAGGCGATGGACCGGCAACTCCAGGCAGCGTGGCAGCGGCGGGCGCCTGACCTGCCTTACCGCAATCCGTACGATGCGTTGATCATGGCCTCGGTGATCGAGAAAGAAACAGGGCAGGCGGCGGACCGCGCCTTGATCGGCGGCGTGTTCGTCAACCGCCTGCGCATCGGCATGATGCTGCAGACCGACCCCACCGTCATCTACGGCATGGGTGAAAAATTCTACGGCAAGCTGCGCAAGAAAGATCTGCTTGCCGACACGCCGCACAATACCTATACCCGCGCCGGACTGCCGCCGACACCGATTGCCATGCCCGGGCTGGCGTCGCTGCAGGCGGCCCTGAACCCGGCGAAGACCGCGGCACTGTACTTCGTCGCGCGCGGCGACGGCTCGAGCGAGTTCTCGCGCACCCTGGCTGAGCACGAGCGTGCCGTAGTCAAATACCAACGCCAGGGGAGGCGTTAAGGTGCGCGGAAAGTTCATTACCCTGGAAGGGGTGGATGGGGCGGGGAAGACCACCCATCTGGATTGGATAGCCGGGCGGATAGAAGCGGCTGGAAAGCAAGTGGTGGTGACGCGCGAACCGGGCGGAACCCCGCTGGGCGAAGCCCTGCGCAAGCTGTTGCTGACGCAATCCATGCACCTGGAGACCGAGACCCTGCTGATGTTCGCCGCCCGGCGCGAACACCTGGCGCGAGTGATCCTGCCCGCACTGGCCGCGGGAACCTGGGTGCTGTCCGACCGCTTTACCGACGCCAGCTTCGCCTATCAAGGCGGGGGACGGGGGCTGGATCTGGCACGGATCGAAATCCTGGAAGGCTGGGTGCAGCAGGGCTTGCAGCCGGAGTTGACCTTGGTTTTCGATCTGTCGGTCGAAGAGGCCAAGCGCAGGCGGGCAGCCGCCACCGCCGAGCCCGATCGTTTCGAGCGGGAAGACCTGGCGTTCTTCGCCCGGGTGCGCTCGGTGTACCGGGAGCGCGCAGCCCGCTATCCGCAGAGAATCCGGCTGATCGACGCCAGCCGGACCGTGGCAGATATTCGTCAATCACTTGAAGAAATATTGATAACTATATGCAAGTAATGTATTTTCCGTGGCAGGAAAAAGTGTGGGAGCAGCTCGCCGGCATGCGCGAGCGTCTGCCCCACGCCTTGCTGTTCCATGGACGCACGGGCATAGGAAAACAGCATCTGGCGGAAGTCCTGGCCCAGTCCCTGCTCTGCGAAAACCGGTCGGGTGCAGGCCTGGCCTGCGGTGCCTGCCCGGCCTGCGCCTGGTTTGCCTCGGGCAATCATCCGGATTTTCGCTTGGTGCAACCCGAAGCCCTGGCACCGGTGCAGGAGGAGTCCGAGGCAGGCGAGAGCGCAGAGGAAAGCAAGAAGAAGCCAAGCAAGCAGATAAAAATAGAACAAATCAGAGGGTTGAGCGATTTTCTCAACGTCGGTTCGCATCGCAACGGCCATCGCGTGGTGTTGATCTGTCCGGCGGAAAGCATGAACCCGGGCGCGGCCAACGCGCTTCTGAAAAGCCTGGAAGAACCGTCTGCCGGCGTGGTTTTTCTGCTGGTCTCGCATCAGCCGAGCAAGTTGCTGGCGACCGTGCGCAGCCGCTGCCACGCCTTGGCGCTGACGCTGCCGCCGCGGGAAATGTCCCTGCGCTGGCTACAGGAGCAGGGGAGCACCGTCACCCCGGCCCTGCTCGCGTTCGCCGGCGACGCGCCCCTGGAGGCGACGGCCCTGCCCGACGAGGAGGCGGAGACGCGTCAGCGGCTGTTCGACCTGCTGAGCCAGCCGGCGAGCGCCGCGCTCAGCTTGGCTGATTTCTGCCAGCGCCTGCCGCCGGGGCCGGTGGTGAGCTGGATGCTGAAGTGGACTTATGATCTGATCGCGCTGGCGAGCCACAGCAGACCCCGATACAACATTGACCGCGAAAAGAAACTGAGCGCACTCGTTCAAGGCATGCCCTTGCTCGAACTCCTGCGCTATTACAGCACGCTGTCGTCGCTCAAAGCGATTTCGGAGCATCCCTTGAACGCCCGGCTATTCTTCGATGACTTATTCATCGCTTACAAAGAGATAGGCTAGATCCGCGATGTTCGTAGACTCACATTGCCACATCGATTTCGAGGACTATGCTGACCGCATCCCGCAACTGCTGGAGAGCATGGCACGCAACCAGGTGACGCACGCCTTGTGCGTCTGCGTCAATCTCACGGACTTTCCCCGAGTCTTGGCACTGGCTGAGGGCCATGCACAGTTGTTTGCGTCGGTCGGCGTGCATCCGGATCAAACCCAGGATGCGGGTCCCGGCATGGACGCGCTGCTCGAGCGCGCCCGGCACCCCAAGATCGTGGCCATCGGTGAAACGGGATTGGATTATTACCGGCAGAGCGGCGATCTGGAATGGCAGCGAGAGCGCTTTCGCACCCACATCCGGGCCGCCCGAGAATGTAAGAAACCTTTGATTATTCATACACGTGACGCCGGAGAGGATACCTTGCGCCTGATGCGCGAAGAGGGGGCGGACGAGGTCGGCGGGGTCATGCACTGTTTCACCGAGACCCTGGAAATGGCGCAAGCGGCCATGGCGTTGAATTTTTATATCTCCTTTTCTGGCATTCTTACCTTCAAGAATGCGCATACCATCAAAGAGGTGGCAAAAGCCGTCCCGCTAGGGCGCATGCTGATCGAGACCGACTCTCCTTATCTCGCGCCGGTACCGCATCGCGGGAAAACCAATGAGCCGGCTTGGGTCAGGCATGTGGCGGAGGAAATCGCCCGCCTGCGTGGCATCTCCCTGGAAGCAGTCGCCGAGGCGACGACCGGCAATTTCTTCCGGCTTTTCAAGCCTACAACAACCTAGATATGACTTTAATAAGCAAGTATATGAGATTGATATATCAATTATTATTGATTGTCGCTTTGATGCTCCAGACTTCAGGGGCCAAGGCGGATGCCTACGACGATCTGCTCGCGGCGGTAAAGCTGAACAACATTCCGGCGGCTGAAGCTTTGTTCGCGCGTGGCATGGATGTGAACACCACCGACCCCGGGGCGAATACCTTGCTCATGATTGCGATCCAAAACGACTGCGAGGAGATGTTCAGGCTGCTGGTGCGGCAGAAGGCGCGGCTCGATGCCCGAAACCAGTATGGGGAAACCGCGCTGATGCTCGCCGCGGCCAAGGGTAATCTGGAACAGGTGAAATTGATGGTCGAGCACGGGGCCAAGATCAATATCGCGGGATGGAACCCGCTGATCTACGCCGCCTGGCGCGGCCGGACCGAGGTGGTCAAATACCTGCTGGACCAGGGTGCGGAGATAGATGCCGTGTCGCCGAACGGAATTTCGGCGCTGATGATGGCGGCACGCGGCGGGTATTTGGACACGGTGAAGCTGCTGCTCTGGGAGGTGGCGGATCCCAACCTCAGGAGCGACTCAGGTGTGACCGCTATGGCTTGGGCAGTGAAAGCGGGGAACGCCGATATCGCAAAGCTGTTGAAACAAGCGGGGGCGAAAGATTAAGGCAAGCGGCTGTTTCCTCGATAGATGCTATTTGACATAATACACATATGCGCATTAATGTTCGGCCCAGGATTAAGTCGCCGCCGGACAGAAAGCATTGACAGCGCCCCTTGTTTGCAAGTTGCTTGACCCGTCCCTGCCGTCCGGACGCGAATGCGGTACGGCCAGGCGGCCGCTACCGGCTCTTCCTAGTTCCAGCGATCCTGAGGCGGTATCGGCAGCGAAAACACCGGGACGCCTTCGTCCTTCAGGTCCTCGGTTTCGCTGCGGGTGGCCACGCCGCGTATAGTGCGCTGAGGGGCTTCCTGGTAATAAATCTTGCGCGCCTCCTCGGCAAATCCCCGGCCTACGTCCTCGCTGTGCGTCATGATGTAATCAACGATGCGGGAGAGTTCCATCGGCCCGCGTTGCCCGGGCGCGACAGATTTTCCCGGAACGGGTGCTGCCGACTCCGCGGTCTGCTTCCTGATCTTGGCGGCCGGCAGTTTCGCCACATGCGCGCCTCCGCATACCGGACAATTGATCAGGCCACGTGTTTGCTGCGACGCGAAGTCCTCACCCGAGGTAAACCACCCCTCGAAGCGATGGTGCTCCTGGCATATAAGGTCAAATACGATCATGTCTGCGTTTCCAGTTTCATTCTAGCTTATATGGTGACGAAGACCGGAAACTAAAGCCGAGCGCGTCGACCGCTCGATCTGCGGATTGTGCCGCCGGCGGCTTGTGGTGCCAGGGACCGGAATCGAACCGGCATGCCGGGATTAGCGGCGGCGGGTTTTAAGCCCGCTGTGTATACCAATTTCACCACCCTGGCGAACAGGCGCATGATACTGGAGGACTGCACCGCGTTGGAAGCGATCGTAATCTTGGGGCGATCGATTCAAGCGCAAGCTTGATTTACCCACACCGGCAAGTATGGTAAATTGTGTTCGCGAAAGAAGTAAAAAGAACGCTAGCCTCAACAGAGGTAGTCGACAAATGAAATCAGATCCCATGTGTATTCATGCCGGAGCAGCGGTTAGACTCCGACGTGCAATCGCAACCGGGAAAATCGGGTTGGCTCAACCCGTCCAAGACCACGCTTCGGGAGTACGGAATTGATGACGAATTTAATTTCGGTCAGACGGGTGCTGCTCGCTCTGGGGATTTGCCTTTGGGCCGCAGCGAATGCCGCGCTTGCGGCGGATCCAGATCTGGCGCGAGCTGAAGCGCTGATAAAAGAAGGCAAGGCCGCCGAAGCCTACCTGTTGCTCGAGCCTTTCGAGTTCGAGCAGTCAGGCAACGTCAAGTTCGACAACCTTCTGGGCGTAGCGGCGCTGGACAGCGGCAAGCCGGACAAGGCGACGATCGCATTCGAGCGTGTCCTGGCCGTGGATCCGAACTCTGCCGGTACGCGCTTGGACATGGCTCGCGCCTACTTTGCCCTCGGGGACTACGCCGGCGCCAAGAAAGAGTTGCAGACGGTATCCGAACTGAATCCGCCGCCCGCAGCCAAGGCGGTGATCGAGAAATACCTCGTCGCCATCGACGAGAAGGAGCGGCAAAAACGCACGGCGATTACCGGATACGTCGAAGGCGCTTTTGGCCGTGACAACAACATCACCTCGGTGGTCGGTGACTTTACCCGCGCGGTCTTGACCACCTATAACCTGCCCGGCTTCCAACCGACCGGCAGCGCCATCAAGCGCGCTTCGAACATCATGGCGACGGCGGGCGGCATGGAAGTCAATCACAAGATCGACGATGCCCTCGCGTTATACGCCGGCGCCGACGGACGTTATCGCGGGGTCGTTTCGGCCGACAATTACACCAGCGAGCAACTCGACGCGCGCGGCGGCCTGATGTATACGCGGAATGCAAACGTGTTTCGCGGCGGCCTGTCCTACCAGGATTATCGCCAGCGCACCGACACCGTCGGTATGACGGCCAATCGCAATTCCATCGGACTGAGCACCGAATGGCGGCGCACCCTGGGCGCCAACGACCAGACCGGGCTGTTTGGCGTCTATACGCAACAGCGCTTCCAGGACGTGCCGACGAACGACATCGACTCCTATATGCTGGGCGGGAACTGGCTGCATGTCTTCGAGGGCGAGGTGAAACCCATGCTCTACAGCAGCCTGTTCACCGGTCGCGATGATGCCAGAAACAAACTGGCCAACGGTGCTGACGTGGGCAAGCGCAACATCGGCGCGCGATTCTATGTACAGGTTCCCGCGCATGAAAACGTGGACGTGTTTTCCAGCATCGGGTATCTCGAACGCTTCGACCGTGCCGAATACGCGCGCGCCGTGGCCGTTCAGTACGGCAAGGACAGGATCACGGACGTCACCCTGGGATTGAACTGGCGGCCCGCCAAAGACTGGACGGTGCGGCCCCAGATCACACAATCGGCGAACCGCTCCAACGTGGCGCTGAGCGAATACAACCGTACCGAAGCGATCGTCACCGTTCGCTACGATTTTCACTAGACAAGAGAGGCTGGGATCGCTATGAACACTTGCGCAAAATATGATCGCGTCCTCACGCAGATGCTGTCCGTCGCCCTGCTGGCGATGTTTCCCCTGCTTGCCAGCGCCGGCGTGGCCGGCCACTTCCAGTTCGTCGCGGGCGACGTGCGCGTCGTCGGCATAGACGGCAAGGAACGTCCCGCACTGAAAGGCCAGGAAATCAACGAAGGCGAAACCTTGCTGAGCGGCCCTGCCGCTTCCGCCCAGTTGAAAATGGTGGACGGCGGTTTTATCGCCCTGCGCCCCGATTCCCAGATGAAGCTGGACAGCTACGCTTTCAAAGGTGCAGCGGACGGCAAGGAAAAGGCATTCATCTCGCTGCTGAAGGGCGGTTTTCGCACGGTCACGGGCCTGATCGGCAAGACCCGCAAAGAGGACTACTCCATCGTCACCAACACGGCGACCATAGGCATCCGGGGCACCGATCACGAGCCCATGGTGATCCTGCCGCCGCCACCCGGGGTGCAGGCGGCCAACCCGCCCGGCACGTACGATAAAGTGAACGTAGGATTGACCAGCCTCACGACCCTGGCCGGCACGGCCATCATCGCCCGCAGCCAGGTGGGCTTTGCTGCTGCACCGAACCTGCCGCCGGTCATCCTGCCCAGGGTGCCGAGTTTCTACCAGGCGAGCACTGCGCCCCAGGCGAAACCGGAGCAGAAAAAAGAAGAGAAGCAAGAGGCCGGGGCTAAAGGCGCTGCGACTCAGGAAACGGCCAAGCAAGAAAGCAAGACCGCGTCGAATGGATCCGCCAGCAGTTCAACCGCTGCGAGTTCGGAGACCAGCGCTGCGTCCGGCCAGACGGCTTCCGCGACGCCCGCCGCATCCGATAGCACAGTGCGCGTCAGCGCACCCACCGACGTCACCCAGCTCGCTGCGGTCACGCCCGCGGCTGCGGTGACGCCGGCGGCCGTTATCACGACGGTTACCTTAGCCGCCGCGCCTACCAACGCGCCTTTGAGTGGCACCAATGCTGCGGGCACTACCTTGAACACGACGACCCAGACCGTTACCACCTCCTCCGGCACTACCGAATCATTGACCACCGCCGCGACGACACCCCCCCCTACGCCTACACCTACGCCGACACCCACCCCTACGCCGACCCCGACACCTACGCCCACCCCGACGCCGACGCCTACGCCGACCCCGACACCTACCGCCAGCTATACGCCGGGGCCCGCGCTGAGTTTTGCCTACTCGGGGATTTACGCGCTCAGCGCAGCGGACCAGACCAGCGCGACTGCCGCGCTGCAAGGCGCGCAAACTGCGCTGAATACCGCTCAAACCCAGTTGACCGCCGGAAACACCGCGGCCACGGCGGCCCAGACCGCACTGTCGGCAGCGAAGACGGCCGCAACTTCCGGGCAGGCAGCGTATGACGCGGCGAAAGCCGCTGGTGTACCGACTACAGACGCCATTATGGTGCAGGCGCAAAGCGCCGTGAACTCTGCCAAGCAGGCTTTGCAACAGGGCCTGGACGCCTACGATGGCAGCGGTACCGGCACCGCTGGCTCAGCTGGATTGAGCAAGACCCTGTCACTCGCCGACCAGGCGATACAGGCAGGCAACCGGCTCGTAACCAGCACACAGGCACAAATTTCAACGAGCAGTGCCGCCACAGCGCAAGACCTGGAGTTCAGCCGCCAGTCGGTTCTTTATTTGAACGGCCAGGTCGCCTCGACAGGCTCGACCGCGGCGGGTAATGCTTCCACCGCGGCAAACCTGGCCCAATCGGCTGCTGCATCGGCTCAGTCGGCGGCACAGTCGGCCGCGTCTGCCGTGGCGTCGCTATCGCCCACGAGTCCCGGTTACGCTGGATTGAAAGCGGCATCGGACGCGGCCACGGCTGCAGCCAACGCTGCAGCCAGCGCTGCATCAGCCGCTATGAGTGCGGCATCGTCGGCGTATTCGGTGAACCAAACCGCCCAGACGTCGCTCAGCAGCGCCAACTTTTCCAACTACACGTTGTGGAATTATGGGAACAATCAAACGCTTTCCGGAAATAACCTGACCCTGACGAAGAACGCAGCCGGCGACGTGACCGGCGCGACCGTCAGCCACAACGACTATGCCGGCATGGTCTCGACGCAGACCTACGCGGCGAGCGGCGGAACCCTGATGGATGCGGGCAAAGACGCGGGCACCGGTCTCGCCTGGGGGCGCTGGCAGGGTGGCCAGGTGGCGACCACGTCCAGCTATCTCGGGCAGGATGCAACCGGCACCTGGGGCATAGGCGCTTACGACAGCACGAAGAGCGCGTTCGTCATCGGCAACAGCTACACCAGCACGGCGAATCTGGGAGCAGGCAGCATCCACTGGATTACCGGCCAGGATGCCTATCCGGACTACCTCGGCCAGGTTCTGACCGGCACGGCCACCTACACGTCCGTCGGTGGCACCAATCCCACGGACAGCCTGGGCAACGTCGGCACCCTGAACAAGGCGACCCTGGCCGCCAATTTCACCGCCCAAACCGTGGACATGGGGGTGGATCTCAACATCAACAGCAACAACTGGGTCCTGCAGAGCAACGGCGCGCCGCTGAATCAGGGGGCGCATTTCTACGCTTACTCGTGCGTGGGGTGTACCTCAACGAACACCTACGGCTACAACGCGATACTGACCACGTTCAACAAAAACGGTTCGCCCGTGCAGCCGGTTAGTTACAGCAACATCGGCAGCAGCAACTCGAGCTCCTACACCCCCTATGCGAACCTGAACGGCCAGTTGCTGGGCACGGGGCTGAACAGCGCCGCCCTGCAGTATTCGGTGACGGACTATGCCTTGATCACCAAGGCGGACAGCATCTCGGGCCAGTCCATCACCATCAGCGCGCCCAACGTGATCCAGGGCGTGGTGGGCTTTTCCGGCCCGGCGCAAAATACCGCCACGCCGTTCAGGATGGTGGGTATAGAGGATGGCTCCAGCGGCGGCTTTAATTCCGGCAACAACTACTATGGCGCTTACGGTGCCGTGCCGCCGGTGAATACGGGTACTGGCTACAGCGCCAACTACACCGGATCCATCGAGTCCTTGGTGTCAGCGCCCAGCCGCGTAGTGGACAGCGCGGCGGGCCTGACGGAATTCGTCGGCTCCGCCGAATATGTGCCGGTAGGCTATGTCCCAACGACTTCCACGACTACTACCACGAATCCAGGCACAGGCACGACGCCGGCGATACCGAATTTCCTCTATGCGAACGCCGCCACCATCAGGATAGGCACCGCGGTCAACAAGGACGTCGGTTCGACCACCATCGACACCATTCCCATTTCCTGGGGCCGCTGGGAAGGCGGCAGCGTGGATATCTACAGCCTGGACGGCGCCACCAAACTGGGCACCATCTCCAATCTCAACAAGAGCATGCACTGGCTTGCTTCGGGCACGCTGACCAGCCCGATAGAAGCCACCCTGCCCCTTACCGGCACGGCCACCTACACCCTCGCGGGCAATACCAGCCCGACGGACTTCAACGGCAACGCGGGCACGCTGGGTTCGGCCACGCTGAACGCGGATTTCGGCAAGATGCTGGTGAATGCCTCGGTGGCGGCGAACTTCACCGCGGCCAACCACACGGCCGCGTGGAACATGAGCGCCGCCAATATGCCCCTGGGTAAGAAAGGCGGCTTCGAATCCGACAGCAGCATGAACGGCGTCAGCGGCGTCACCCATACCGTCACCTGCACCGGCGCGTCGTGCGGCAGCCAGAATTACGGCAGCCTAGGCGGAAACTTCATCGGTACCGCGGCGGCGGGAGCGGTGCTGACCTACCGCATGGTCTCGGGAACCCTGCCGACCACCACGACGACCACGACGCCGACTTCCGGCATTCCCGCGAACTTCGTGCCGGCCGTAGGCGTAACCGGTCTGGCGATCTTCAAGAAGTAAGGCCGTTCGAGGCGGCCGCAGGCTTTACGCTTGATTGCCTGAGGGAGGCGCTGTCTGGTCTAGGCCGTATTCTTGGGAATGTCGCGCAGCAGCGTGTCCAGCAGCCGGCCCAGCTCGTCCATGGTGACTGGCTTGAGCACGACTTCGCGTATCCCGAGTTCGCGCGCGGTGATCTCATCCTCGACGCTGATATAGCCGGTGGTCATCAGCACCGGCAGGTCGGGGCGCAGGGCTCGCGCCTCGCGCGCAAGCTCGAAGCCGGACATCTGCGGCATCGACAGGTCCGTCACCATCACGTCGTAGCCCTTTGGATCGGCGCGCAGGGCGGCGAGTGCCGCTGCGGGATCGCTGAAGCCCGAAATGCTGTGTCCCAGGCGCGACAGCACCCGGGTCGCAAGCAATACCAAGGCTTCCTCGTCGTCCACGTAGAGCACCCGCTGCCCCGAGCCAGGCTTAGGCGCCGGGGGGCGCGCGGCCCCCCCCCCCGCCCCCGCCCCCCCGGGGGGGGAAAAAATCCCCCAAAACCAACCCCGGCCCCGGGGGCGGTGGCCCCGCCC
>Ga0334722_10000486_pt1 | contig 58311 bp, 50 predicted proteins | sample C3_bottom_MG_FD_207210 | JGI IMG/M metagenome (GOLD analysis project Ga0334722, IMG submission 207210) | Sediment microbial communities from Yellowstone Lake, YNP, Wyoming, USA - C3_bottom | ecosystem: Environmental > Aquatic > Freshwater > Lake > Sediment | place: USA: Wyoming | collected... | reverse complement strand
GATCTGTGGATTCTTGCTCAAGCTTTGGGTCGTGAATCGAAGACGAGTGTTGCTCAACCGAAGAAAGCCGCTTAATCTGTGAACACCCGCCACCCCAAACCTTCAACTAAGTTCGGGACACCGCCAGATCCATAATGCATGGATTAGGTTTACGTGCGGCCGAATTAAGAGCGATTTCCGCTACTCCGCGGAAATCGTTTACAACAATTTCCCGTGGCCGGATCAGGCGACAGACAAGCAAGTGAAAGCGATAGAGGTCGACGCGCAAGGCGTGCTCGACGCCCGCGCCGAATTCCCGGACGCCTCGCTCGCCGACCTGTACGATCCGCTGACCATGCCGCCCGCACTGGTAAGGGCGCACCACCAGCTCGACGCGGCGGTGGACGCGGCCTACGGCAAAAAGAACTTCAGGAACGACGCCGAGCGCGTGGCCTTCCTGTTCGAGCTATACCGGAAATACACGAGTCTTCTGCCCGCGAGCGGAAAACCTGCGGTGAAGCGAAAATCGGCAAAGAAGCGCCCGGCATAGCGGGTAAATCGGCCGGAGAAGGGCTCTGCGCCTGGCTTACAGGTATTGAAGAAGCGCGCTTGAAGTGTCTCATTTGTCATGGCGCTTTGTGGCAGAAGTCGGTAATGATAAAATAGTCGCGCTGCATACTTCTACGGAGTGCGCCATGTCATCCGCCGTTACAACGCCAAATTCGGCAAAGGCGAAGCCCCATATGCTCGCCATTCACGCGGGCGAGTCGGTTGTCACTGTTCGCAAAGGCGACCGGACGACACTGGCGGTGCTCGGTCGAAAGATCATCGCCGCCATGCGCCGGCGCAAACGCAAGGCAGGCGTAGAAACGGCCTCGGAGGGAACGCGCGCGATCCGTGACGGGCGCTGATGCGCTTCGTCCTCGACGCCAACGTCGCGCTTACCTGGTTCCTCTCCGAAGGCGAGGCGCAGACGGCGTATTCACTGCTTGTCTTGGAAGACGCGGTTGACGGAAATACCTGCGTTGTCCCCGGCCTTTGGCACGTCGAGGTCGCAGCACGGCTGATTCGAGCTCGACGTAATCGCAATGCCGCCTTTGGCCCGGCCCGCATGGGGGACGCATTGCGCCTGCTTGGCGCACTCGATTTGGAAACGCATCAATTGGCGCTCGCGGTAACAAACGTTGCAGACCTTGCGATGCGCTACCACTTGTCGGCTTACGACGCCGTGTATTTTCACCTGGCCAAATCACTTGATCTGCCCATTGCCAGCTTCGATGGCGGCATGCGCGCCGGATGTCGTGCGCATGGTGTGCGACTCCTGCATCAGCCGGAATAGTTACGGCGCACCCTGTATAGGAGGCACTAGTACCGCAGCGGTGAAGCCTACGAAGTCGAGTTTATGACCTTGAACGGTGGCACGCTGACAATTCAACCCTTGGAAGCCCGGCAGCTTCGAGAAGCTGAGAATTTGGATATTCCACACGTTCGGGAGCGGGTCGCCGCTTAGATAATTTACGCACTGCCTGAGGTTCGCTACCCGCCTCCGCGGCGTTGCGGCGGAAAATCAAGCAACACGCGCGTGGCGCTCCACTTCAAGTTCTCCTGGAAATACACGAGTCTCCCGCCCACCAGTGGGATACCGGCGGCGAAGCGGCAAAGAACCCGGTGTAGCGGGGAAGTAGGCTGGAGAATGGCTCAGCGCCTTGCTTTCAGGCACATCGACCCGGCGCGCTCAATCGCTCAAGGACGCCGGCGGCCGCGAATGCCGCATGAGAAGAAGAGCCGTCTTGGCGTAATCGCTGTCCTGATCGGAGGCTTGGCGCAGCCATCGCTCCGCTTCCCGCCACTGCGCCTTGGTGCGGGCACCGTTCAGAAGCAGCAGGCCGAGGTTGGCCTGGGCTTGCGCATGGCCCTGCGCGGCGGCCTTGCCGAGCCATGCGGCGGCTTGAGCGAAGTCGCGGCCTGTCCCCTGGCCGAGAGCGTACAGCGTGCCCAGGTTGTATTGGGCCTGGAGCTCGCCCGTTTCCGCGCGCCGTTTGATCTCCCGAAACGCGGCGGCGAAGTCCTCGCTGCGGTAGGCCCGCTCACCCGGCTCCGGATTAATCGCAGTGCCGTCGGGAAAGAAAACATGGAACAGGCCGTCGGCGAGCGTAGCTGCGTCTATTGCGCGCGGTCGCAACCGCGCAAGCGATTCTATCAACTGATGATAGGGCGACTTCGCCGGCATCGCCTCGTCCCAGCCGCTGCGGGGCAGCGTGTCGATCAGCTGGCGGTAGAGATCCGGACAGCTGGTCTCCCGCATCGGGAGACTCGCCGATGGATCCGGCACAAAGTTCCTCCACTTCGATGTCTTGCGGTTCCAGTTCGAAAGCCCCAGGTCAGTGGCGATCCAAAGATCGTCTCCGAGTTGGACGAACCCGTTCACCAGCAGCCCGCAGGGACCGTGGTCTCCGTCGAGGAAGGTCAGAGCGCGGCCGGTGTTCCAATGGTAACGGACCAGACCCAGGGCGGGCGGAGTCCCGCTGCATTCATAATTGCCTGCGGTGCCGAGCCACAGGTATTCGCCGTCGTGAAAGAGCTGGGTAATGGAACTCCCGCGTAAGACTTCCGGCCGGCGAATTTCGCTTCTCCCGGTCTTCGGGTCGTGGCGGCCGACGCCGCCTGTTCCGGTCGAGCCCTCTCCGTCGTAGTAACTTATCCCGAACCAGATGCTGCCGCCGCGCCGCGCACAGGCGCCGTAATCCTGGTCGATATCGTTGTCTCGAGGCACGGCGGAAATCGTGTGATCGAGAGGCCGCGTGACGAGCGAGCGTTCGGCGCGAAGCGCGTCCTCGACCAAGCGCTCACGCGGCGGCAGACCCGTCGCACACGACGGCGGGTCCGGTGCAGTCGCTTTGCACACCCGTCCTATATGGCAGGTCAGCGGGGTCCCGCGTGAGAACCCGTTCTGTTTGCTGTAGCCAATCACGGGATGCACGTAGGCCGGCCCCGGATCATCCGGCCTCCAGCCATGTTGCTTGCGCGGCGCCAAGGCAACTCGAAGGGCTTTTTCGAAGTCCGGTGAAGCGGTGTAAGCGCGAAATCCGCCCTCGGTCGCCTCGATGCGCAGAACTGCCGGATAGGAACTCTCGTCGTAGCAGCTGCTGGCGGCAAGCGTGGCAGCAGGCGCGAGCGCCAACGCGACCGCCAGCACCGGCAATTGCCAACCGAAGCGCATCGCTATTGATCCTCCGAGGACTGAGAATATGGCAGAAGAAACGTCCGGCGCCGAAGCGCAACAGGCATTATAGAAGCACGCGGCGTGCGTAGCCATCCGTGGCGCAGCAGCGGAAAATCGAAGCGGCGGCGCAGGCCGCGCTCGACGCGCACCGAGTTTCCAGGCGCCTCGCTCGCCTGCCTGTGCGATCCGACGAGCATGCCGCCCGCATCGGTGAATGAATCGTTTCGCGAAAAAAAGCCCGGCGTCTCGTGAACGTCGAGCTTTCGGGAATGGCGCCGGGTAGGCGCCGAAATGCTTAGGCAGTCGCGAGCAACCCCGCCCGGCACGCCTTGGCATGCGGGGCGGGCAAAACGTGCTATGCCGCTGCCAGCAGTTCGCGCAACACGTAAGGCATGATGCCGCCGTGGCGGTAGTAGTCGACCTCGATCGCGGTGTCGATCCGCAGCAGCACCTGCACTTCGCGCCGGCTGCCGTCCTTGCCTCGGATCACCAGCGTCACGTCCTGCTGCGGCTTGATCTCGCCGGCGATGCCGAGGATGTCGAATTCCTCGTCGCCCTTGATCCCTAGCGTCGCTACCGTGTCTGTGCCCTTGAACTGGCACGGCAGCACGCCCATGCCGACCAGGTTGGAGCGGTGGATGCGCTCGAAGCTCTTGGCGATCACCGCCTTCACGCCGAGGAGCTGCGTCCCCTTGGCCGCCCAGTCGCGGCTGGAGCCGGTGCCGTATTCCTCGCCGCCGAACACCACCGTGGGCGTACCCTGCGCGATGTATTTCATCGCCGCGTCGTAGATCGGCAGCGCTTCGCCCGAAGGCTGCATCACCGTGACCCCGCCTTCGACGCGCGCGCCGTCGGCCTTAGCCGGCACCATCAGGTTCTTGATCCGGACGTTGGCGAAGGTGCCGCGCATCATCACTTCGTGGTTGCCGCGCCGCGCGCCGTAGCTGTTGAAATCCATCACCGGCACGTCGTGCTCGAGCAGGTACACGCCCGCGGGCGAGCTCGGTTTGATCGATCCTGCGGGGCTGATGTGGTCGGTGGTGACCGAATCGCCGAATATGCCCAGGGCGCGCGCGCCGCTGATGCCGGCGACTTTGCCCGGCTGCATCTCGAAGCCCTCGAAGAAAGGCGGCTCGGCGATATAGCTCGACTTGGGCCAGTCGTACACTTGGCCGGAAGCCGAGGTGATCGCCTGCCACAGCGGGTTGTCCTTGCCCGGATTCGAGTACAGGCGCTGGAAGGTCTTGGGATTCATCGCGTACTTCATGCACGCCTCGACTTCTTCGCTGGTCGGCCAGACATCGCCCAGCCACACGTCCTTGCCGTCTTTGCCCTTGCCGAGCGGCTCGGTCATCAGGTCGGTCAGCATCGTGCCGGTGATCGCATAGGCCACGACCAGCGGCGGCGAGGCGAGAAAATTGGCGCGCAGATTCGGATGGATGCGGGCCTCGAAATTGCGGTTGCCCGAGAGCACCGCCGCGCAGACGAGGTCGTTCTGCACGATGGCCTCTTCGATCGGCTCGGCCAGCGGGCCGGCGTTGCCGATGCAGGTGGTGCAGCCGTAGGCCGCGACCGCGAAGCCCAGCTTTTCCAGGTAGGGCAGGAGGCCCGCGTTGGTCAGGTACTCGGTGACCACGCGCGATCCGGGCGCAAGCGAAGTCTTGATGTGCGGCTTGACCTTGAGGCCGCGCTCCACGGCTTTCTTCGCCAGCAGGCCGGCGGCGAGCAGCACGCTGGGGTTGGAGGTGTTGGTGCAGGAGGTGATGGCGGCGATCAGCACGTCGCCCGAGCCCACCTCGACGCCGCTGCGCGCCTTGAAGCGTTTGGCGAGGTCTTCGGGCTTCTTGGCAAACCCGTTGTCGGCCACCGGCTGGGCGTAGAGCTCGGCGAATTTCGATTTCACCATGCCGATTTCGATGCGGTCCTGCGGGCGCTTCGGGCCGGCGAGGGAGGGCGCTACGCTGCCGAGGTCGAGTTCGAGCTCCTGGCTGTAGTCGATGGCGCCTTTCTTCGGGATGCCGTACAGGCCCTGCGCCTTGAAGTAGGACTTGAACGCGTCGATTTCCTCAGGCGTGCGGCCGCTGCCTTCGAAATAGGCGATGGTCTTGTCGTCGACCGGGAAAAAGCCCATGGTGGCGCCGTACTCCGGCGCCATGTTGGCGATGGTCGCGCGGTCGGGCAGGGCGAGGCTGGCCGCGCCTTCGCCGAAGAATTCGACGAACTTGCCCACGACCTTGGCTTTTCTGAGCATTTCGGTGACCGTGAGCACGAGATCGGTGGCGGTGACGCCGCCGCGCAGCTTGCCCTTGAGGTTCACCCCGACCACGTCCGGCGTGAGGAAGTACACCGGTTGGCCGAGCATGCCCGCTTCGGCTTCGATGCCGCCCACGCCCCAGCCGACCACGCCGATGCCGTTGATCATGGTGGTGTGGCTGTCGGTGCCGACCAGGGTGTCCGGATAGTACACGCCGTCTTTCTTGTGCACGCCGCGCGCGAGGTACTCAAGGTTGACCTGGTGCACGATGCCCACGCCGGGGGGCACGACCTTGAAGGTGTCGAAGGCCTGCATGCCCCATTTCATGAACTGGTAGCGCTCCTGGTTGCGCTGGAATTCGAGCTTCATGTTCAGCGCCAGCGCGTTCTTGCTGCCGTAGTTGTCGATCTGCACCGAGTGGTCGACCACCAGGTCCACCGGCACCAGCGGCTCTATGACTTTCGGGTTCTTGCCCATCCGGTCGGCGACGTTGCGCATGGCTGCGAGGTCGGCCAGCAGGGGCACGCCGGTGAAATCCTGCAGCACGATGCGCGCCAGCACGAACGGGATTTCGTTCGCGCGCGCGGCGTTGGGCTTCCAGCCGGCGAGCTGGCGCAGGTGCGCCTCGGTGACTTTCTTGCCGTCGCAATTCCTCAGCACCGATTCGAGCACGATGCGGATGGATACCGGCAGGCGCGAGATCTTGCCCAGGCCGGCTTTTTCCAGCGCCGCGAGGGAGTAGAACTTGCCGGTCTTGCCGGAAGCGAGTTTGAACTGTTGCAGCGAGTTATGCAGATTGTGGGACATGTTTTCTCCAAAAAACCGATAGTAGGTCGCTTCTCTTGCGCGGCCGGCGTTCCGTCCGCGCGGATCACCGCTTGCGCGCGGATGAAAAGCACATCCGCACGCAAGCGGCGATCTTGTATAAAACCCTCAAGTCCTGCTTGGTGTTAACCCTAACCGTGTCTTCTGCACGGATGCGTTGTTCATCCGTGCAGAAGACACGGTTGGCGCGCGTAGCGCGCAATGGCCGCTCGTTGACGACACCAGCATGCAATTTGGCAGCTCGAACTGCCGCGATATAACTTGCGCGGACGGCGGCCCGTCCGCGCGGATCGTCGATTGCGTGCGGATGAACAGCACATCCGCACGCAATCGACGATCTTGTATAAAACCCCCGCACTGTAAATTAAATTACGAACATATCGACGAATTCATTGACCGGCGTCGCTTCCAGCCGCTTCGCGTCCTGGCACAGCGCGAGGATTGCATTGCGTTGTTTTTCCGGGAAGCTGCGCGCCAGGTTGGTCTTGAATTTCTCCACCAGCAGCGGGATGCCGTCTGCGCGCCGGCGGCGGTGCCCGATCGGATATTCTACGACGACTTCACCGGTTTTTTTGCCGTCCTTGAATTCCACCGTGATCGCGTTGGCGATGGAGCGCTTTTCGGGATCGTGGTAGTCGCGGCTGAAGCCCTTGTCTTCGACGCAGACCATTTTATCGCGCAGGGCGTCGATGCGCGGATCGGCGGCCACCGCGTCCTCGTAGTCGCCCGCGGTCAGCCGGCCGAAAATGAGCGGCACCGCGACCATGTACTGGATGCAGTGGTCGCGGTCGGCCGGATTGGACAGCGGTCCTTTCTTGTCGATGATGCGGATCGCCGACTCGTGGGTGCGGATGGTGATTTTCTTGATGTCGGCGATGCGGTCCCTGACCTGCGGGTGCAGCGCGATCGCGCATTCCGCGGCCGTCTGCGCATGGAACTCGGCCGGAAAGGAGATCTTGAACAGCACCTGTTCCATCACATAGGAGCCGTAGGGGCGCTGGAACTTGAAGGGTTTGCCCTTGAACAGCACGTCGTAGAAACCCCAGGTCGGCGCGGAAAGCACCGAAGGGTAGCCCATCTCACCCTTGGCCGCCATCAGCGCCAGGCGCACGCCGCGGCTGGTGGCGTCGCCCGCCGCCCAGGACTTGCGCGAACCGGTGTTGGGTGCGTGGCGGTAGGTGCGCAGCGACTGGCCGTCGACCCAGGCGAGCGACAGCGCGTTGATGATCTCCTCCTGGTTCAGCCCGAGCATATTCGCCACTACCGCGGTGGTGGCGACCTTGACCAGCACCACGTGATCCAGGCCCACCCGGTTGAAGCTGTTCTCGAGCGCGATCACGCCCTGGATTTCGTGCGCCTTGATCATGCAGGTGAGCACCTCGCGCATGGTCAGCGGCGGCTTGCCCGCGGCGACCGCCTGGCGCGACATCCAGTCGGCGCAGGCGAGTATGCCGCCGAGGTTGTCGGAGGGATGGCCCCACTCGGCCGCGAGCCAGGTGTCGTTGAAGTCCAGCCAGCGGATCATGGCGCCGATGTTGAACGCAGCCTGCACCGGGTCGAGCTGGAATTGCGTGCCGGGAACCTTGGCGCCGTTGGGCACGATGGTGCCCGGTACGATGGGGCCCATGAGCTTGGTACAGGCGGGGTATTCCAGGGCTTCCAGGCCGCAGCCCAGGGTGTCCATCAGACACAGCCGCGCGGTGTCGTAGGCTTCGGCGCTCTTGATCTTGAATTTGGCGGCGTAATCGGCGATGTCCACCAGAACTTGGTCGGGTTTCGGGCGGCGGTTGGAGATGTGGGACGACATGCTGTTCCTTTAAGTCGGAGATCGGGTGCTGCGGCAAAAACAGCGGAGGCGCAGAGTTGCGTCTCTGCGCCTCCGCGGTCGGTTGAATTACTTGCGTTTCTCTAGGGGCACGAATTTGAGGTCTTCCGGCCCGGTGTAGTTGGCGGTCGGCCGGATGATCTTGCCGTCGATGCGCTGTTCGATCACGTGCGCAGCCCAGCCGCTGGTGCGCGAAATCACGAACAGCGGGGTGAACATCGAGGTGGGCACGCCCATCATGTGGTAGCTCACGGCGGAGAACCAGTCGAGGTTGGGGAACATTTTCTTCTCGCGCCACATCACGGTCTCCAGCCTGGCGGCGATGTCGAACATTTTCATGTCGTTGCGCGCCTTGGACAGTTTTCTCGACACTTCCTTGATTACCTGGTTGCGCGGATCGGCTATGGTGTAGACCGGATGGCCGAAGCCGATGACCACTTCCTTGTTGGCGACGCGCTGCACGATGTCTTTTTCCGCCGCATCCGCATTCTCGTAGCGCTTCTGCACTTCGAACGCGACTTCGTTGGCGCCGCCGTGCTTGGGGCCGCGCAGCGCGCCGATGCCGCCGCAGATCGCGCTGTACATGTCCGAACCCGTGCCGGCGATTACGCGGCAGGCGAAGGTGGAGGCGTTGTACTCGTGCTCGGCGTAGAGGATCAGCGAGGTATGCATGCACTTGACCCACAGCTCGGAGGGCTCCTTGCCGTGGAGCAGGTGCAGGAAATGACCGCCGATGGACTCGTCGTCGGTCTCGACCTCGATGCGCCGGCCGTTGTGGCTGTAGTGGTACCAGTAGAGCAGCATGGAGCCGAGGCAGGCCATCAACTGGTCGGCGATGTCGCGCGCCCCGGGATGGTTATGGTCGTCTTTTTCCGGCAGCACCGCGCCCAGCACCGACACGCCGGTGCGCATCACATCCATCGGATGGGCCGAGGCCGGCACCCACTCCAGCGCCGCCTTGACGTTGGCCGGCAGACCGCGCAGCGCCTTGAGCTTGGTCTTGTATCCGTCCAGTTCCGACTTGTTGGGCAGTGCGCCGTGCACCAGCAGATAGGCGATTTCCTCGAATTCGCAGGCATCGGCGACATCCAGGATGTCGTAGCCGCGATAGTGCAGGTCGTTGCCGGTGCGGCCGACGGTGCACAGCGCGGTGTTGCCGGCGGTTACGCCGGAGAGGGCGACGGATTTTTTCGCTTTCGGCGCGACGGGGGCTTGGGGTTCGTTCATGATTTCTCCTTTGCGAACAGTTGGTCCAGCTTGGTTTCGTACGAGTGATAGTCGAGGTAGTCGTACAGCTCGTTGCGCGTCTGCATGCTGTCGACGACGTTCTTCTGCGTGCCGTCGCGGCGCACCGCCTGATACACCGCGAGCGCGGCCTTGTTCATCGCGCGGAAGGCCGACAAGGGATAGAGCACGATGGCGACGTCGGCCGCGCGCAGTTCGTCCACGGTGAAATAGGGCGTGGCCCCGAATTCGGTGATATTGGCGAGTATCGGCACCTTCACCGCGGCGGCGAATTGGCGGTACATCGAGAGCTCGGTCATGGCCTCGGGGAAGATGCCGTCGGCGCCGGCCTCGACGCAGGCGACGGCGCGTTCGATCGCACGCGGGAGGCCCTCGACCGCCAGCGCGTCGGTGCGCGCCATGATGAAAAAGTCAGGATCGGTCCTGGCGTCGACCGCGGCCTTGATGCGGTCGACCATTTCCTGCTTGGTCACCAGCTCCTTGTTGGGGCGGTGGCCGCAGCGCTTGGCGCCGACCTGATCTTCGATGTGCATGGCGCCGGCGCCGAACTTGATCAGCGATTTCACCGTGCGCCCGACGTTGAAGGCGCTCGCGCCGAAGCCGGTATCGACGTCGACCAGGAGCGGCAGCGAGCACACGTCGGTGATGCGGCGCACGTCGGTGAGCACATCGTCGAGGTTGCTGATGCCGAGATCGGGCATGCCGAGGGAGCCCGCCGCCACGCCGCCGCCGGAGAGATAGATCGCTTTGTAGCCGCTGCGCTCGGCCAGGCGGGCGTGATAGGCGTTGATGGCGCCGATTACCTGCAGCGGCTGTTCCTGCTTCATTGCGGCGCGGAACCGGGCGCCGGCTGACATCTTCTCTGTCATATCGACCTTTCAAAGGACGTATTTTAAAATGAGGGAGTGTCTCCCTCATGCTCCCCTGATCGCGGGCCGTTTCCACGACCCTGCAATCGCCGCCGGAGGACGCGAGCGCCAGAGTCTACGGTCTTCGCGCAGCGCACACTTTAACGCAGGTCAAATGGTAGCGCCTTATAGGGTACCGCTATTGTCGCCGGGACGACAGATTTCGCTAGCTAACCGAAGAATGCCCTGTCCGCCTCGGCCGGAATCGCGACGCCCGTTATCTTGGCTTTCTGCAGCAGCTCCCAGTAGTAGCGATAGGTGGCGCGATCATGCAGTTCACCGCCATGCTGGATCGGCCCCCAGGCGCATGTTTGCGCCGCGAGCAGGATGGCGGCTCCGGTCTCCACTTCGGAGTGGTCGGGCTTCATCGCGTCGACGATGGGCTGGATCTGCGCCGGGTAAATCGACCACATGCGCAGAAAACCGTACTCGCTGCGCGCGCGCCGGGCGTCGTCGTAGATGACGGCGGTGTCCTTCAGTTCCAGCGTCACGTTGTGCGCGGGCACGAGGCCGTGGGCCAGCGCCGCGGCGACGACCTCCGCCTTGGCGCGCACGATCAGTTTGTGCTCGAACTGGCCCGGGCTGCGCATGGCAGCGGCGCCGAGCGCGCCGTGGTGGTCGGAAACGAAATCCATCAGCCCGAAGGCGATCGACTGCATCCAGGGCAGGGCGGCGATGTCCCAGACCTGGCGCAGCGCGCCGTGGGTTTCGACCAGCGCGTGCACCGGTATTTCGCGCCGGATGCGCTGCTGCGCGGCCACCCGCTGGATGTAGACGATCGTCTCGGCCACCTGTTTCGCACTGGTCGCCTTGGGCACGGTGATGTAGGCGAGCATATCGCCGGCGCCGCTGACGAGGATGTCGAGGTCCTGTTTCCACAGCGCGTGGCTCGGGTCGTGAATGCGCGCGCCGGCCATTTTTCGCTTGTTGGCCGGGCTGTTGAGCACGCGGACCACCATCTCGGCATGTTCTTTCTCGGCTCCCGCCTGCGCGCCGTCTTCGCAGTCGCAGGTGAGGTCGAATACCGGACCGATGCTGTCCTGCAGCGCCAGTGCCCGCAGCATCAACTTTTCGCTGCCGGCATAGTGCTCGCAGGATGGAATGATCGGGAAGGGTGTTTCGCCCTTGAACAGGGACACGCCCGGATGCATCGGCGCGGTGCTCATGCGCGCCGCCTCCTTGAGAGCGGCTCAAGGCATAGGCTGCGCTGTCGGCGTCTTGTCGCCTTCGCCCGGGTCGCATCCCCGCTTTGCGGGGCCCCTGCTCCTAGGCTCATGCGCCAACCGGGCATGCACGCCGCCGAAATTGCGGCAGACTGATCCGGAAACTAGCCATGTAATTTCCGGATCAGGGTCTTGAGGGGATGGACAGCGACGCGGTCTTATCCCAGCAGGTGTTTCACGCCCTCGCGCTCTTCATGCAGTTCCTTGAGCGTGGCGTCCATGCGGGTGCGGGCGAAATCGCTGATCTCGACGCCTTTGACGAGCTGGTAATCGCCGTTCTTGCAGGTCACGGGCTGGCCGTAGAGCACGCCTTCGGCGACGCCGTAGCTGCCGTCGGACGGGATGCCCATGGTGATCCAGTCGCCTTCCGGCGTTCCCAGGGACCAGTCGCGCATATGGTCGATCGCCGCGCTCGCCGCGCTCGCCGCCGAGGACAGCCCGCGCGCCGCGATGATGGCCGCTCCGCGCTTTTGCACGGTCGGGATGAAATTGGTCTCAAGCCACGCCTGGTCGTTGATCAGGGACCAGACTTTCTTGCCGTCGGCCTCGGCCTGGAACAGGTCGGGATATTGCGTGGCCGAGTGGTTGCCCCACACGATCATCTTGCGCAGGCTGGTGACCGGCTTGGCGATCTTGGCGCTTATTTGGGAGAGCGAGCGGTTGTGGTCCAGGCGCATCATGGCGGTGAACTGCCGCGGCGACAGGCTGGGCGCATTTTTCATCGCGATCAGCGCGTTGGTATTGGCCGGGTTCCCTACCACCAGCACTTTCACCTTGCGGCTGGCGACGGCGTTGAGCGCCTTGCCCTGCGGCACGAAGATCGCGCCGTTGGCTTCGAGCAGATCCTTGCGCTCCATTCCGGCCGTGCGCGGACGTGCGCCGACGAGGATGGCGTAGTCCGCGTCCTTGAACGCGACCATCGGATCGGCGGCGGCGACCATGCCGGCGAGCAGCGGGAAGGCGCAGTCATTGAGTTCCATCATTACGCCGGCCAGAGCCTTCTGCGCCTTTTCATCCGGAATTTCGAGCATCTGCAGGATGACGGGCTGATCCTTGCCCAGCATGTCGCCCGCGGCGATGCGGAACAGTATGCTGTAACCGATCTGGCCGGCGGCGCCGGTGACTGCAACTCGTACGGGTGACTTGGACATATTGGAACTCCCGAAAGAAAGGTTGGCGAAAAGTGGCGTGTGAGGCGAGGAACGTGTTTAGAGTGGGGGCGGGCAGTGTCGCGCGGCAGGCCAAAAAGTGAGCTGCACAAACGTCAATTTATTTCCACGCTCGGCGCAGGGAATATTAGATTCAATGACCACAGGTGTCAACGGGCGAGGGCGGTACTATTGCCACGGGTATTGATACAAATCAATATTGACCCTTGATGTTCAGCCAGAATCAATCATCGCGAAAGGCGCAAGGCGCGGGGGGTATATTGCGTTCCTTCGCGTGCCTCGATTGAGTTGGCGGGTTCACACGGTGGAGCATGGTTCGCAATTGAGCACGCAAGAGTTGAACCGGCTGCGCTGGCAATGCCGCCGCGGTTTGCTTGAACTCGACGTGGTGCTGGAGCGCTTTCTGGAGAAGTACGGCGACCGACTGCAGGGCGAGCGCCTGAGTTCCTTCAACACGCTGCTGAGTTTTTCGGACAACGACTTATGGGATCTAGTCCGTGCGCGTACCGAGTGCCGCGATGCGCGGCTCGCCGAGGTGGTGCAATGGATGCGCGACGGCTGAGGCAGTACCGGTTCTCGATGTTCGACTGATCGATTCGAAAATGAGACCGCGCTTGAGTTGGCTAGGACTAGTCGGTCGCCAGACGGCCGACGATGTAAAGGCCGCTTCGCGTGGGCTCCCCAATAAACTCCCCGGTTTTGCCCGGGGGCAGGTAATTTAAACCCAGCACGCAATAGGAGATCAGGCACATGACGCAGCTAAAAGACAAACTGTCGGAGAAGATTCAAGCGCACCGTCCCCGCACCGCCAAGCTCGCCAAGGAATTCGCGGACGTTGTCATCGACAAGGTCGACATCGGGCAGGCCTTGGGCGGCGCGCGCGACATCAGGTGTCTGGTCACCGACATTTCCTACCTCGATCCGCAGGAAGGGATACGCTTCAGGGGCAAGACCATACCGGAAACCTTTGCCGCGCTGCCCAAGGCTGCCGGCTCCACCTATCCGACCGTCGAGGCCTTCTGGTACTTTCTCCTGACCGGCGACGTACCCACCCAGGCCCAGGTGGACGAAACGGTCGCGCAATGGAAAACGCGCCAGGAAGTTCCGAAATACGTGTTTGACGTGCTCCGCGCGATGCCGCGGGACAGCCATCCGATGGTCATGCTTTCCAGCGCCATCCTGGTTCTGCAGAAGGATTCCAAGTTCGCCGCGCACTACAACTCGGGCAAGTTCAACAAGATGAACGCCTGGGAATCGGTGTACGAGGACGCAAGCGACCTCGTGGCGCGCATCCCCGTTATCGCCGCCTTCATTTACAACCTGAAGTACCGGGACGACAAGCAGACTGCCATCGATCCCAAGCTGGACATGGGCGCCAATTTCGCCCATATGATAGGCCAGAGCGAAACGTATAAGGACGTGGCCCGGATGTACTTCATCCTGCACTCCGACCACGAATCCGGCAACGTTTCCGCGCACACCACCCACCTGGTGCACTCGGCATTGTCCGACCCCTACTATGCGTATTCGGCCGGTCTCAACGGCCTGGCAGGCCCGCTGCATGGCCTGGCCAACCAGGAGGTTCTCGGCTGGACCATGAAGTTCCAGGAGAAGTACTGCAAAGGCATCGAGCCGACCAAGGAATTGATCACCAAAGCGCTCTGGGATACCCTCAATTCCGGCCAGGTGATTCCGGGCTACGGCCATGCCGTACTGCGCAAGACCGATCCGCGCTACATGTCGCAGCGCGAATTCTGCCTCAGGACCCCGGGCCTCAAGGATGATCCGCTGTTCAAGCTGGTCTCGATGATTTTCGAAGTCGCGCCTGGCGTCCTTGCCGAGCACGGCCATACCAAGAACCCCTGGCCCAACGTCGATGCGCAATCTGGCGTCATCCAGTGGTACTATGGCCTCAAGAACTGGGATTTCTACACTGTGCTGTTCGGCGTGGGGCGCGCCCTCGGCTGCATGGCCAATATCACCTGGGACCGCGCGTTGGGTTATGCCCTCGAGCGGCCCAAATCCGTCACCACCGACATGCTCGAGAAGTGGGCAGCCGAAGGTGGCAGGAAGTAGGGTCGGCTCAGTTCGTCAAGGCAGGGTTTGGGGTTTCGCGCGCAGTAGCAGCCCCTACGGTTGCGGATCCATAGGACGCCGCAGCGCGCCGCTTTCCGGGTGGGAGGCGGCGTGGTGAGCGTGTGGCCCCGGACCGCCCTGCCTGCGCTATCGGCGGGTTCTCCGACGTGGATCATAGGGGCTGAACGGTGACGACGGGTCGAACAGATGATTCCTCCCAGGCGATGCCCGACTACAGGGAAGGGATCAAGAAGGACGTCGCCGAGATCAAGTTCCTGATCCACGACCTTCGTGTCGAGGGCTTTTTCAACGAGATCCTGCATTACCACGTCACCCTGAACACCGACCTCGAGATCTACAACATCGAGCAGGCGCAGGTTCTGCACGCGGCGGATGTTCTGGAGCTCAAGTCCAAGCTCGGCGCTGCGCGCAGAGCGTTCCAGGACTACTCGAATGCGGTGAAGAGTTTCTCGCCGGAGCGAACGATCCTGCTCCTTGGCCGCCGCTACGTCGACGCCATCCATGAAACCTGCCATCTCATACTCAGCCCGCTGTGGGGGCGGTCGGATCAGGTACTGTCCTTCCTGCCCAAAGAGGCACGCTCGGTACGCTCTCGGCGCCACTACCGCAACTGCATCAGCTGGCTTTACGGCGTGCACCTGCGCATTGCCGCGTTTCGTGAGGAGGCGAATGATGCGGGCGCCCTGGCTGAGTTCGACATTGCCGAGGATGTGCACGATTTCACGCAGGACGTCGTCCGCGGATATGTGGTCGAGAAGTCCGAGGCCCGCGTGGAACTGCAGTTCGAGCGGATGGACCCGGCGGTCATCGTCGGCAGACGCCAGCGTTTCCGCCGCATGTACTTCAACCTGGTGATGAACGCAGTCGACGCCATGAGCGGGCGCAAGGCGGGTGCGGTGCACGTGAGTACCGTCGTCGAAGGCGACCGCGTGGCGCTGCGCGTGCGCGACGACGGCGAGGGCATGTCGCCGGAGAAGATCCAGCAACTCCTGGCTGACCGTCAGACGCTGGACGGCGAGATTCACTCGCTCGGGTTCGTATTTGTGCGCCAGACGGTCGCCGAATTCGGCGGCGAACTGGCGATAGAAAGCGCGATAGGCACGGGCACGACCATGACGCTGCGCCTGCCTTACTTGAAGGACAAGGTTTTGCAGCCGGATCCGTCGTACCGGAGCAAGTATCGCCTGCCGGAGAAATACCGGTCCGTCCCGACCGATACCGACACGGCGCGAACCGTCTCCGCGAGCGCGGCGACGACCAGTGCGGCGCCCGAGGCGCCGGCTGCGTTGCAGGCGGCGCCGGCCAGCGCGAGCGGCGACGAGGAGCGCGCCTGCGGCAGGCTCCTGTTCGACGCCTACCAGAAGTCCAGGGCCCAGTTTCCCGGGTGCATTTTCGCCATGGCCGTCACCGAGGACAATCGGGTCGAGATGTTCACGCATAAGCCCTACCAACGCGAATGGAACATCTCGCACGAGGATCTTTCGCCCATGTACTACCAGGCGACCTACCGCGGGCGCATGGAGGAGGACGAGCTAAAGCGTCCCATGGTGATACTCAAGCCGCCGCAGAGCGTAGGCGAGTACTTTGACTTCAAGGAGGTGCAGGAGGACGCGCGCGGCATCGATCGTTTCACCGCCATGGTTCGAGACGAGGGTATTCGCATCGCGCGAAAGCTCATCGCGACCGGACTCGACCCGCAGATCCCGGTCCTGCTGTCCAGCGCGCCCCGCTTCTTCCCCTCTCCCAAGGAGATGCACGGAACCGAGCCTTTCCCGCTAGAGCTCATGGCGCGCCAGAAGCTGTCGACGGAAGCGGGCTAGGGGTTCCCAACAGAGCCGGCTTGGCCGCCGCGCGTACGAGAACGGCGAGCCGCGCAACGGCCGCGCCCCAGCTCAAACCTATCGACAAACGCCGAAAAGGCTGACAAGATTAAGCCGTACCCCGCGACGGGTGCGCAGGGGCGCCGGGAATAGCGGGCGCTCCCGCGTAGCCTTCGTTTCTTTTGTGGTCGTCCTTTTCCGTCTTTCTCAATGCGAGCTGCCGCGATGATGAAACAATTCCAGAGCAACTCCCACCTTTTCGGCGGCAACGCGCCCTACATCGAGGATCTGTACGAGTCCTACCTCGACAATCCGGGTTCGGTGCCGGATCAGTGGCGCGAGTATTTCGATCAGATGCAACTCGTGGCGGGCCCGGGCAAGGGCGCCGAGGACCGCGACGTGGCGCATGCACCCATCGTCGAGTCCTTCGCCCTGCGCGCCAAGCAGGGCACGCTGCGCCCCTCGGCGACGCAGACCGACCTGACCGTTGCGCGCAAGCAGGTCTATGTGCAGCAGCTGATCGCGGCTTACCGCATCCTGGGCTCGCGCTGGGCGCAGCTCGACCCGCTGAAGCGCCAGGAGCGGCCGCAGATTCCGGAGCTGGAGCCGGCGTTCTACGATCTGAACGAAACCGACATGGACATGCAGTTCGACGCTGCGAGCCTGTACTTCAGCCAGGAGCGCATGACGTTGCGCGAGATCATCAAAGGTCTGCGCGAGACCTACTGCGGTTCGGTCGGGATCGAATACATGTACATCAGCGACCCGGCGCAAAAGCGCTGGCTGCAGCAGCGCTTCGAGTCGATCCGCTCCGTCCCCACGTTTTCGGCCGAGACGAAAAAACATGTCCTCGACCGGCTCACCGCGGCCGAGACCCTGGAGAAGTACCTGCATACGCGTTACGTCGGGCAAAAGCGTTTCTCGCTCGAAGGCGGGGAGAGCCTGATTCCCTGCGTGGACGAGTTGATCCAGCGCTGCGGCAGCCAGGGGGTGCAGGAAATCGTGATCGGCATGGCGCACCGCGGGCGCCTCAACGTCCTGGTCAACGTGCTGGGCAAGATGCCCAAGGACCTGTTCGCCGAGTTCGAGGGCATACACGCGGACGACCTGCATTCGGGCGACGTCAAGTACCACAAGGGGTTCTCCTCCGACGTGTCCACGCCGGGCGGGCCGGTTCACCTGTCGCTCGCGTTCAATCCATCGCACCTGGAAATCGCCAATCCGGTCGTCGTGGGTTCAGTGCGCGCGCGCCAGCGCCGGCGCGGCGACAAGGACGGAAACCAGGTCATTTCCATCCTGGTGCACGGCGACGCCGCATTTGCCGGCCAGGGCGTGGTGATGGAAACGCTCAACCTGGGGAATACCCGCGGCTACGGCACCGGCGGCACGGTGCACGTGGTGGTCAACAACCAGATCGGCTTCACCACGTCCGATCCGCGCGACTCGCGTTCGACCCTGTATTGCACCGACGTCGCCAAGATGGTGGAGGCGCCGATTTTTCACGTCAACGGCGACGATCCGGAGGCGGTGGTGCTGGTGACCCAGATGGCGCTCGATTTCCGCATGGAGTTCCACCGCGACGTCGTGGTCGATATCGTCTGTTTTCGCAAACTCGGCCACAACGAGCAGGACACGCCTTCGGTCACCCAGCCGCTGATGTACAAGCGCATCGCGGCGCATCCGGGCACGCGCAAGCTCTATGCCGACAAGCTGATGGCGCAGGGCGTGATTGCGGACGCGACGGCGGACGAGCTGATCAAGAGCATGCGCACCGCGCTCGATGCCGGGCAGCATACCGCCGACCCGGTGATCTCCAATTTCAAGAGCCAGTACGCGGTCGACTGGGTGCCGTATCTAGACCGCAAATGGACCGACGCCGCCGATACCGCGTTGCCGCTGGCCGAGTTGCAGCGCATGGCGCAGCGCATCACCGCGATTCCGGCCGATTTCAAGCTGCATCCGCTGGTGGAGAAAGTGGTGGCCGACCGCAAAGCCATGGGCGAGGGGCGCCTGCCGGTCGATTGGGGCATGGCGGAGCACTTTGCCTATGCCTCGCTGGTCGCGGGCGGCTACGCGGTGCGCCTCTCCGGCCAGGACTCGGGCCGCGGCACCTTCGTCCACCGGCACTCGGTACTGCATGACCAGGCCCGGGAAAAATGGGACTCGGGCACGTTCATTCCGCTGCAGCACATTTCCGACAAGCAGGCGTCGTTCACGGTGATCGACTCGGTCCTGTCCGAGGAAGCGGTGCTGGGCTTCGAGTATGGCTATGCCACCGCCGAGCCCAACGAACTGGTCATCTGGGAAGCGCAGTTCGGCGACTTCGCCAACGGCGCGCAGGTGGTGATCGATCAGTTCATTTCCTCGGGTGAAACCAAATGGAACCGGGCCTGCGGCCTGGTGATGATGCTGCCGCACGGCTACGAGGGCCAGGGGCCGGAACACTCGTCGGCTCGCCTGGAGCGCTATCTGCAGCTGTGCGCCGAGCACAACATGCAGGTGGTGGTGCCGTCCAACGCCGCGCAAATGTTCCATCTGCTGCGGCGGCAGATGATACGGCTGTTCCGCAAGCCGCTGATCATCATGACGCCCAAATCGCTGCTGCGGAACAAGGAGGCGATGTCGCCGCTGTCCGAGTTCGCCAAGGGGCAGTTCCATACCGTCATCGGCGAGGTGGAACACCTCGAGCCGGAGTCGGTAAAACGCGTCGTCTGCTGCAGCGGCAAGGTCTACTACGACCTGGTGGCGGCGCGGCGCGAACGCGACATCAAGGGCACGGCGATCATCCGCATCGAGCAGCTCTATCCCTTCCCGCACAAGGCATTCGTCGCGGAAATGAAGCGCTACCCGAATGCGACGCAAGTGGTCTGGTGTCAGGAAGAGCCGCAGAATCAGGGGGCCTGGTACCAGACGCGGCACTATTTCGCGGAGAACATGCGCGAAGACCAGAAGCTGCTGTACGCGGGCCGGCCGTCTTCGGCGTCCCCGGCGGTCGGCTATTATGCCAAGCACCAGGAACAGCAAAAAGCGCTGGTCGCCGCGGCGTTCGGCAAGTTCAAGGCGTCGGCGCCGTCAAAGTAGCGCCGTCGGGCACCGTGGCAGGCGGTTTTCTGTAGTATCGTGATCCTGGACGCAGGAGAGCGCGTCAGGCAGTAAGGGTCGTTACCGGGCGCGAAGCGCGCACTTGTTTTTGCGGTACGCCGCCTAAGGGATACCCGAGGGCGGCGAAAAAACTGAACGGAGTTGTCATGCTAGTCGAAGTGAAAGTACCGCAGTTGTCCGAGTCGGTGGCAGAGGCGACGCTGCTCAGCTGGCACAAGAAAGTGGGCGACGCCGTCGAGCGCGACGAAAACCTGATCGATGTCGAAACCGACAAAGTGGTGCTGGAGCTTCCGGCGCCCGCGGGCGGCGTCATCACCCAGATCATCAAAGCGGACGGCGGGACCGTGGTGTCGGGCGAGATCATCGCCGTGATCGACACTGCTGCGGACTCGGCGGCTGCGGTGGCCAAGGCGGCCGAAAGGCCGGCGCCTCCGGTGGAGCAGGCGGCAAAACAGGTTTCGGATCAGAGCAAGCTGATGCCCTCGGCGCGCAAGATGGTCGAAGACAACAAGCTGGATTCGAAGACGATCGCGGGCAGCGGCCGCGACGGCCGCGTGACCAAGGCCGATGTCATCGCCCACATGGAAGGCGGCGCGCCAGCCAGGCCTGCCGCGGCAGCGCCGGCGGCAGCGAGCGTCGCCAGACCGTCCTTGCCCGGCGTGCCGGCGCCGATCAACGTCGACAAGCTGCTCGGCGACCGGCCGGAACAGCGCGTGCCGATGTCGCGCCTGCGCGCGCGCGTCGCGGAGCGCCTGCTGCAGTCCCAGGCCACCGCCGCGATCCTGACGACGTTCAACGAAGTCAACATGCAGCCGGTGATGGATCTGCGCGCCAAGCACAAGGACAAGTTCGAAAAGGAACACGGCGTGAAGCTCGGCTTCATGTCCTTTTTCGTCAAAGCGGCGGTGTACGCGCTGAAGAAATACCCGGTCGTGAACGCCTCGGTCGACGGCAACGAAATCGTCTACCACGGCTATTTCGACATCGGCGTGGCGGTCGGCAGTCCGCGCGGTCTGGTGGTGCCGGTGCTGCGCGACGCGGACCAGATGAGTTTCGCCCAGATCGAGAAGACCATCGCCGACCTCGGAAAACGCGCCGGGGAGGGCAAGCTGTCCATGGAAGAGCTCACCGGGGGCACGTTTTCCATTTCCAACGGCGGCGTGTTCGGCTCGATGCTGTCCACGCCGATCATCAATCCGCCGCAGTCGGCCATCCTCGGCATCCACGCGACCAAGGAGCGGGCGGTGGTCGAGAACGGACAGATCGTGGCCCGCCCGATGAACTATTTCGCCCTGTCCTACGACCATCGCATCATCGACGGACGCGAGGCGGTGCTGTCGCTGGTGGCGATGAAGGACGCGCTGGAAGACCCCATGCGGCTGCTGCTGGAGCTTTGATCCTTGTGGCAGCGGGCGCGGGGCCGAAGCAAGCACCTTCCCCTGCATGCCTTGCGCGCGTTGGCTGCGATTAACCGGAAACCTGAACCATGCTCAAGTCCTACGAAGTAGTCGTCATCGGCGCCGGTCCCGCGGGCTATGTCGCCGCCATCCGCTGCGCCCAGCTGGGATTTTCCACCGCAGTCATCGACGAGTGGAAAAACGAGAAAGGCGAGGCCAGACTGGGCGGAACCTGCCTCAACGTCGGCTGCATCCCGTCCAAGGCCCTGCTCGAGTCCTCGGAAAATTACGAGCGCGTCGCGTATAAGTTCGGCAACCACGGCATTTCCGTCACCGGCGCCAAAATCGACGTCGCCAAAATGCAGGCGCGCAAGGACAAGATCGTATCCCAGCTCACCGGCGGCATCGAGATGCTGTTCAAGAAGAACAAGATCACCTGGCTCAAGGGGCATGGCAAGTTTGCCGGCAGCGGCGAGAAATACACGCTCGAAGTCAGCGACGGCGGGGCCGCCGAGATCGTGGAGGCGAACCACGTGATACTCGCCACCGGCTCGACCGCGCGCCATCTGCCTGGCATGGAAGTGGACAACGAGACCATTTGCGACAACATCGGCGCGCTTGCGCTCAACGCCGTGCCCGAAAAGCTGGGCGTGATCGGTGCCGGCGTGATCGGACTGGAACTCGGGAGCGTATGGCGGCGCCTGGGCGCGAAGGTCACCATCCTGGAAGCGCTGCCCAATTTTCTCGCGGCTGCCGACGATGCGGTGGCCAAAGAGGCGTGGAAAGTGTTCGTCAAGGAACAGGGGCTGGAGATCAAATTGGGCGCGAAAATCGGCAAGGTCAGCCGGGGCAAGCGCGGCGTGACGGTGGAGTACGAAACCGCCGAAGGCAAGCAGGCGCTGGACTGCAACAAACTGGTGGTGTCCGTGGGGCGCGTACCCAATACGCAAAACCTCGGCGCGGCGACCGTGGGGCTGAAGATAGACGAGCGCGGCCTGATCGAGGTCGATGAACACTGCCGCACCAGCCTGCCCAACGTGTACGCGGTCGGGGATGTGGTGCGAGGTCCGATGCTGGCGCACAAAGGCATGGACGAGGGTGTGATGGTGGCGGAGCGTATCGCCGGCCAGTCGGGTCAGGTCAATCTGGACACCATCCCCTGGGTGATCTATACGGCGCCGGAAATCGCCTGGGTCGGCAAGGCCGAGCAGCAGCTCAAGGCGGAAGGGGTGGCCTACCGCGCCGGCCAGGTACCGTTCGCGCACAACGGCCGCGCCCTGGGTCAGGACGAGACCGCCGGGTTCGTGAAAATTCTCGCCGACGCCAAGACCGATCGCGTACTCGGCGTCCATATCATCGGCGCGCACGCTTCCGAGATGATCGCCGAAGCGGTGATGGCGCTGGAATTCGGCGCCAGCTCCGAGGACATCGCGCGCATCTGCCATGCGCATCCTTCCCTCTCGGAGGTGGTGCACGAGGCGGCGCTGGCAGTGGACAAGCGCGCGCTGCATATGTAGTGTCGAGAAACTATACATGGCGACTTAAATTGCGCCCACCCGTTGTTCGTTGTCGGAAAGTTGCAATATTGCGCGGACAAGAATCCGTCCGCGCGGATCGCCGATTGCACGCGGATGAAAAGCACATCCGCGTGCAATCGGCGATCTCGGATAAAAGCAACCCCAAGCCGTTATTGTCTTTATCCGGAACCGCGCTTTTTGGTACGGATGGTTTCTATCCGTACCAAAAAGTGCGGTTGGCGCGCGCGAGCGCGCAATGGTCGCTATTGGCATGCGACATTATTTTAGACGCTGTATATAGAAACTAGTTTTCCAAAACAGGGGCATCAAGGCATGGACAAATTCAAGGCATACCGCATCAACGAGGTGGACAAGAAGACCGTCGCCGGCTTCGCCGACATGGGCCGGGACGAGCTCGATCCGGGCGAGGTGACGATACGGGTCGCCTATTCGGGTGTGAATTACAAGGATGCGCTGGCCGCCACCGGCGCGGGCAAGGTGATACGCCGCTATCCCTGCGTGGGCGGCATCGACCTGTCCGGCACGGTGGTCGAATCGAGCGATGCGCGCTTCAAGAAAGGCGATGCGGTCATCGCCACCAGCTACGACATCGGCGTGGCGCATCACGGCGGTTACGCGGAATATGCGCGCGTGCCGGCCGACTGGGTGGTGCCTATGCCCAAGGGGCTCAACCTGTTCGAGTCCATGGCCCTGGGCACGGCGGGCTATACCGCCGCGCTCGGCGTAGTGCGCATGGAAGTCAATGGTCTTGCGCCGGCCAACGGTCCGGTGATCGTCAGCGGCGCGAGCGGCGGCGTCGGCTCGATCGCGGTCGATATCCTCGCCGGCCTGGGCTATCACGTGGTGGCGCTGACCGGCAAGGAGGCCGAAACCGATTACCTCAAGGGCCTGGGCGCGAAAGAAGTGAAACTGCGCCAGAGCCTGGACCTGGCCAAGATCCGCCCGCTGGACAAGGCGCTGTGGGCCGGCGCGGTGGACAACCTGGGCGGCGAGGTCCTCGCCTGGATCGCGAGCACCATGGCCCAGGGCGGCACCATCGCCAGCATCGGTCTTGCGGCGAGCCCCACGCTCAACACCACGGTGCTGCCCTTCATCCTGCGCGGCGCCTGCCTGCTCGGCATCGACTCGGGCTACACGCCGATGCCGCTGCGCCGGCAGGTGTGGCAGCGTCTGGCCACGGACATGAAGCCCAAACATCTCGCCGGCATGACGCGCACCATCGCCTTCGACCAACTGCCCGGCGTGTTCGACGATTTCATCAAAGGCAAGGCCAAGGGGCGCATCGTGGTGGATCTGGCGGCATAATCGATTTACTTGCGCTGCGTGTAAGGCCCGAGTAAGCGGCCTGTTTCATAGTAATCGGGGCCGGATTTGGTCCGGCCAAAGCAGAAGGGGGAGATATGGGGAGCAAGTACCAGGAATTTCACCAACGCTCGATCAGCGATCCCGAAGGCTTCTGGGGCGAGCAGGCCAAGCTGATCCACTGGCAGAAACCTTTCGGCAAAGTCCTGGACTACAGCCGGCCGCCGTTCGCCAAGTGGTTCGTCGGCGGCGAGACCAATCTTTGCCATAACGCGGTCGATCGCCACCTGAAGGACCGGCCGGACCAGAACGCGCTGATTTTCATCTCCACCGAAACCGATGTGGAGAAAACCTACAGCTTTCGCGAACTGCACGCCGAGGTGAACCGCTGCGCCGCGGCGATGCAAAGCCTGGGCGTGGGCAAGGGCGACCGCGTGCTGATCTACCTGCCGATGATCGCCGAGGCCTGTTTTGCCATCCTCGCCTGCGCGCGCATCGGCGCGATTCATTCGGTGGTGTTCGGCGGTTTCGCCTCGCACAGCCTGGCGAGCCGCATCGACGACGCCAGGCCCAAGCTCATCATCAGCGCCGACGCCGGTTCGCGCGTGGGCAAGGTCGTGCCCTACAAACCCCTGCTCGACGAGGCGATACGCCTGTCCCAGTTCCCGCCGGAGAAAGTAATCCTGGTGAACCGGGGCCTGGTGCCGGATATGGCGCGGGTCGCCGGGCGCGACCTCGATTGGGCCGAGCTGCGCGCCCAGCACATGCATGCGCAAGTGCCCTGCGTCTGGCTGGAATCGAACGAACCGTCTTACATACTCTATACCTCGGGCACCACGGGCAAGCCCAAGGGGGTGCAGCGCGACGTCGGCGGACACGCGGTGGCGCTGGCCGCATCGATGAAACACATTTACTGCGGCAAGCCCGGCGAGACCTATTTCTCGACCTCGGACATCGGCTGGGTGGTCGGCCATTCCTACATCATCTACGGGCCGCTCATCGCCGGCATGGCGACCATCATGTACGAAGGCACGCCGGTGCGGCCGGACGGCGGCATCCTGTGGAAGATCGTGGAGCAGTACAAGGTCGCGGTGATGTTCTCCGCACCCACCGCGATCCGGGTGCTGAAGAAGCAGGATCCGGCCTTCCTGAAGAAGTACGACCTGTCTTCGCTCAAGTACCTGTTCCTCGCCGGCGAGCCGCTGGACCAGCCGACGGCACAGTGGATTTCGGAGGGCCTCGGGCGACCCATCATCGACAACTACTGGCAGACCGAAACCGGCTGGCCCATCCTCGCCAACCCGATGGGCGTGGAAGACATCCCGCGCAAGTTCGGCAGCCCGGGTTTTCCGATGTACGGCTACAACCTGAAGTTGCTGCACGAATCCACGGGCGAGGAAGTGGGCGCGGACGAGAAAGGCGTGGTCGCGATCTTCCCGCCGCTGCCGCCGGGCTGCATGAGCACGGTGTGGGGCGACGACGCGCGTTTCGTCAAAACCTATTTCGAAACCATACCCGGCAAGCTGGCGTATTCGACCTTCGACTGGGGCATACGCGACAAGGACGGCTATTACTTCATCCTCGGGCGCACCGACGACGTGATCAACGTCGCCGGACATCGCTTGGGCACGCGCGAGATCGAGGAGGCGATCAGCTCGCATGCGGCGATCGCCGAAGTCGCGGTGATCGGCGTGGCCGACCAGTTGAAGGGGCAGGTGCCGGTGGCATTTGCCGTACTCAAGGACCCGAGCCAGATCGCGAGCCGGGAAGCGCGGCTAAAGCTCGAGGGCGACGTGATGAAGACCGTGGATCAGCAGCTCGGCGCGATCGGCCGGCCGGCGCGGGTGCATTTCGTGACGCTGCTGCCCAAGACGCGCTCGGGCAAGGTGCTGCGCCGCTCGATCCAGGCGATCTGCGAAGGCCGCGATCCGGGCGACCTCACCACCATCGAAGACCAGAGCGCGCTGCAGCAGGTGCGCGACGCAATGAGCATAAAGGAACTATGAAAACCAAACCCTGCCTGACCCTGGAGGACTGTAAGCGAATGGCCGCGGCCTGCGAAGCCGAGGCGCGGCGCAACGATTGGAACGTCGCCATCGCCGTGCTCGACGACGGCGGGCATTTGCTGTTGCTGCTGCGCATGGACGGCGCCAGCCCCGCCAACGCCGACAACGCGGTGCAAAAAGGGCGCACCGCCGCGATTTCGCGCCGCTCGACCAAAGTATGGGAAGACCGGATCGCCGCCGGCCGGATATCGACGCTGAGCATGCCGGTGATGGCGGTGCAGGGCGGCATCCCGCTGACCCACCAGGGGGAGTGCGTCGGCAGCATAGGCGTGTCCGGCGTGAAGTCGCCCGAGGACGAGCAGGTTGCCCTAGCGGGCGCGGCAGCGCTCGCTTCGTAGCATCGGCCGGGCGCAGCAGCGCGCGTTGCGCAACCTCGGCCGGAATCGAATTGGATAGGCCGCGCAGCAGCGGCAGGGAGGATAGTTTGTCACCGCAGCAGATACAGACCATTGCACAGGCCTTGCTCGACGCGCACGACCGCGCCACGCTGATTGAGTCGTTCGCCGCGCGCGAGGCCGACTTCGACCTGGACGCCGCGTATCAGGTCGCGGCGGAACTGATGCGCGTCCGCCGCAGCCGCGGCAGCCGGCCCGTGGGGCGCAAGATCGGCTTCACCAACCGCAGCATCTGGGCGCGCTACGGCGTGGATGCGCCGATGTGGGCCCATGTCTACGACGACACGCTGCGCTATGCAACAGACGGAAAGGCCGAGATTTCGCTCGCCGGCATCGTGTCGCCGCGCATGGAGCCTGAAATTGTGTTCAAGTTGCGCGCGCCCGTTCCGGTCGCCTGCAACGACCCGGAGCGGCTGCTGCGCGCGGCCGAGTGGTACGCGCATAGCGTCGAAATCGTGCAAAGCCATTTCGACTGGAAATTCAAGCTCGCGGACGCGACTGCCGATTGGGCCTGCCATGCGCGTCTGGTCATCGGCGAGCCGCAGCGGATACGCGAGCAGGACATTCCTGCGCTGGCGCGCGCACTTCCCGAGGTCAAGGTCGCGCTGCTCAAAGACGGCGTCAGGCAGATCGAAGGCCTGGGCGCGAACGTGCTCGGCAGCCCGGCTTACGCGCTCGGCTTTCTCGCCGATTTGCTGTCGGAGCAGGGCTTCATGCAGCCGCTGGAGGCGGGGGAGGTGATCAGCACCGGCACCATCACCGACGCGCTGCCGGTCAAGCCCGGGGAAACCTGGTCCACCGAGATCAGCGGCCTGCCGCTGCAGAACCTGACCATCTCCTATACCGCTTGAGCGCGCGATGATAGCGCTGCTGCAGCGCGTCGCTTGCGCCAGAGTCGACGTCGATGGCGCCGCCGTCGGCGCCATCGGACCGGGCCTGCTGGCCTTCGTCTGCGCTGAGCGCGGCGACTGCGAGGCTGAAGCCGAGCGCCTGCTCGAACGCGTGCTGGGTTATCGCGTGTTCGGCGACGCTGCTGGGAAAATGAATCTGAGTCTGCGCGAGGTCAACGGTGGGCTGCTGCTGGTGCCGCAGTTCACGCTCGCCGCCGACACGCATAAGGGCATGCGCCCGAGCTTCACCCCGGCCGCAGCGCCCGAGGACGGCGAGCGGCTGTTCGATTATTTTGTCGCCAGAGCGCGCGCCTCGCATGCCCTGGTCGAGTCCGGGCGCTTCGGCGCGCACATGCAGGTGAGCCTCACCAACGACGGACCGGTGACCATCTGGCTGAGGGTGGAGCCTGCCCGCGCCTGATACAATCGCCTCCTATGATCCATACCCCAGCAGGCAGCAAACCGGCCCCCGGCCCCGAGTATCTGCAAAGCACCCGTTTTCTCGATTCGGACAGCGACGCGGTGCGCCGTTTCGCGCAGCAGGTGGCGGGCGCTGAAACGACCGACATCGGGCGCGCGGTGAAATTGTTCTATGCGGTGCGCGACGGCGTACGCTACGATCCATTTTCGATGCGCCTCGAGCCCGGCATCTATGTCGCGAGCCATGTGCTGGCAGCGAAATCGGCGTATTGCATTCCCAAGGCGAATTTGCTGGCGGCTGCCGCGAGGGCGCTGGGCATCCCCTGCGCCATCGGCCTGTCCGACGTGGTGAACCATCTGACCACGGAAAAACTCAAGGCCTTGATGGGCGGCACGACCTATTTCATGCACCACGGCTACGCGGTGATGTATCTGGAGGGCCGGTGGGTGAAGGCGGCGCCGGCGTTCAACATCGAACTGTGCACGCGCTTCGGCGTGTTGCCGACCGAGTTCGACGGCCGTTCCGACGCGATTTTCCAGCCCTATGACGCGCGCGAGCGGCGCCACATGGAGTACGTCAAGGACCACGGCGCCTGGTCCGATTTTCCGTATGACAAGGTGGAGGCGGATTTTCGCGCGTTTTACCCGGCGAGCGCTTTCGCCGGCAGCGACCCCGGCGAAAAATTCGAAGACGGCGTGCGCCTGGCCTAGGCGCCGCGCAGGCTGCGTGGCCTCACGCAGCCGTCATTCCGGCGGCGCATGGTGCCGGTCGTGCTCATGCGATTGCCCCGGTCCGCGCAGGGCGCGGCGATCGGACAAGCTACCAGTTTCTGTTGCGTGCGGCCCGCACCGCGCGATCCCAAGCCTCGTTTCTGACCGGACGATGTGCAATCTGCGGCGGCGCGATAGTTTGCTTGCGCTGCCGGGCGGCGCTGTAAATCGAGAATCCGGCTGTGGTGCAGATGGCGACCGAGAGCAGAACGATCACATAAATCAGCAGTGTTTGCATGGCAAACTCCTCGTATGAAACGGACTCCCATGTGTCGATTAAACCCGACATGGATGGGGAGATCCAATGCTCTTACGAAGAGTTGCAGTCTTTACATTTCGATACAAAAATTGCGGGAAAATCTGCGTGCAATCGTGAAGTAATGCACGTTGGCTGACTTTAAACCGGTGCGATCGTCGCCGGCAGCGCGGCTTTAATCTTCCTCGCGCTCAGCCTTGTGCTGCGACATCAGCTGCTGCTGCGTCTGCGCCGGTACCTGCGCATAGTGGCTGAACTCGACCGAGTAGGAGCCTTGTCCGCCGGTGATCGAGCGCAGGCGGTTCTGGAAGTCGGCCAGTTCCGCCAGCGGCACCTGGCCGCTGGTGCTGATCATATCGGCCGAGCGCTGCTGCGTGCCGGTGATCTGGCCGCGTTTGGACGCGATTTCGGCGGTCATGTCGCCGACGTAGAGCTCGGGCGCATCGATGTCGATGTTCACGATAGGCTCCAGCATGATCGGCGCGGCCTTGGAGAACGCGTCGATCACCGCTTTGCGTCCGGCCGAAACGAAGGCGATTTCCTTGGAGTCGACCGCGTGGCTCTTGCCGTCGTACACGATGACGCGCAAGTCCTGCACCGGGTAGCCCGCGATCACGCCCGTGTCCAGGGCCATGCGCACGCCTTTTTCGACCGCCGGGATGAACACCGTCGGTATCACCCCGCCTTTTACCTGGTCGACGAATTCGTAGCCCGCGCCGCGCGGTAGCGGCTCGATCTTGAGGAATACCTCGCCGAATTGGCCGGCGCCGCCGGTCTGCTTCTTGTGCCGGCAATGCCCCTCGGCCTTGCGGCTGATGGTCTCGCGGTAAGGAATGCGCGGCGGCCGGGTGTCCAGTTCGAGCTTGTACTGCTGGGTCAGTTTCTCCAGCTTGGTGCGCAGGTGCAGTTCGCCGAGCGCACGGATCACCGTCTCGTTGGTGGAAGGATGGCGTTCCATGCGAAAACACGGATCCTCCAGTTCGAGCTTGTGCAGCACTTCGAACAGGCGCTGTTCGTCGCCTTTCTTCTTCGTCTCCACCGCCAGGCCGTGCATCGGTTCGGGGAATTCCAGCGGCCGCAAATGGATGTGATCCTCGTCGTGGGAATCGTGCAGCACCGCGTCGAACTCGATTTCCTCGACCTTGGAGACAGCGCCGATGTCGCCCGGGACCAGGGCATCGGTCTCTACATACTCCTTGCCCTGCAGCAGATACAGGTGCGCCACCCTGAACGGCCGGGTGCTGTTGCCGACGAACAGCTGTGAATCGCGCTTCACCGTGCCCTGATGTACGCGGAACACGCCGAGCTTGCCAACATACGGATCGATGATGACCTTGAACACGTGGGCGAGCACGTGTTTGGCTGGATCAGGCTCGGCGTGGAATTCCACCGCGTTCTCGCCTTCGCCTTTGAGAAACGGCGGCGCGTTGCCTTCCTTCGGATTGGGCGCGAGCCCGGCGAGTATGTCGAGCAGTTCGGCGACGCCCGCGCCGTTCCTGGCCGAGACGAAGCACACCGGGATCAAATGTCCTTCGCGCAAGGCCTTTTCGAACGGCGCGTGCAGTTGTTCCGGGTTGATCTCGCCCTGCTCGAGGTAGAGCGCCATCAGCGCCTCGTCGACTTCCACCACCTGGTCGACCAGCGCGGCGTGCGCGGCTTTCACCGAGGAAAAATCGGACTCGCCGTCCGGATTGAAGAAGCAATCGACGATGTCCTTGCCGCCGTGCGCGGGCAGATTGATCGGCAGGCATTCCTTGCCGAAGGTCTCCTGGATAGTCTCCAGCAGCGCCGGCAGATCGACGTTTTCCGCGTCTATCTTGTTGATCACGATCATGCGGCACAGCCTGCGCGCCTGCGCCCACTTCATCATGCGCCGCGTGGCGAGTTCGATCCCGGTCTGCGCGTTGATCACGACCGCCGCGGTGTCCACCGCGGCGAGCGCGGCTATTGCCTGGCCGGCGAAGTCCGGATAGCCGGGGGTGTCGATCAGGTGGATGTGGGTATCGCGCCAGGCAAAATTCACCAGCGCGGCGTTGAGCGAGTGGCCGTAGGTTTTTTCCAGCGGATCGTAGTCGCAGACGGTGCTGCCGCGCTCCACGCTGCCGGTCGACTTGATCGCGCCGGCGCGCGCGAGCAGCGCCTCCGCCAGGGTGGTCTTGCCGGCGGCGCCGTGGCCGACTAAAGCGACGCTACGGACGGCTTCGGTTGTGTACGACGTCATGGCGGGCTCCTGAAGTTCTCGACGACTGCGGTTTTATGATTTTTTCACTCGATAGTTTAGCATTGCGGCCCGGCGCCGGCGACCGGCGCTGTTGTCGCCGCCACGCCTATTCGGGGTCGTCCAGTGCATGATCGAGATGGGCGATATCCCCCCAACTCTGCAATTCCCAGGCGCCCTGCCGGTGGCGGAAACGATTGACCCCGGTGTTGTGCAGAAGGAAGTCGCGCGGCGCCTCCAGCGGCATCGCCCGCGCATGGCGGTAGAGCACGGCGAGCACGCCGCCGTGGGTGACCGTGGCCAGCGTCAGGCCGGCGTGGTGCTCGGCAAGCTCGGTGAAACAGGCGACGCAGCGCTGAAGCAGCTGGCGCACGCTTTCTCCCTCGGGGATGACGTAGTCGGGGTCATGCGATTTGAACCGGGCGTATTCCTGCGGATAGCGCTCCTGCGCCTCGGCTGGCGTCAGGCCCTGAAAAATTCCCATGCGCCGTTCGCGCAGGCGCGGTTCGACCAGGATCGCGTGTCCGGTGCGCATGGCGATGGCGCTCGCGGTCTCGAGCGCCCGGCCGAGGTCGCTGGAGAGCAGCAGATCGAAGCGCTCAGCGGCCAGGCGCTCGCCCAATGCCAGTGCCTGGGCCCGGCCCTCTGCATTGAGTTCGCTGTTGAGATGGCCCTGGAAACGGCCTGCGCTGTTCCACTCGGTTTCGCCGTGGCGGATGGCGATGAGATGCGTGTCGGTGGGAGTAGCCATACGCTTTGAGCTTATATCAAACGGAGCGCAAACATGCGCTCATCGTCACCTAATGTTTCGCTTTTGCCGTGCCGAGGGCGATCACCGCACCGACCACGATCAGCGCGCCCAGGATCTGTCGCGGCGCGACGCCCTGTCCGAGTATGGGCCAGGCGAGAAACAGCACTGCGATCGGTTCGAAGTTGAGGGCCGCCGAATTGTTCAGCGCATCGAGGCGCGGCAGCAGCACGAACAAGGCGGTGAATGCCGTGCCGTAGAACAGCATGAGCAGACCCAGGCCCAGCCATCCGCCGGGATTCGACGGCAGCGCGAGATTGCCTGCGATCAATCCGGCGGCGAGCATGAGCACCGCGACCGTGCTCATCGTGAGCAGCGTGCGCAGCCGTCCGTCCATGTCCTTGAGCCAGCGCGAAGTCAGATACAGCGCGGTGGAGAAAGACACCGCTGCGCCCAGCGCAAAGCCGACCCCGCCGCCGATCTCGGACCAGCGCTCGGCGATGTCGCCGTGCGCGCCGAACACATCGAGCGCGAGCGCCAGTCCGGCGAGCGCGATCGGCATCGCGATCAGGGCGCGCCGCCCGGGGCGCGCGCCGTCTGCGGCCCAGGAGATCAGCGAAAACATCATCGGGAAGGTGTTGAAGGCGAGCAGCGCGAGCGCCACCGGGATGCGCGCGACCGCCGAATAGATGCAGTAGCTTTGCACCGCGATGAGCGCGCCGATCGCTACGGCACGCCAGCGCGTCGCCGCGGGCAGCGCCAGCGGCACGCGGCTTGCAAGGACCAGCACACCCACGAACAGCGCCGCGCCGATGGAGCGCACCGCCACCGCGGTGGTGATGTTGACGCCGTGATCGATGGCGTAGCGGGCGGCGATGTGGTTGCTGCCGAAGGTGGTCGCGATGACCATCAGGACCGCAACGCTCACCCAGCGCGGGAAGGGTTTGCCGTGCAACGCTAGTCAACTTCGCAAGAACAATACATACACGGCGCTGCCTGCCGTCGCATGCCGCAAGCGCAGGCGTTGCGCGCTCGCGCGCGCCAACCGTATTTTTGGTACGGATAAACACCATCCGTACCAAAAATGCGGTTACGGTTAACAGCAAACGCGGTGCGGGGGGGTATACGAGATTGCCGATTGAGCGCGGATGGGTTCATCATCCGTGCTCAATCGGCAATCCGCGCGGACGGATTTTCGTCCGCGCAACATCGCAACTCTTCAATTGGGGGGGGCAATGATTTAGACGGCTATGCATTAATGCATCACGCTACGGCGACCGGTATCTTGAATTCCCTGATGCGCTTTTCCCACTCGGCCGGGCCGGTCTGGTGCACCGAGGCGCCGCTCGCGTCCACGGCCACGGTGACCGGCATGTCCTTGACATCGAACTCGTAGATCGCTTCCATGCCGAGGTCGCCGAAAGCGAGCACGCGCGATTTCTTGATGGCTTTAGCCACGAGGTAGGCGGCGCCGCCGACGGCCATGAGGTAGGCGGCTTTGTGCTTCTTGATCGCCTCGATCGCGACCGGGCCGCGCTCGGACTTGCCTATCATGCCGATCAGTCCGGTCTGCGCCAGCATCATCTCGGTGAATTTGTCCATGCGCGTGGCGGTGGTGGGGCCGGCCGGTCCGACCACCTCGTCCCTTACCGGATCCACCGGACCGACGTAGTAGATCACGCGATTGGTGAAGTCCACCGGCAGCTTCTCGCCTTTGGCCAGCATGTCCTGGATGCGCTGGTGCGCGGCGTCGCGGCCGGTGAGCATCTTGCCCGAGACGAGCAGGATGTCGCCGCGCTTCCAGGAGCCGACTTCGGCCGCGGTGAGCGTGTCGAGGTTGACGCGCTTCGCGCTGGAGGCGGGCGCCCAGGTGACCTTGGGCCAGTCCTCGAGCGCGGGCGGGTCGAGCGCAACCGCGCCGGAACCGTCGAGCACGAAATGCGCATGGCGGGTGGCGGCGCAGTTGGGGATCATCGCGATCGGCTTGTTCGCGGCGTGGGTCGGGTAGTCCATGATCTTGACGTCGAGCACCGTCGACAGGCCGCCCAGGCCCTGTGCACCTATGCCCAGGGCGTTGATCTTGGTAAATAGCTCGATGCGCAGTTCTTCCAGCTTGGATTTCGGCCCGCGTGCGAGCAGTTCGTGCATGTCCAGCGGCGCCATCAGCACCTCCTTGGCCATCATCATCGCCTTCTCGGCGGTGCCGCCCACGCCGATGCCGATCAGGCCGGGCGGGCACCAGCCCGCGCCCATGGTGGGCACGGTCTTGAGCACCCATTCCACCACGGAGTCCGAGGGGTTGAGCATGGCGAACTTCGATTTGGCTTCCGAGCCGCCGCCCTTGGCCGCGACCGTGACTTCGACCTTGTCGCCGGGCACCACTTCCATGTGCACGACCGCCGGGGTGTTGTCCTTGGTGTTCTTGCGCGTGAACAGCGGATCGGCCAATACGGAACCCCGCAATGGATTGTCCGGATTGGTGTAGGCGCGGCGCACGCCTTCGTTCGCGGCGTCGGTGAGCGAGCCCTTGAAACCCTCCCAGCGCACGTCCATGCCTATCTTCAGGTACACGTTGACGATGCCGGTGTCCTGGCAGATGGGGCGGTGGCCTTCGGCGCACATGCGCGAGTTGGTCAGGATCTGTGCGATCGCGTCCTTGGCGGCGGGCGCCTGCTCGCGCTCGTAGGCGCGGGCGAGGTGATCGAGGTAGTCCTTCGGGTGGTAGTAGCTGATGAACTGCAGCGCGTCGGCAATGCTTTGGATCAGGTCTTCCTGCTTGATGGTGGTCATGTTGGTCTCGCTGGATGGATAGGGCGGATTGCGGTTTCAATGCGCGCCGGGGCTGCCGGCATGCGCTGGATCGCCCGATCCAGCGTCGGGAAATCTTACCACCTTTGCCGCGCCCTACATCGGCGCGCGCCGCGCGCCGTTTGCGCTAGATCAAACCGCCCGCGCGCAGCGCCGCGATTTCGTGCTCGCCGTAGCCCAGCCAGGCGAGCACCTGGTCGGTATGCGCGCCCAGCGCCGGTATGCCGCCCATCGCCGGCGTGTAGGCGTCGGACAGGGGCGGCGGCCGCAGGGCGGGGAGGGGGCCCGCAGGCGAGGCGATTTCGGCCCAGCGCCCGCGCGCGCTCAACTGCGGGTGCGCGCGCAGGCCTTCGAGCGAGTTGACCGAGGCGTTGGCGATGCTAGCCCCGTCCAGCAGCGCGATCAGTTCGGCCGCGCTCAATTGCGCCAGCCGCCGGTGCAGGATGGGCTCCAATTCCTTGCGGTTGCTGCTGCGCGCGGCATTCGAAGCGAAGCGCGGATCGCGCGCGAGTTCCGGCGCGCCCAGCACTTTTTCGCAGAACAGCACCCACTCGCGCTCGTTCTGAATCGCGATCATCACGGTCTTGCCGTCGCCGGCCTGGAACGGCCCGTAGGGATAGATGGTGGCATGCATCGCGCCGGTGCGCGCCGGCTGCGCTGCGCCCTCGAACGCGTAGTAAAGCGGATAACCCATCCACTCCGCGAGGCAGTCGAGCAGCGACACCTCGATATTGCTGCCTTTGCCGGTGCGCGCGCGCAGCAGCAGCGCGTTGAGTATGCCGCTGTAGGCGTACATTCCGCCCGCGATGTCCGCGATGGAGATGCCCGACTTGGCCATGTCCTCACCGTTGCCGGTAATGGAGAGAAATCCCGCTTCGGCCTGGATCAGGAGATCGTAGGCCTTCTTGTCGCGATACGGGCCGCCCTCGCCATAGCCGGAAACGCCGCAGACGACGACGCGCGGATTGATGCGGTGGATGGCGGCGGCGTCCAGTCCCAGCCGCGCCGCGGCGCCGGGCGCCAGGTTCTGCACGAACACGTCGGCGCGCTCGAGCAGGCGGTGCAGCACCGGCAGCGCGTCGGCATGCTTCAAGTCCAGCGTGACGCTCTCCTTGCCGCGATTGGTCCAGACGAAATGCGAAGCCAGGCCGCGCACGCGCTGGTCGTAGGCGCGCGCGAAATCGCCGCTGCCCGGGCGCTCGATCTTGATCACGCGCGCGCCGTTATCGGCTAGATGCCGCGTGGCGAGCGGGGCGGCGATCGCGTGTTCCAGGGCGACGACGACGATGCCGTCAAGGGGTCGGTTCATATTGGGGGTTCTATTTGGTGGAAAATGGGAGGGATGCGGCGCAGCAAATGGGAGGGATGCGGCGCAGCTAGCGCGGGGCAAGTTACCACCATTCGGCGCGCCGCGTCAACGCGGCCAAGGCCGGGCGGGAATGCGGCAGCGGCGACCTTGCGCGGCGTTTGCGCCTTTACAAATTGCCGGTTTAATGGTCTGATTTGTAGGCAGCCGCCTGGGCGTAAGGGTGATGTAAGGCTGGCTTCCCATAATTCAAACTACATACGCGATTTAGTCCTTAGCCATAGGGAAAGAGGAGACCATTGTCATGTCTGCGCAGATCGAATCGGTACTGAACGAAACCCGGGTGTTTCCGCCTTCGGCGGAGTTCATCAAGCAGGCCAACGTGCCCGGCATGGCCGCTTACCAGGCTTTGTGCAACGAGGCGGAGCGCGATTTCGCGGGCTTCTGGGGGCGGCTGGCAAAGGAACATCTGGCTTGGCACAAACCGTTCACCCAAGTGCTCGACGAGTCCAATGCGCCCTTCTTCAAGTGGTTTCAAGACGGCGAACTGAACGCCTCTTACAACTGCCTCGAGCGCAATCTGCAGAACGGCAACGCCGACAAGGTCGCGATCCTATTCGAGGCCGATGACGGCAAAGTCACGAAAATCACTTACCAGGCGCTGTATCACGAGGTGTGCCGGTTCGCCAACGGCCTGAAGGGGCTCGGAATCAAGAAGGGCGAACGCGTCCTGATCTACATGCCGATGTCGATCCAGGCGGTGGTGGCGATGCAGGCGTGCGCGCGCATCGGCGCTACGCACTCGGTGGTGTTCGGCGGCTTCTCCGCCAAGAGCATACACGAGCGCATCATCGACGCCGGCGCGGTGGCCGTGATCACTGCCGACGGCCAGCTTCGCGGCGGCAAGGAGATCCCGCTCAAGCCCGTGGTCGATGAAGCCCTGGCCCTCGGCGGCTGCGACAGCATCAAGAGCGTGGTGGTGTACAAGCGCACCGGCAGCGCGATCGCCATGAGCGCGCCGCGCGACCAGTGGTGGGATGACCTGACCAAGGGGCAGGCCGACACCTGCGAGCCGACCTGGGTCGGCGCCGAACATCCGCTGTTCATCCTCTACACCTCGGGTTCCACGGGCAAGCCCAAGGGTGTGCAGCACTCCACCGGCGGCTATCTGCTGCAGGCCGTGCTCACCATGAAATGGGTGTTCGATCACAAGCCCGCCGACGTGTTCTGGTGCACCGCCGACGTCGGCTGGGTCACCGGTCACACCTACGTCTGCTACGGCCCGCTGGCGGTGGGCAGCACCGAAGTGGTGTTCGAGGGCGTGCCGACCTATCCGGACGCCGGCCGTTTCTGGAAAATGATCCAGGACCACAAGGTGTCGGTGTTCTACACCGCGCCGACCGCGATCCGTTCCCTGATCAAGGCCGGCGGCGACCTGCCGAAGAAATACGATCTCAAGTCGCTGCGCATCTTGGGCACGGTCGGCGAGCCGATCAACCCCGAGGCGTGGATGTGGTACTACACCGTGGTGGGCGACTCGCGCTGTCCCATCGTCGATACCTGGTGGCAGACCGAAACCGGCGGACACATGATCACGCCGCTGCCCGGCGTGACGCCGCTCAAGCCCGGTTCCTGCACCTTCCCGCTGCCGGGGATCATGGCCGCGATCGTCGATGAAACCGGGCAGGACGTAGAGAACGGCAAGGGCGGCATCCTGGTGATCAAACGGCCGTGGCCGGGCATGATACGCACCATCTGGGGCGATGCCGAGCGCTATAAGAAGAGCTACTACCCGGAGGACTTCCACGGCAAGTACTACTTGGCCGGCGACGGCGCGAGCCGCGATCTGGAAGGCTATTTCCGCATCATGGGCCGCATCGACGACGTGCTGAACGTGTCGGGCCATCGCCTGGGCACGATGGAAATCGAATCCGCGCTGGTGGCCAACACCAGTCTCGTGGCCGAGGCCGCAGTCGTGGGGAGGCCCGACGATCTGACCGGAGAAGCGGTGTGCGCCTTCATCGTGTTGAAAGGCCCGCGGCCCACTGGCGCCGAAGCGCACAAAATGGCGCAGGTGCTGCGCGACTGGGTGGGCAAGGAAATCGGCGCGATCGCCAAGCCCAAGGACATCCGCTTCGGCGACAACCTGCCCAAGACGCGTTCGGGCAAGATCATGCGCCGCCTGCTGCGCTCGATCGCCAAAGGCGAGGAGATCACGCAGGACGTGTCCACCCTGGAGAACCCGGCGATCCTGGAGCAGCTCAAACAGCCGGTTTCGTAGACGGTTTGCTCGGGGTGCGGGGCGGTTTTTCCTTGCCTCGCAAAGGCTTATCGCGTAAGCTGCGCACCTTCCCGAAATAGCAGGAGAGGTGGCCGAGCGGTTGAAGGCGCACGCCTGGAAAGCGTGTATACGGGTTAAACCGTATCGCGGGTTCGAATCCCGCTCTCTCCGCCAAGTAGCAAGCAAACACGCGCCTTTCGGCGCGTTTTTGTTTTGTACCCACCTTAAAACCCACCAATAAACAGGGTGCTTACGGTGCGATTACCGTTGCACTTTCCTCCGCGACAACGGACTGAGCCTTCGCAGGCGGTCATGGGCGCTAGCTACGACGTTATTGCGCTGCAAAGCCTGCGAGCATACCCAGATCGCCTACAACTCCTGCCGCAACCGGCATTGCCCGAAGTGCCAGGGCAACGCCGCGCGTCGCTGGCTCGATGCCCGTCAGGCTGACCTTCTGCCGGTGGACTACTACCACGTGGTGTTCACCCTCCCAGCACCGATCAGCGCGATCGCCTATTACAACAAGGCCGTGACCTATCGTCTGTTGTTCGAGGTGGCTGCGGAGGTCCTGCGCACCATCGCCGCTGACCCGAAGCATCTGGGCGCGCAGATCGGTGCGACCCTGGTCTTGCACACCTGGGGATCGGCGCCGACGCATCATCCCCACGTGCACGGCATCGTCCCCGGTGGAGGGCTGTCGCCGGACGGCGAGCGTTGGGTGGCCTGCAAGCCAGGCTTTTTCCTGCCGGTGCGCGTGCTCTCGCGGCTGTTTCGACGGCGCTTTCTCGAAGAACTGGTCAAGGCGCATTGCCTCGGCCAGGTGCAGTTCTTCGGCGAATACGCCGAGTTGGCCGATGCGAGCGCCTTCGCCGACTGCGCGGAAGGAAGTTGAGCATTCCCATATATGGGTCTGGGAACACCTCAAATTGTGTCTGAAGGTTTCTAAGCGGATATTGAGTTTCATCACACAAAAGGTTCTTGACTGACCGGACGCTGACTGCTGACCGCTATTGAGAAAGTCCAGAGGCGGGTAAGGGTCGGGATGTGCTCCCGGCCATGACCTGCCGCCCAAGAGCCGGGAATTCGCCCCGATTTGGCGTCCGCACAATATCGCATTGTTGCCCCTCGGGAAATTGGCGTCAGTGGCGATTGTTCGGCCGGAGCCGTCAGTGGTGCTCTGATGAAAACGTAATGGACGCTTCCGGTTCGTGCGCCCGCTCCCGAAACATATAAGCAGTTACTTTCGACCCAAACCCGAGATTGCTGCCAGACGTCAATATGCGTCGTTGGTTCACGGATCGCTCGGGAAAGCCAATCCTTTCGGAGCAAAGGTCCTTCTATCGGGGCGTCATATCGGGTACTCACAACGCTACTTGATCCATATCAAACCCGAGGCCGCAGGTTGGATCATAGTGCGCTCGATAGATCACTATTCCTCGCACGTGGCGTTCAACCATCAGCGGCCCTAATTTGGGTAAAGGGTGAATCCCGACCCAATGCGCCGAATTGCCCTGATCGGGATGTCGACCTGTCCGCAAACGAGAAATAGGCAAATGTCCGGAATTGGCCATCTTCGCCCGTCGATTGCGACTTTCAATCTGACCGTGAGCCGATAGCCGGATTTGCGAATAGATATCCCCAACTATTCATCAACAAAAAGGAGACTCATTTATGAATTATGCCCTCAGCAAGGTCAGACGAGCTGGGCTGCTCATGGCCGCTCTGTCTGTCCTCAGTCTGGCATTCGGAGCAGTGGCCGTAGCCGCGGACAAGTACCCGGCGAAAGCGGTTACCGTGATCCACGGTTTCAAACCCGGCGGAGGAAGCGATCAGCTTTCCTCAGTGACGCAGCCCGCTTTGGAAAAGGTTCTGAAGCAACGATTCGTAAATGTTTACAAACCGGGAGCCGACGGCGCAATCGCCTGGAAAGAAGTGGGAAAAGACTCCAAGCCTGACGGATACACCCTGACCACCCTCCTGACCCCGAAGACGCAGCTCAATTCGATGGTCAACCGCGAGGCAGGCTATACAATGGCCGACTTCGAGCCGGTCGCAAACATGATCTTTGACCCCGGTATTCTGGTTGTGGCACCGGACAGCAAATTCAAGTCGTTGAAGGACCTTATCGACGCCGCCAAGAAAGCGCCCGGCACCATCAGGATGTCACATTCCGGCGAGGGCGGCGACGACTGGTACAACGCTCTCATGATTGAAAAGCTGACTGGTGCAAAATTCAACCTTGTTCCTTTCGACGGCGACGCTCCGGCGATGCAGGCGGCAATGGGCGGCCATGTCGATGTCTGCACGACAAACGTTGGCGTGGTCACGGGGCTGGTTCGGGGCAAGAAACTCCGCGGTCTCGCTGTATACACACAGCAGCGGCTTCCTTCAATCTCTGAAGTGCCGACACTCAAGGAGTTGGGCGTCAACCTTGTCGAAGGGTCCTATCGCGGATATCTCGCGCCAAAAGGGACGCCGAAGGAGATCATAAAGACTCTGGCCGACGCCCTGGAAAAGGTATCGAAGGATCCACAATTTCTGGAAGCCTGTGCTGCAATCAACATGATTCCCCAATTCAAACGGGATCAAGAGTTGAAGACCTTCCTCGACAAGGAAGAAGCGATGCTCCGCAATGTCGCTAAAGAAATGAAGCTCATACAATAAGCAAGTAAGCGGAGGCGGCGAGAGAATCCCGCCGCCTTTTGCGCCACCCGGCACCAGAGGCGCTGGGTGCTTGAGCGGATTTGTCTACGCAATCGTAGCTGCCCATGCACCGAGGCTTCTGAACATCGTGCTCATCCCTCCATCAATTCCAGCCAGTGTCCCGCGGACATTGCTGATTGCAAAAGAGATTCGATCGCTATGAAAGAACGTTTGGTTTCGTTGGGAATTCTGGTATTCGCGCTCGTCTACCTGGCCGGATCTGTTTCACTGAAAGTGGGGACCGGCGCGAGACCAGGGGCGGGAATGTTTCCAACCGCAATCGCGGTTGCTCTATTGGCTATTGGGGCGTTTCATGCCTGGCGGACGTTTCGGGCACCAAGCGAGCCGGACGAGGGACATAGCTGGACACAACTCGCGCCGGCCGGAATCGCCGGCGCGCTTATCGTCTACCCTTTTTTGCTTCACGCGCTCGACTTTCTGCTGTCCACCTTCATCGTGCTTTTTGTACTGTTTCGGTTGCTGCGCTTTAAAACAACCTTGGTCTCTTTGCTGACCGCTCTCGGCACAACGGTGTTCTCATATTTCATTTTTGCCGGACTCCTGGGCGTCGTCCTGCCTGCCGGCATCATGGAAGAATTTATCTTGAAGATAACGGGACTCGAATAATGGACGTCCTGCAACAGCTCATGATGGGGTTCCAGGTTGCTGCGACCCCTACGAACCTCGTCTGGGCCCTTGTCGGCGCCTTTGTGGGCACGATCGTTGGCGTCCTGCCCGGCATCGGTCCGCTCGGCTCGATGGCGATCCTGCTTTCATTTACGCTGCAGATGAACCCGACGACAGCGATGATCTTCTTTGCCGGCATCTACTACGGCGCGATGTACGGCGGTTCGACGACTTCGATTCTCCTCAATATTCCCGGCGAAGCCGCCTCGGTCGTTACCTGCATCGACGGTTACAAGATGGCGCAAAAGGGACGCGGGGGAGCCGCCCTTACCATCTCGGCTGTTGGATCTTTTGTGGCTGGCACGCTTTCGATCATTGGCCTCATGTTTGCGGCCAGCATGCTCGCCGATGCCGCCATAAAGTTCGGGCCGCCGGAGTTCTTCGCGATCGGAGCGATTGGCCTGCTTTTTCTCGTCCGTTTGAGCAACGGCTCGCTCATCAAGAATGTGATCATGCTTCTTCTGGGACTTGCACTTGCCACGGTCGGTACGGACAAGCTGTTCGGTACACCCCGGTTCACCTTCGGCCTTTCGGGACTCGGGCAAGGCGTGGAATTTCTCCCCGTTGCCATGGGCCTGTTCGGGATCGCTGAAGTCATGCTGGGCGCCGTCGAGAAAGAGACGGAAGAAAAGATGATCCATGTTCGATTTCGCGATCTTCTACCGCGCGTCGATGAATGGAAACGTTCGGTGGCTCCGATACTGCGCGGATCAGTACTGGGCTTCCTGATCGGACTTCTGCCTGGTCCGTCGCCGGTGATCTCGACCTTTGTTTCCTATCTGACCGAGAAGAAATTGTCCAAGCACCCGGAAGAGTTCGGTGAAGGCGCGATCGAAGGTGTCGCCGGACCCGAAGCGGCCAACAACGCGGCAGTGGGCGGCGCATATGTGCCGCTGCTTGCGCTGGGCGTTCCTTTCACGCCTGCCATGGCGGTGGTGGTCGGTGCACTGCTGCTGCACGGTATCACGCCGGGCCCGATGCTGATAACGGAACGTCCCGAGCTTTTCTGGGGAGTGATCGCGAGCATGTATATCGGCAATGTCATGCTTCTTGTGCTCAACCTGCCGCTAGTTCAGCTTTTTGCAAAAATCTTGTTAATTCCTAAGCAACTTCTGCTTCCGCTCATTGTGATAATTTGCTTGATTGGCGTGTACAGCGTCAATGCCAGTTACGTCGACCTGTATGTGCTTGCGCTCTTCGGCATTCTCGGTTTTGTATTTCGCGGCTTGGGCTACGAGCCCGCACCGCTGGTACTCGCTTTGGTGATCGGTCCCATGATGGAGGGGGCCATGCGCGAATCAATGATGATGTATCAGGGTGACATAGCGCAGATGATCTTCCGACCTATTTCAGGATCTATTTATCTGATTTCGGCCATTGCCCTGATCGCACCCTACATCCTGCGCGGAATCAAACGGAAGAAGGAACAAGCTTCGGCAGCTTAAGCAGCCCCTCGAAAACAATATAGGGGGCGGTTTCAATGAACAGAAACGACAGAATGGGCGAAACCGAGTCTGGGTTCGTCTGCGGTCTCCCCTCTGAGGATAGCGGTTCCTCCTGTCGTCAGCGTGTCGCGAAGGAACGAACTCGCCTGGCTTCCGTCCATAATGACGATATCAGGGGAGTTCCCTTTGGCTTGATCGAGCATCTAGTTATCCTTTCCGAATCAAAACAAAGGATACGAATTCCAACGACACCTCAGAAAGTATTTCTGAGCCTGGCAGCCGCAGTCGATTGCGGATATCGTGCGGAGAGCCTGAAAAACGGTCAGGGTCGCGATCCGATCACTGCCTGTGGCCACAGGCACGAGATTCGTCCCATGATGAGCGCGGAGCGGGACGTCCCGTCCGCAGTTGTGGGTTTAGGGATGGCCGATGATGGTCCATGCGGATAACGCTATGATGCTTCGGGCTGAGCCGCTAAGCATATGGCATCCAGTTAGCCAATGAGCAATCTGTTGGTTCGTTTCATTTCAATCTTCATCACAAAGTCGGCGTCACGCGTCGAGGCTGGTGCACACCCGCTGCAGCAGCGCCCGTACTTCCTTACCCAGGGCATGCACTTCGGGTTTATCGACCAACTGCAACACGGCCTCGGGATCCATGAACGCAACCGTGATGGTTCCATCGGCTTCTTCGCGCACGACCACGTTGCACGGCAGCAACAAGCCGATGTCGGGGTCCGCCTCGATCGCGCGGTGGGCGAGCGGGGAATTGCATGCGCCGAGGATGCGATACGGCCGGTGTTCGATGTTGAGCTTGGCTTTCAGCGTCGCCTTGACATCGATGTCGGTAAGCACGCCGAAGCCTTCTTTTTTCAGGGCTTCGGTGACTTTCGCGACGGCGGCATCAAAGGGTAACTTTAGCTGAGTGCTGAATCCGTACATGAATCGAATCCTTTTAAAAGTTGGAACAATAGGGTGGGCGCTTAATTTGTATTGATTAGCCGGCCATCTTGCGGCAAGCCTCGGCGCAACGACGGCACGCCGCGGCGCAGCGCTTGCAGTGATCCATGTCATGCGCGTCGCATTGTTTCGCACACCAGTCGCAGATGTCCGCGCAAAGCTTGCAAGTCTGCTTGGCGAACGGACTGTTGCGGGCGATCGCATCGACGCACAAACGGCAGATCGCGGCGCACTCGATGCAGCAGGCCGGGCAGCTATTTTTGCTTTCCTTGCCGACCATGTGCGCGAAACAGTTGCCGCACTCGGTCGCGCAGTCGTTGCAGGCGGCGATGCAGTCCTTGGCGCTCTGATCCAGATGATGACTCATGTTGTGTTTCCTTTAGCTGAGATCGGGCGATATTGGCGCGCCCGTAACGCCTACCCTGGCAAGCAGCGGTCATTTCCCATGCTGGGCAATATCGAGGTCGAGCGTCGCCCGCAATTACAATCACGCAACAGGGCGGAGTGGTACCGCTCGGCGCCCGCTCTATGCCGGGTGACCCCGACGATAACGATGGTTGTCATTTAAATTCGATTCCGCCCAAGCGAATACCTACCGCAATAGCCGTGATTTGCAGCACCGCGATTTCCGGTCACGCCGCCGACCACGGCGCTCACTGGCGGACTCCGCACGGCCATTGCAAGGATGCCAATGTAAACGCGAGCATTTACGCTGTCCGTGCGCTATCGAACAGAACGCCTTGGTAGAGTGAGGGATGGTTAATCAAGATGGTCAATCTCATTCTCCCTGTTCGCGATGGGATAAATTTACTTATCGTTTCACCTGCTGAGCGCCATGCGCGCAGACGATGCTGCTGATGGTTACGTTGACGGAATCTATTGGCTTAAGGGTTCGAAGCGATCTCCCGCTTCGCACTCCCTCATACTGCTTGGGTATCGGACTAATCATTGGCGAATCCCGGATTTGAATCCAAACCGATCAACCGCGGAACGTTGGGTGTGTGGTTTTTAACGATCGGGGCGCTCTTTAGATACTGCTCAACCACGTCCCACACCGGATCACCCACGGACTGAGCGCTGCCTACGCCCCATCGCGCCACTGTGTAGGATTTGTCGGCTTGTATCGGCTGTCCGTTCAAAGTCATGCCGCTGATGCGGGAATCTTTTTTTGCGGCAGGTTCACACGCGTAAACGTGTCCGCCGGTACGCACCATGTCGCCCCCCTGGTGTTGATACGGATCGTCGTTGAAAATCTTATCGCACAGTTTTTCCAAGTGCTGTTTGATTTCGGCACCGGTCATCTGCACCACAGAGGTGTTGGGGTAGGTGATGGCAGTCTGCTCCATCAAATTTTCACGGGTGATCATTTGTCCGGGCAATAGCGTGGTCCCCCAGCGGAACCCGGGAGAGAAGGCAATCTCCGCGCCCTTGACTTGCATCAGCGCTTCGACAATCAACTGATCCCAGGAACCGTTGAAATTGCCGCGTCGATAAAGCAATTCCCGGCTTTCGGCAATGGGTTCGCGGAGGCGCGACTCGAAAGGCGCACGCACCCGGTCGATGACAGCTTGCATGCCCGGATCGGCAGGCAACAGTTCCGAAAACACCGGCAACAAATGATATCGATAGTCGGCAACGCGGCCATGTTTTATGTCGAAATCGATCACAGCCAGAAATTTGCCGTGGGATCCGGCGTTGGTGACGATGGTTACTCCGCCGGGGTTTTTAACCACGCTGGGCACCGGGACACCGTCGTGGGTGTGTCCACCCAGTATCATGTCGATCCCGGAAATACGCGCAGCCAGTTTAAGGTCGATGTCCATGCCATTGTGCGAAAGCAATACGACAACTTGGGCACCTTTCTTGCGCACCTCGTCGGCCACCGCCTGAAGGCGCGCTTCATCGATACCAAATTCCCAGTCCGGGGTGAATTGCGCGCCGTTGGCCTTGGGCGTGTAGGGAAACGCCTGACCGATAATGGCAACCGGAATGCCATTTTGTTCACGCATGACATAGGCATCGAACACCGGGTCCACACTGTCCTGGCGCACGATGTTCTGGGCAATAAAGGCGACCTTGTCCTTAAAGTCATTGCGCACGACATGCAGGACGCGCTCGGCACCGTGGGTAAATTCCCAATGCCCGGTCATTACATCGACGCCTAACGCAAGCGAAGCCTCCACCATGTCCTGTCCGGCGGTCCACAGTGCCGTCGCCGAGCCTTGCCAACTGTCTCCTCCATCCAGCAGCAGAGCCTTGGGACGGCCGGCTTTGAGGCGCTTGACCAGGCTGGCGAGATGCGCGAAGCCGCCTACTTTTCCGTAGGTCCGGGCCGCAGCACAAAAGTCGAGATGCGAGAACGCGTAGGCCTGCCGACTGCCCGGCCTGATGCCAAATCTGTCCAGCAGGGTTGCGCCGACCAGATGCGGCACTTGACCCTCAGCGCTGCCTACGCCGAGGTTAATGCTGGGTTCGCGATAATAAATGGGCAGCAGTTGGGCGTGACAGTCGGTGAAATGCAACAGGCTGACGTTGCCGAAAGCCGGGATACCGTACAGCTGGTCTACGCTATTAAGATTATTCGCATCGGTGGGCAGGTAAATTTCCATTTGGATTCCTTGTGTCAGGTCCGGCCGGCGCCAAGACAAAGTCGCATTGCCACGGTCGCCTTAACGAGGGTTGTCGGTGTGGTCATTGAATGCGTCCTTGGTGGCGCGCTCGAACATTTCGTTGCGTTCCAACATGGTGTATTTGGGTTTCTCGGCCCAGGCCCGGAATGCGGGTGAGAACAGCCAGGCGATAACCAGCGCCAGCACGATGAGAATGATGGCGCCAACCATCGCGGTAATCATGGGTTTTGCCCCGCTGGAAATTTGAACAGGGTACGCACGAATGCGCTCACCGCCTGTTTGTCCGGCGGCGCAAGGCCCGGCCACGGCGGCATGCTTGTGCCCGGAACCCCTTCGTTTAAAACCTGCATCACCCGAGCCGGGTCGGGTTGCATGGCGGTGAAATTCGCGGGTCGCGGCAAGAGCGTCATGCCGACAGGGCCGTTGCCTTTGCCTTCTGCGCCGTGGCAACTCAGGCAATTGCCCGCATACACCACGGCGCCCCGCGCCAGGATAGGTGCGGGGGCTCGCGCCACGTCGGCGGCGGAGCCGTTAAGCGTCTGCACATAGATCGTCAGACTGGCAAGATCGGTGGTGGACAAATCACGCCAGGCCGGCATGGCCGAGCCGGCGACGCCGTTCCACACGATGTGAGCCAATCCCTGGCTTGAAAATCGATATTGACGCAGGTTCTTGGGCTTGGGCGACAGACCGGATGCGGCAAGGCCGTTTCCATCGCCGTTGGCGCCGTGGCATCCCGCGCAATCTTGTGCGAACAGCATGCTGCCGCGCACGGACAACTGGTCGCGGCCGGGCGCCGCATGCACTAAATCCGGTGCGGAATTATTCACGAGCGCCTGATTGGGATTGACAAAAGGCACAGCACATAAATTCGTGATTTCCATCAGCATCACCGGATCCATGCCTGTATCGACGGAGACTCCCACGCTCTTTCCTTCGCCCAATTGCCGTGCGCGCCCCAGCGTGCGCAAATAAGCCAACAGGTCGGAGGCCGCAGCAGTGGGCCGATCAGGGCGGCCGTTGAATAGCCACGCAAACGAGGGCATCACGGAATCCGGCACGATCCACTGTGGCCGGTACAGGTGCGTAAGCTGCCAGTCATCGCTGCGCACGCGGGTTTCGCGTGCAAGGTCGGGGCCAATGCGGCGCGTACCCCACAGGTGTGGAAAGTCGTAACGCGTTTCCCATGCTTCAGTGGGGGCACCCCAGCGGCGCACATCGGCGGGCAGAAAACGCACCTGCTGGGTGTGGCACAACGCACAGCCCAAACTCGTGTAGAGTCGGCGCCCGCGAAGTTCGGCGGCGGTGTAATCCGGCGTATCCGCCTGGCTATGGGAAGCAATCGTGCCGGCCAAACGCAATCCCGGCACAACCCCCAGCGCAATAAACGAGAGCAGGAAGAAACCAACACCGGCGACGAAGATCAGCAGATACGCTAAACCAAACCAATGGCGCGGGGTCGGCTGGACTGCATGAGTGGTGATCTTAGCCATGGCTGACTAGAGGCGCCGGCGCGCCTAAGTCGGACAGACGCGGGTTAGTGCTGACGCGGCGATTGCCGGCGCTGGTAAGCATGCCGGCGATGAACGCCGCAAACCCCAGCAAGATGGGCACGGCGGTTGCGGCGCGTACCAGCCAATAGCTGTGTGAGTCGCGTACCGACTCCATCCAGGGCGCACCGCTGATCCATAACTTTCCCTGTACCAGACCCGCCGCAGTCAGGTCGGCAAACATGATCGCCAAGCCTCCCAAAATCAGCCAGTAAGCGAGATTCATGTAGCCGTGGTGATAACGGCAGCCGGCACTGCGTTCCCACACGTGGGCGATGCCGCCCAGGGCCACAAAGGTGCCAAATCCCAGCATCGCCAGGTGCGAGTGGCCGATCACCCAGTCGGTGAAGTGAATGTAACGCTGCATGGGCATGATGGCCTGGAGCGAACCCTGCAGGCTGACAATCAGATACATCACGACGCCGGTCCATACAAAGCGCAGTGGCATGTCACGCCGGACCAGCGCAGACTGGCCGCGCAGCGACATGAGGAGGTTCTGTACGACAAGAATCACGTCGAATCCCATGATAAGCGATGCGGCGATTGCGGCGCGCTGGGTATCCATGGGAATGGATGAGTAGACGTAGTGATGCGTGCCGTTAAGCGGGTAAGCAAGAAACAGCAGCCAGAAGCCTACCATCGACAGAAAATGACTGTAGATGGGTTGTCCGGTACGCACCGGCAATACGTAATACGCAATGGCAAGTGCAAGAGGCGTGACATACAGACCGACTGCGTCATGTATCCACAGCCCGCTGAACGCTGCGCCAATCGCGCCGGGCGCCAGTTGCGGCACCAGGCTGCCTGCCGGAAAAGCGAGTGCCGTGAATACCAGCCCACCAATGACATACCACGACGATACATAGATACCGTCATTATTGGGCTTGCGTGCCAATGGCGGGATGAATTGCAGTGCCATCAACACCAGGCACAGCTCGGTCACCAAATTGACCGCAAGCGGAAACTCCGTCCATTCGAGCGGCTTGATCGCCCAGAAATAGTCTGGCAGATTGACGCAAACGAGTGTCCATCCCAGTAACACCACGCCGAAATTCCATAATGCAAACAGCGACCATCCGAGCCGGCGACTCATGACCGGACGCCCCCCCAGGCGCGGGATGGCAAAATAGAGAAACGCCAGGAACGCATTGCCGAACCATCCGAACACTATTCCCTGGGTGTGATTGGCGCGCATCGACCCCCAGGTAGTCGCCACATGACCACTTAGAAAATCCGGTTGCACCAGTTTGATGGCGACTACCGTGCCAAACAATGCCGCTATCATCAAACTGGCCAGCGCGGCGAAAGCGTGGGCACGTATCAGGCCGGTTTCCACGGCCGCAACCGGCGCGCCCGCGACAAAGCTGAGCGGAGGCCCCTCCTCGTGTCCGGCCTTGGACGCCCCTTGGGGTTCGGTCATGGTTTCTCTCCGTGATTGGCGTTATTCGCTGAAGGCGTCCCTTTACCCAGCAGCTGGCCATTAACCATGAGACCGTACATGTCCTCGGGCGAGTCGTGATACTGGGCGCGCGTCGCCGCTATGGCGCCTTTGAAACGCGGGTCTTGCGGGCGCTCATGGCTGTCAACGAACATCGCCACGTCCCATGCCTGTTGATCGCTCAACGTGCCCCCCAAACCCAGGGGCATATTGGCCTTGATAAAGCCCGCCGCGTTTTTTATGCTTCCCATGCCGGCGCCCCAGTTAAATGATTTCGCACCCCAGAGCGCTGGAAAATTGGGTCGACCGTTGGCGTCCAGTTGACCGGCACCGTCTGCGCCGTGACACAACGCGCAGTGCTGTTCAAACACCAACTGACCGCGTGCATAATCTCTCGGCAAGGGCGGGTCCGGCACCTTCGGATAACCGCGGCCGGGGATTTTCGAATCTATGGGGGCACCGCTCGCCAGCCAATACGCATAGCTTTCCAGCGCCACCAGCACCGGATCGCCGAGCGGCGGCGCCTTGCCGTTCATGCTGTATTTAAAGCAGCCCTGCAGGCGTTCGGGGAAGGTATTGACGTGCTTGTTCTTGCTGCGGTACGCCGGGTAACTTACATAGGCTGCCCACAAGGGGGCTGAATGGGCGAGACGGCCTGCGTCCAGATGGCAGCTACTGCAACGAAGATTGGTATTGTTGCCGACATATTGGCTGGCGTAGCGTTCGGTATGCTCGAAAATATCCTTGCCCATTTTCACTGTTTGACCGAACTCATCCTTGGGCATGTCCTGTTCAGATGGCGGCTGGAATAAGGCGGCGGGTTTAGCGCCTGCGGTCGCGGAAGCCGCAGGAGAGGGTGAGGCATTGGACTTGGGGCCGGCTTTCAAGGCAGGTTTTTCCGCCTTCTCGGCAACCGCCGTGTCGGAACCGTTTTGCGCCACCACGACGATTACGCCCGCTGCAATGGCGATGATGCCGACTGTCAACCCCACAGATGCCTGAACCTTCATGGCTTACTCCTCCGGGAAGGGGCGCTCGCCGGAAGTGCTGAAAAATACGCCGCAACCGCCTGGATATCTGCGGCAGCCAGTTTGGACGCGACCACTTTCATCAACCCCAAAGGGCCTGGAGCGCGCGTGCCCTGTTGCCAGGCATGCAGTTGATTTTCAACATATAACGAGGATTGCCCGGCAAGCGCCGGAAAGATGGCACCGACCCCGGCACCCATCGCACCGTGACATTGCGTGCATGCGGGCAAACCTTGCGACCCGCGGCCTTGATTAGCCAGACGCGCACCCGCGGAATTCGTCTCTGAAACGGGCTCTGTCATGGTTGCCGAGCTACTCAACCCGGCGTAATAGCGTGCCACTGCCTCTCGCTCGTCACCGTCTAAGGTTTGGGCGACGGGTGTCATCATTGCATTGATGCGCTGGCCATTCGCGAACGCATCAAGTTGAGTCTGCAGATATCCGGCATTTAGTCCGGCGAGCCTGGGGAATCCATTCGCTGGAATGCCTTCACCCTGGGCGCCATGGCAAGTAACACATGCCGGCGCACCGCGATCATTGCCGTGAAGCGTGATTGTGAGGCCGTCGGCTAGCGCCACATTAATCATTGCCGTAAGCGCAAGACTTGTTAACGAAACGATAGCTGGGTTTGGGCGCATCCGAAATCCTTGTGAGCGAGCTAAATGACCATGCAGTCGCCCGCGCCGCGGCAGCTGTTCTGTCGATCATTTCTCATTTATTCGACACCTTGGTGATACGGTCGGTCGGGGGCGCCGACACTTCGCCGCGACGTTCAATCCATGACTTGACCATCTCGTACTGCTTGCCCGCTTCGCGGCGATCTATGCCGCGCTCGAACCATCTGTAGTTGTGCCCGCCTTCTGCGAGCAGGGAGTTGACGGCGACCGTATAGCGACGGCGCGGCTCAAGCGCTTGGCCTCCGACCGTGACCTCCTGCACGCGCCGATTCCGTCGCGCCTCCGGGTTGTAACTGAAATGCAAGCCGGAGACTTGAATCATCCCGCCGACTTTCCGGGTCACGTCTGTGGTCGTGAAGTTCTCAATAGCCTGTTCCAGCACCTGACGAATCTGCGCTCCCGTTAGCCGCATTGTCCACACGGTGGAGTCGTGCGGGATCAGATTTCGCAGCTGCGCGGCGGGAATCTTGCCGGGTTGTAGCGCTACGCCGTAACCGAGGCCGGGGAGAAAAGCGACCTCCGAATGGGTCGTCTCACGGATCGCATCGGCGAACAGGTCGTCAGCGGGCGATTCCGCGTCGCGTTTCTCCGGCTCCTGCCCGGCGATCGTCTGCGCGCGGGCGATCAATGTCGCCGCGCGACCGATGGGAGTGGTCATCTTCTGTTCGTAAGGCGCGTGCTGCCGTGCGATTACTTCGGCAATGTCGCGGTCTGGCTTTTCGTCGGTAATCGGTATTAGCGTGCGCCGGTGCGAAACGATACGACCGTCCGCAATCGTCAGATCGAGGCGGCCCAGATCGGAGCCGTGTGCGCCCGCCTGCACAATCAGGGTTTGGCGGAATTGCAGGGGTTCTTTCGTCCGGTTGTGGCTATGACCGCCGACGATCACGTCAATGCCGTCCACTTTCTCTGCCAGTTGCTTATCCGCACCCAGACCCAGATGCGTCAGCGCGATCACAATTTCCGCACCTTCGCGTCGCAGGCGAGGCACATACTCGCGCGCTGTTGCGACAGCTTCGCCGAAGCGCAAATTCTCGACGTTCTTCCGTGCCGAAGTGAGCGGCGTGTTCGGGTAAGCGAGACCCAAAATACCCACTCGCATTCCGCTCACGTCGCGGATGATATAAGGCCTGGTGAACAACCTGCCGTTCGGGCGATGAGTGATGTTTGCGGCGAGCACCGGGAAGCGCGCCTCCGCAATGCGCGCGCGCAATTTCTCGGCGGTGAAATCGGGTTCATGATTGCCGACGACCATCGCGTCGTAACCGATGGTGTTCATCGTCTCGATGACGGCACGCCCTTCGGTCTCGACGGCGATCATCGTATCGCCGATAGTGTCGCCTGCATCCAGAAGCAGCACGGAATTGGGAGGGGTCGACGCGCGCGCTTCACGAATGCGTGCCGACAAGCGGTCAAGCCCGCCGACAGTCTTACCCGTCAATTCCCCGTCCCAACCGCGCCAAGATTCGAGATGCCCATGTATGTCGTTCGTATGAAGAATCGTGATCGTGCGTGACTGCTCCCTATCCTCTTTGTTTTCATCTCGAGCGGCGGCTTTCGACACAGACGCCGCTCCTGCCACCATGACCGTAACGCATAGAGCGGCAAACAGCTTGCGCCAATCGTTATTACTTGTATCCAATTTTTTGCCTCCTCCGGGAATTCAAAATAAGTTGAAGCCGGATTGCGCACCTTCAAAACTTTGCCGCTCACGCATGCTGCCCAGTGAGTAGCATATAAACAATCATCGCCGCACAAAGTAATGCGACCATCACAGTGACGAGAATGACGAGCCCGCGATCGGCACTGACGACGCCGTTCTCAATAGCGTGATTCACAACGTGATAACGCCACGCCGCCAGCACAGCCAGCACACCGCCCAGCGCCATCATCGTCACACCGATCGGCATCGAAGCCCCCACGTGGGAAGTCTGCATCTGCGGGGCAAGCTGCGTCGCCAACTCGCGTAACCACAGACTGAACTTCGCCACCACAAAGCCAAGGCTGATGATTGCGATACTCGTTCTGATCCACGCCAGAAACGTTCGTTCATTGGCGAGATATTCGGTCGCCCGCTTTTCATCACCTATCATTACTTGCTGCAGTTGTTGGGCCATGACGTTATCCTGATTACGAAACTGACTTGATGTAAGACCACCCGGCTTCCTGCTTGCGCACCACTTCAGCCACGCCCGAATCGACCGTCGTGGCGAACGACATCAGGTCTTCTCTCTTCAGGTTCATGCGGCGCATCGTGTTCTCGCAGGCGGCGAAATGCACGGCTGTGTCGGAGATTAGTTGGAGCCGTTCCCGCATCGCTTGGGTCGTCTTCAAGATCAGCCCCAAGCCTTTGCCGTGCACCACCACCTCTATTTCGGTGGTCTCGCGCCCGAATGCCTTCTGCAAGTTCTCAACGTTGTTGAGTATCCCCTGCCACTGTTCTGCGCCATCAACATTCACCTCAAAGACGACCCTGTGCTTTTTCATGATTGCTCCAATGAACCTAGTTTATTTCTCACTACCTTTCGCGCCTTGCCATCCCATCGCCGAAACATTGATATACAGCGCCGGCAAAGCGACCTCAGGTCTTGAGGAACGCCAGCAGGTCGGCGTTGAGCTGATCTTATGCGTGTACGCGAGACCGTGGGGTGCGCCCGCGTAGATCTTTAGGGTCGCGTGCTTGACTAGCTTCGATGAGCGCAAAGCCGCGGCACCGATCGGCACTATCTGGTCGTCGTCGCCGTGAACAACCAGCGTCGGCACGTCGAACTTCTTTAGGTTTTCGGCGAAATCCATCTCGGAGAACGCCTTGATGCAGTCGAATCGCCTGGAATAACCAACGTCCCATCGGATTGACCTCCGATTTGAATGTACCCAACTCATTCGTCACGTCAATTGATATTTATCAACCTTATGTTCGCCGGGAGGTATCCAATATTTGCAGGTCGCGATACGAGTAGGGCGCGGCAGATTTCTGTCGCCGGCCGCTATCGATGCGAGATCGCCTTGAACTCAGTATGGGAGCGGGTTGGCGCGATCAAGTGGCTCACGCGCAAGTCGACAATGTAGTTCGCGCCTACCGTGTCAAAGGTGGCGCGGAAGCATTTATATTTAGGGAGTCCTCATGAAAGCAGTCGTTTATAGAGGTCCTCGCGACGTAGTCGTCAAAAAAGTGCCGGATGCCAAGATTGAAAAAGCAACCGATGTGCTTGTAAACATCACGACCACAAACATTTGCGGATCCGATCTGCATATGTATGAAGGCCGGACGGATATGGAGCCCGGCAGAATATTCGGGCATGAGAATCTTGGAACGGTCATCGAGATCGGCAGCGCGGTTGACCGCGTCAAACTGGGAGATCGGGTCTGCATGCCATTCAATATTTCTTGTGGCTTTTGCGAAAATTGCGAGCGTGGGCTCACAGGGTTCTGCCTCATTGCCAACCCCGGCAACGCGGGCGCAGCGTATGGCTTCGCAGGCATGGGGCCGTACAGTGGCGGACAGGCAGAGCTATTGCGTGTGCCTTATGCCGACTTCAACTGTCTGGTGCTCCCGCCCGATGCTGAGGAAAAGGAAAATGATTACGTTATGTTGTCCGATATTTTTCCGACCGGTTATCACGCCACCGAGCTCGCAGGCGTGCAAGCAGGCGATTCGGTTGTCATTTACGGCGCTGGGCCGGTCGGTCTTATGGCGGCGTACTCCGCGATCATCAAAGGAGCCAGCAAGGTCATGGTCGTGGACATGCACGAGGACCGACTGGCGTTGGCGGAAAAAATCGGTGCTATCGCGGTGGATGACTCGGATGGGTCTGGCGTGGAGCAAGTCATGGCGCTGACCGCTGGCCAAGGAGTGGATCGTGGGTGCGAATGCGTGGGCTATCAATGTTGCGACCACAAAGGGCATGAGGTGCCGAATCTGACGATGAATAATCTAGTGAAAACGGTGCGCCCGACTGGCGGTATCGGAGTTGTGGGGGTTTTCATACCGGAAGATCCTCACGCCAAAGATAAATTGGCCAAGCAAGGTCAGATTGCGTTCGACTTTGGCCAGTTTTGGATCAAAGGCCAGCACATCGGGACCGGCCAAGCCAATGTAAAAGCGTACAACCGCAAGTTGTGTAAGCTGATCGCAGCGGGAAAAGCGAAACCGTCCTTCATCATCTCGCACGAACTGCCACTCGAGCGGGCGGCCGAAGGCTACGAAAACTTTGATGCGCGCAAGGAGGGCTGGACCAAGGTCATTCTTAAGCCGGGGCATTGATCCATGACCGTCGCAGGCGGTTGCTGGAAATACCAACTGAAGAGGGCAGGTCAGATGCTACGCAAGAACGTGCTACCCGTGATTGCAATCGCGCTGTGCGTGCCATTTCTCCTCGCCGTATCGGCGTGCGGCGGGTCGGGCAGCGACCCCAGCGGGTCGCTGCCCGCGCTCGAGCGACCAGCTAGCTTCACGGATAAGCAGTGGCTCGGCAAGCAGTTGTTCTTCGACACCAATCTCTCAGAGCCGGCAGGTCTCGCCTGCGCCGGGTGCCACGCGCCGCAAGTCGGATGGACCGGACCCGACCCGATGATCAGCCTGCGCGGCGCAGTGTACGAGGGTGCGGTGGCAGGCCGGTTCGGCAACAGCAAACCGCCGTCGAGCGCGTACGGCGGCGACAGCCCCATCTTGCATCTCGACGCCACGAACGGCTGGACGGGTGGCATGTTCTGGGACGGCCGCGCCACCGGTCTGACGCTCGGGGATCCGCTGGCCGAGCAGGCTATGGGCCCGTTTCTGAACCCGCTGGAGCAGAACAACGCGAGCGCTGGCGTGGTCGTGGACAAGGTGAAGCAATCGCAGTACGCGAACCTGTTCATGGCGGTGTGGGGCACGCACGCCTTCGACGACACCGCGAAAGCGTACCAGATGATCGGCCGCTCGATTGCCGAATACGAGCGCTCCGCAGAGGTGAGCCCGTTTGCATCGCGGTTCGACACGTATCTCGCAACGGGCACTGGGCTGACCGCGCAGGAGACGCTGGGGCTCTCGCTGTTCAACGGCAAGGCGAAGTGCGCCAACTGCCACAGGAGCACCGCCGATCCTGCCAGCGGCAAGGTGCTGTTCACCGACTTCACATACAACAACCTCGGTGTGCCGAAGAACCCGATGAACCCGTTCTACTCGGAGCTCGCGTTCAATCCTCTGGGCGCATCCTGGGTCGATCTGGGTCTCGGCGGGTACCTGAAGGGCGCCGGCTACGACGCGTCGGTCTACACACCGGAATTCGGGAAGCTCAAGGTGCCGACGCTGCGCAACGTCGACGCGCGCTCGAGCGCCGGCTTCGTGAAGGCGTACGGCCACAACGGCTACTTCAAGAGCCTGGAGGAGATCGTCCACTTCTACAACACCCGTGACGTACCCGGCGCCGGCTGGCCCGCACCCGAGTACCCGACCAACATGACCAGCGAGGTGGGCAACCTCGGTCTGACCCCGGCGGAAGAGGAGGCGATCGTCGCCTTCCTCAAGATACTGACCGACTCGGGGTTAGCACAGGTGAAGTAGCGTTGCCTATTTCCGTCGGACGGTTTGACTCGAGGCGGTTAGGCGGAAGTCCGGAAAACAATAAGAAAGGAGAATAAACATGCCAGGGTTCGGATCACCCTTTTCAGGGTTAGCAAACGACAGGAAGCTCACGCATGAGGAGCTCGTCAGAGCAATTCGTTTCATGGTGGCCGCCGAGTACGAAGCGACTCAACTGTACATGCAGCTTGCCGAGTCAACCAACAACAAGCTCGCCGTGAAAGTGCTCAAGGAAATTGCGGACGAGGAACTTGTACACGTGGGAGAATTTCTGAGATTGCTCCGCGACCTTGCCCCCGATGAAGAAAAGCTCTACGCCAAGGGGGCAAAAGAAGTAGAGGGAATGATCAAGAAAATGAAGTAAGCGATTGCCGTGAATAATTCCGCCCCGCTTTTCAGCTGCTTCGCCATTCCAACTCAATCTCATAGAGTGACCTCAGTCTAGCGTATCGAAAACGTTGCGCCAGAGTCGCGAAATTCTTCACACCCTCAACCCATACCGAAACAGGAGCCACATCATGACCGAAAAGACCGCAGTTGTGCACTGGGAAGGCCAAGGCAAGAAGGGGCAGGGCAAGATAAGTACCGAGACTGGGGCGCTGAAGCACTACCCCTACGGCTTTGCGAGCCGCTTCGAGGACGACCGGCGCGGCACCAACCCAGAGGAAATCCTCGGAGCAGCCCACGCCGCGTGTTTCACCATGGCGTTTTCCTTCGCCTGCGACAAGGCCGGGCTGGCAACCACCGACGTCGACACCAAGGCCAGCGTGCGCCTGTCCAAGCAGGGCGAAGGCTTCGTAATCGACCGCATTGCGCTGACGTTGCAGGCCACGGTGCCCGGCATCGACGAGGCGAAATTCCAGGAGATCGCGGCCGCGGCGAAGCGCGAGTGTCCGTTGTCGAAGGCACTTGCCAGCGTTCCGGAGATCACGCTGCAGGCAACGCTGAGGCAGGAGATTCGGCGATGAAGGAAAGTTCTATGCCGATGGGGCAGAAGAAGTAGGAAACGAAATCTAGAAAATGAAGTAAGGAATTTCCGGGAAAGACCGCCCAACGACCGCTTTCGGCGGACGCCTTTGCCTCGATGTGCTTGGCTCGTCGCCTCTGAAGCGCAAGCCGTTGGCCGCAGCAGTGTTGCTCGGCCTGGTTGGTTGTGGCGAGATGACGACGCGTCAAAGGGACACGGCGATTGGGGCTGGAGTCGGCGCCGTTGGGGGTAACGTGCTTACGGGGGGCAGCGCGGCCGGAACTATCGGCGGTGCAGCGGTCGGCGGCCTCATCGGCAACCAGGTCGGCAAGGACAAGCAGTAAGTACCAGCAGTAACGGACAAACGACGTTTCGGTTCAGCTCACGCTGGGCTTTAACCCCTGCTGTCGGGCAGAGCGAAGGTCAGTTATATCGCCAAATTGTCATTATAGGAGATTCACCATGATCAAACGGGACGTATCAGAATTTCTGTGTGAAAGGCTTCGGTGCAGACTTGTCCACGGCGGAGGGCGTCGCTTGCGACGAACGACCGACGCGGTGGGCAAGTCGTGTTCATGTTACACCCGCTCGGTGAAGC
>Ga0334722_10000485_pt1 | contig 58488 bp, 70 predicted proteins | sample C3_bottom_MG_FD_207210 | JGI IMG/M metagenome (GOLD analysis project Ga0334722, IMG submission 207210) | Sediment microbial communities from Yellowstone Lake, YNP, Wyoming, USA - C3_bottom | ecosystem: Environmental > Aquatic > Freshwater > Lake > Sediment | place: USA: Wyoming | collected... | reverse complement strand
GATACAATATGTACTGGCACGTTGAGAAACTTGGGTTTAAAAGCCCACGTCAGGCCTTCGACGAGTTTCAATTGAAGGCAGCTGCGTAAGTTTTATCTTGTGTCCAGGGTACCGGGTGCGCTACACTCATTTTCTGATGCTTGAATTTGGGAAACGATATTCTACAATACCTCAACATGAACATGCCATATATCTAATTAAATTTATTTTTATGGGGGGCATATTTTCATTATTGTCATCAATTCATTGGTTTGTTTTCGCGGGGCTGTCGCGTCGAATAACATCAAATACTTTAACCGGTATAATTGGCGTCTTAATATTAGCTGGTGATGCGTATATTCGGATTCGCGCAGTTTTCTTCCCACAAAGCTCAACCGATGCGGTTGCAGTAGGCTTTATTCCAATTGTAATTGGCATTCCGGCCTTAATCATATATTCTTTAATTGGGTTTTCTGGCTCTAAAGCAAGCATAGATTCCCTGCCAAAAAAAGAAGAAATAAGAACGAGTGGCAACATTGGCACTGGCGGAAATATTGAAAGCAATAATAAGAAATATTGTATTAGCTGCGGTGCAGAAGTCAAGACGACTGATAATTTCTGTATGAAGTGTGGAAAACGAATAGTTGAAGATGCAGTTCATGGTACGAAGACGAGGTGAGAATCAACCTGCGGGTCGAGTCCGCCGCGAAAAGCTCGCGGCTCACCCGCGCGTTAGTTCCAAATAATCGTAAGGGCTAACTGCGCTTATCGGATTTATTGAGGGCAATACTGTGAAACTAATATGTGTAATTAAAACGATTCTGCTAATTTTGATATTAAGCCTCAATTGCCGTGTAGATGCTATCGCCGCATGGATTGGCCCAAGTACGCCTGTTCAAGGTGCATGGGGTACAGGTGTAACGGAATTTGGTTATTCAAAAGGAGAGGTAAAAGATAGCTTTCCAGATGAGTTTCATGTCTTATCGGATGGGAGAATCGCTATCTACGATATTACAGACCGGCTTAAAATTTTTGATAAGAGCGGTGTATTTGTAAAGGCAATCGATAAACTCGGATACGGTTTATTTGAATTAGGTGCGAATAAGTTTATTATTGCAAAATGGGGACAAGAAAAAACAAACAATTTTAGCGAAAGCATTGGTGTTTATGACCTAGCACAGGAAAAGTGGTTATGGGTTGATCGCGAAAGATGGTTCAGTTATGCGCCGCAGATGGTAGTCTCTGTTGCAGATGATAGTAGTTTTTTTATAATATGGTTTGCAACCATAGGCTATAAATATTCCGCAGAAGGCAAGTTGCTTGAAACATTTACTAAGAAACCGCTTGAGTTCGGTTTAAACTTATCAGAGCAAAAGCTGTCTGATGGCAATTATCAAACAGTAATAAAATTCAACGACGTTACCTACAGTTGTAAGACGCCAACTAGCTTGGATCCACGCAGCCGATCTTTTGCAAGAGATCAAGCTGGTTATCTTTATGGCATAGCTAAGGTTGGTGCACTTAAGAAAAACTCGCATACACGCATATACAAAATCAATAAATGCGGAAGCGTTGTTGCAACACTTGATTTTCCGCCTAATAGAAACCATGGCATAGTAATTCGTGATCCATTACCTGCGACGGATATTGTGACTGTAGATGAAGAATATGGGCAGCCTGTAATCACCCCCAACGGTGACGTCTATACTTGGAAACGAACACCTGATAAATACAGCATTCTCAAATGGACTTGGGTGGATGATGCAAAGTTGCCCAAAGAGTTATGCAACGAACAATCCCCTGCTCCGCGCCAATAAATACCGAAACCCGGCGCAATGATCCTAACATCGCCGTCGAGAGGGTCGCTTAAACCGCGCCCCTCACGGCGGCGTTATGCGTTTAAAATCCTGTTCATATTCCGTTTCAGCATCCGTCGAAGCTGCCCGTCAGGATCGGGATTGATTTTTTCTTCCGGGTGCATATTGTTCCAGTGGTCGATATCATTAAAGAATTGTTCGATCTCTGCAAGCTGCTTTTTTGCTCTGTCATAAAACTCCTGAGGATATTTTTTCATCTTCGTTAATCCGGTAAGTACGATACGGCTGTTCCGAAAAGCGCCAAAATTCCCGTGCCGATCAGCGTTTGTGGCAAACCATAAGAAAGCATGATTCCGACCCAAATTAATACGGTTGCCGACACTGCAACAATTGCCCGTGGGTGCTCTTTTAAAAAATTTTTCATTTTATCCTCCAGACGAGCGCATAACAAAACGCTCGAAATTGTCGCTTCGCGCAATTCAGCTAAGCGTTAGCACCTTTTGCCGCCGTGTCTCAGCGGTCTGGTTTTGTTATAGTCCATCTTTACCTCAATGCACTCCTGAATGTCGATCTGCAAATATTCCGCGAGGTCAAAGATACGAATCACGGCATCAGCCAACTCGATACCGAACCCTTCCGGCTTCCCGTTGCCGCTGAAATAGATACCGGCCTGAAGCATGTTGTCTCGGTACTCTTCAAGTGACTCCGATATTTCGGAGTGAATGAGTGCGAGTTTTTCCGGAATGTTATTTACGTCGTCATCGCCCTCAGGCCACCATCCCTTTTCCCGTGCGTTTTGATGAATTTCTTTTGACAGTTTTCGTATCATGTATCCTCCAATGAAGGTGCTAACAAGGCTGGTCGTGCGGGACGCAAACGACGCGCCCCACACCACCGCGTTGTGTCTTAAAACAATACTTCCTGCGCCATGCGCTTTGCGGCTGCTTCACAATGACGCTCTTCGATTTCAATTCCGATTGCGTTAAGTCCTAGGTCCTTTGCCGCCCGGAGTGTCGTTCCCGATCCCATGAAAGGGTCAAGTATGATTTTCGGAAATCCTGCCTTTTCGATACACCACGTCATAAGAGGCAACGGCTTCTGTGTCGGGTGTATCTGGTCCTCTTGGAGATACGTCCTGATCACCTTACAAATTCGCAGTGCTGTATTGAACGAACCCCAAGCCATTTCACCGTCAGAGAAGCGCATCCCTTCGGGGTTCAGCTTATCCCATATAATCACGCAACTCGTTTTCGGAAGGTAATCTAAAAAATAGTTTGCGCCCCATACAATCTGATTCTTGCTTACTCTGAAAAGTTGATCAAAGTATTCTTTCGGCGGGATGCTGTTGTCCCACTCTTTACACTTGAACTTGAACTGAGCGGATTTTGTCGCTGTCGGCTTTCTTTCCTTTTCCATTGCGAACCCGATGCCATACGGCGGATCAACAATCGCCAAATCAAATGCTTTGTCCGGCATCTCTTTCATGGCTTCCATGCAGTCTATGTTGTGCAGTTCAATCAAGTCAAAACCTCGGGCCGCAAGACCCGCGCCCGTCATCCGGGCGTTATAACTTAATCAGCGGATCGCGCACTTTAGCCTGTTCCGTTGCCGCCATATTTGCCACGTTGTAAAGTTGCCGTTGTGCGTCTTCGGCCCATGCTTTCATCTGCAAATCAGCCGCAGGATGTTCGATGATAGCTGTTTCGATCAGGTCGCAAATTACGTTGCAACGATCCATCAACTCATGGTAATGGAAATCATCAATCGTTATAACCATCGGCTCGACTGCGCCCGCTTTTTCATTGTCCTGTTCCATTCGTTCCTCTTTCTCCCGGCGCGTCAGCCGGGCGTTGGTCATCGTAAAATAACACATCAGGAGCATTATGATGAATAGCTTTTCTGTATGGATGAAGTGGTGCGAGCGAAACAATCTTGACGCTTTAGAGAATCCTGGCATATATTCTATTGCTCTGTCGAACGAGGATATCAGCAATATGCCGTTTTCCTGGAGACGGGAAATTATCTACGTTGGCATGACCAACTCAAAAGGCGGTCTAAAATCTCGTCTGCAACAGTTCGACAACACAATTAAGGGCAAAGATGGTCATGGAGGTGCTCATCGTGTCCGATTTAAATATCCGAATTACGACAGCCTGACACCACAGCTATATGTTTCAGTAAGTCAGACGAAGTGTTCTGTAACCTCGAAAACCCCTGTCGATCTCCGCCTTATGGGTGCAGTTGCAGCGCAAGAATATGACTGTTTTGCCTTGTACGTGGAAGCCTTCGGGGAATTGCCGGAGTTTAACAACATGGCACGTTCCCCGAAAAAGTAAATAACCAACCTGCGACGCAATCAAATAACTGCTTCCCATCACCTCAACGGATATGTTAAAATAACGAAAATAGAGAATATTTAATAAGGTGGCCGATGCTTTCATTTGAGTGGGACCCGATAAAAGCCAAACGGAATATTCGAGTACATGGCATTACCTTTGATGAAGCCAGCACAGCGTTCAAAGATACCATGTCATTGACAATCTTCGATCCGCTTCATTCCGCCGATGAAGACCGCCTGATACTCATCGGCAACTCGCATCAGAATCATTTATTGATTGTAGTACACACGGAGCGGGGTGACAATATACGTCTTATCAGTGCGAGAAAGGCGACAAAACATGAAAGAGAAACTTATGAAGAAAATGCAAAAAGATCCAGACATGCTTGAAGAGTACGACTTCAGCAAGGGTATTCGCGGAAAATATACGAAGCGGTACGCTGCGGGAACCAACGTCATCGTGATTGAACCGGATGTCGCAAAATATTTCCCTGATCACGATTCCGTCAATCAAGCCCTCCGCTCCCTTTCCGCCATCATTAAACATCAAAAGAAGCCGACCAAAGTCACCGCCTAAGAAGTTCCAACCACGCCGTCGAGAGGGTCGCGAAAACCGCGCCCCTCACGGCGGCGTTAACTCCTAAATGAAAATGAATCCTTATATTACATTCATTGGCGGTATTTTGGTTCTTACCTTCGTAGTCGTATATTTCTTCCGAAGGAATCGTCGAGTTATGCAACCCTACTATGAGAAGCTAGAAAATCTAGCGACGCAATTCCCCGGTTCATTATCAGGCTCAAGAAAATTTCGTTCTGACGAACCTTGCTTTACGGGACAGTTTAATGGCTGTAAGTTTACGCTGACATATACCCGTGTCGAAGGTGCCCCGCCGAACAGATTAGAGCTCAGATGCAGTTCAATCTCAAAAAGCAAGTTGAAATTATTTTCTTACTCAGGGCCAAGCAGGGTTTTATTCGCAAAAAAAGTTATTGCCAATGATCCAGAGCTTGATAAATACAACATTTACTCCAATTCACCGGAGGAAGCGAAAAGGTATCTAAACAATTCATCACGAAAAGAAGCCATAAGAATATTAATTAAAAATGGCTGGTCATTCCCTGTGATGACGCGAAACAGTATTAGCGTATCCGCTGACGTTAATCATGCTGTTAATTCTGACGTACTGCGAGTCTCACTGGAGCAATTACTTCAATTAAGAACATGATGTTAACGAGCGGGTCGAGTGAGTCGCGAAAAGCACGCTCCTCACTCGCGCGTTGATCTATAAATGAGGACGAATATGGAACTATTAACCATGGTTCTTGTTGTTGGCCTTTTGTGGGGTGCCTTTCAGTTTTGGGGTTACGAAAAGACAGCGAAAAAAGTCTTGTCCAATCCAGAACAGCATTCCCCAAGGACAGTCAATTTTTATAAACGATTGACTTGGTTCCCAAAAGCACTATTAGCGTTCTTTACGGGGTTAGCCTGCTGGATTGTAGCTAAGCTGCTTTCTGCTGTCATTGATCACATGTGACAATGCAAATTTTTGGAACTACTGTTAAAATATCTACCATTTGTGCGCTGCTGTTTTTCACTGTGACGGAAATGGTTTATTCTATAATCTCTTAGGCCCGTTTGCGCCTATTGACATATTGACATATCCGCCTCGAATACGTATACTACACGTATAAAAGGAGTGACAAAATGCAGAAAAAACTGACAATAACCGTTGATGAAGCAGTATATAAAGGTCTTCATAAAACCATCGGCCCTCGTAAAATCAGCAAATTCGTTGAGGAACTCGTGCGCCCCCATGTAGTCCGCCCCAACCTGGAATTGGCCTACTCCCAGATGTCCAAGGACAAAAAGCGGGAAGCAGATGCTCTGGAATGGGCCGAGGCCACCTTCAAGGAAATATCGCATGAAAAGAGGTGAGGTGTGGTGGGTAAATTTTGATCCTTCCGTCGGCGGCGAAATCAGAAAAAAACGTCCCGCTGTCATCGTCAGCAATGACGCCTCAAACAAATTTCTCAACAGAGTTCAGGTTGTCCCTCTTACCAGCAAAACAGATCGTCTTTATCCGAGCGAAGCGCTCGTCCTCTTCAACGGCAAAGAAAGCAAGGCCATGGCCGACCAGTTGGCTACGGTGAGCAAGCTGCGTCTTTTTAAGCGCGACGGCATACTTTCAGAAGAGGATATGCTCAAAATCAACGAGACGATCAAAATCCAACTCGACATTTCCTGACAAAGTGATTTCAACCTGCGCGTCGAGTCCGCCGCGAAAAGTACGCAGCTCACGCGCGCGTTGAGCCTGTAGGAAAACCCCTAGAAAGGTCGATTTTTGCCCATTAGGACGTCGTTGAAAATTCACTGATGATAATAAGAATGATGACAGCGATGCTTCTGGGCCCGAATGACGGGCTTTCCCTCGCCGGGCTATCATCGATCGACATTGCAGAAGTTTAAACGCGCTAGACGAAGCCTGGTGCGTTGGGGCTTGAAAAGGTACTTATTCTACAGACTCGTTGGAGTCAAACATGCACAAATATAATCTCAGCGCGTTAAAAATACTCCAGTTCGCAGCGTTCGGTCCTGCCATGACTATTTTCTTAATATGGCAGGGCAAAAACTATAGCGCTGACTCGCTGATTGCTGCCATTATCATTGCCGTTGTACTTGTTGCGATCACGGCAATCGCTGCATTGGTCGTTCGTAAAAGATACCCATCGGAAACTGAAATAGCAGCTAAGACGGGCGGAATATCGTTTATAGCGGCAATGATCATAGTCGCAATTATCAGTTGTCGCGATCCATTTTTTGTAATTACGATCATTTTCGCGCCCATCTTTTCTTTGCCGACGATTCTTCCTTTCTCCCACTTCTGGTCGAAGTTCTTTGGACCCAGCATAAAATCGAATTGACAATCCCTTACTTTATATTTACAATGTAATTATGAAGCTACTTCGTTTTGAGTGGGATCCTGAAAAGAATACCGAAAACAAACGGAAGCATGGCGTATCCTTCGATGAGGCGCAGGCAGTTTTTCTTGACGAAAATGCCTTGATGATCCATGACCCCGACCACTCTGACGAAGAAGATCGTTTTATTCTTCTTGGATTAAGCGCCACAATCCGAATATTGTCAGTATGTCACTGTTATCGAAAAAATGATGAGGTTATTAGAATCATATCTGCCCGGAAGGCAACCCGTAATGAGCAGAAACGTTATTGGGAAAGGTGATAAACATGAGAAAAGAATATGACTTTTCAAAAGCAGTGAAAAATCCCTACGCGAGCAGGCTTAAACGCCAAGTTACGCTCCGAATGGATGAAGGTACCATCGGCTACTTTAAAAAGCTGGCACAGGAAGTCGGCGTCCCGTACCAGACCCTCATCAATCTCTATCTGAGAGATTGCGCCGCTTCTCATAAAAAATTAGCGCTGCACTGGAAAACAGCATAACCGTCCAACCTGTCGTTCGAGTCCCGCCCTTTCTGGCGCGGGGCTCAACTCGTCGTTATCGGTCAATTAATTATAAGCATGAAAGGCAATTTCTCACTGTGAAGGATTTAGCTCACGCAGAAAACAAACGACCATTCGGCTTCACTAGCGGCTTATGTTCAGGCGCAGGGATACTTTGATTTGTTGTATGTTTTTCGGCGAAAGTAGCCGCATGGTGAAACTCGCTTTGGTTTTTCCTGCTGATATTTGCATTCTCAATTTCATTTGGCATTATAAGCCGAAAAAGCATCTGGGGCATTCTGGGGCTCATTGTGGGCGGCCTCGGACTATTGATCGTTACTTTTCTGTTGTATATTGGCTAAATCAGGAAATAGATTACTTGGCAACAAAACAGAGCTGCAGTTCGCGTTGCGAAAACTGATTGATAAACGATTGCCATATTGTTATAATTGCAGTATTGCTATTGTAAATAGACGGATTGAGAGGTTTAGTAAATATGAGCCCGACCAAAACTATAATTTCTAAAGCCTTAAACCTTAAACCAGCTGAAAAATCACTTCTTATTGAAGCCTTACTTAGGAGCCTTGACATAGCCGATCCAAAAATTGAAAAGATATGGGCGGTCGAAGCCGAGAAAAGGCTCAAAGCATACAAGGCTGGCAAGATCAAGACCGTCTCCTTCGAGGATATGTTCGCTAAATGAAATTGGAATTTCTCGAAATTGCCCGTCGGGAATATGATGAGGCTAAAGAGTTCTATGAAACAGAGCAACCCGGCTTAGGATTCCAATTCAAGGAACAAATCAAGCATTCCCTTCTCCGCATTCAACAATACCCTCAAGCATGGCCGCCGGAGCGCAAGGAAATCCGGCGATACATCGTCCACAAATTCCCGTATAAGATTCTCTATTCCATTCAAGATGATAAAATAGTTGTTCTTGCATTCGCGCATTTACACCGGCAACCGGACTACTGGGTTGACAGACTGAAGTAGGTTCTCTTTTTTGTGCGGGCCGATCGCACTTTGACTTCAACTTGCGGGTCGAGTCCGACGCGCACGAGACGCGCGTCTCAGCCGCGCGTTAGTTTCATACGCAAGCTACGAGCAGTATTCGCTAACCGTTTCGCTCGTCTGAAACTGTGAGCTTGTAGGTGCTCTGTGGAGTGCCAGGATTGTGGCTGAGACAACGAATGCCGTTTGAAGTTAATAGGCAAATGAACTTTCTGAACTCGTTGCTGTTCACATTTTCCATAATACATAAAGTTACAATCCGTACTCTTCAGTGACAGCCCATTAAACACTCGGGCATTAATACCACCAACCTCAGCCTTTTGGAAAATGACCGCGTGGAGATCGGCAAAAAACGCGGAGAGCAGCTTGCGAAAGCATTTAATGTCCACCCCGCCATAATCATGTTCCCCGAGTATGAAGCCAAAGAAATTCAAAAGGCCGCCTAACAAGTCGTTCGCGTCCCGCGCTCTGCGGCGCGGGCCTCAACTCATCGTTGTATCTGGAGAAAATGATGGAGAAGATATTCTCTGTTTTGGTTTATGTTGAAATCGTTCTCTGCCTTCAAGCCGCCTCAGCAATTGCAGCAGTCAGGTGCGACGGACTATTGAGCAAACGGATAGTCTTGCGGAAAAAGCCGGACTAGGAGTTTGTCGGACTTGAACTTTTTTTATCGTTCAACATATTGATTTAAAAGAAAACATGGCTCACACTCAAAAAATCGTGAATGCAATGAATTCAATTTGTTACAGCGAAAGTCCGACAGGCTCCTAGATTGTCAATCAAGCGAATCTGCCACCCAATTATTAGACGTGAACAAGGATGGCAACAGCATTTCTGACATCGTTTCATTTATCGAGAGTAAAGATAATCGGATAAATCGTAGACAGGAAAAACAATCCGGACAAGTTCCGCCTGGTCTGGATAAATGGTCGAAGCTCTTTATTACGTTGAGCACGATCGTAGTCATTTTTACGGTTTATTTTATCTGGAAGCATTTCATAGCGCGATATTGACTGACAACCCCATTCAACATTTCACTTGCCTAGTATGCGCCATTGGCGTATACTTTAACCATGGTCATAATCGAGACCCTATATTCACCCGCCGCATACAAGCCATTCTCGCCGATGATGAATATCGTCTCTTGCAGGCCCAGTTGGTTCAGAAACCGGACGCAGGTAAAATCATTCCGGGCAGCGGAGGACTTCGCAAACTCAGATGGTCGGCAAGTGGGCGCGGAAAACGCGGCGGTGCCCGAGTGATTTATTATTGGCTTGTATTTCCGGAGGTCATTTTGATGTTATTCGCTTATCCCAAGAATGAGCGGGACGACTTGACGCCGGATCAGTTGAAACAATTAAAGAAGATTGTTGAAGGAGAATTAAAATGAAGAAAGAACTATTTGATGAGCTGCTGCAGAGCGTGAAACAAGGTGGGGCGATTATGAAGCGTACGATGAAGCCTGCGCGCACCTTTACGTTCGCGGAATCCGAAGTAAAAAAGATACGGGAACAGTATGGTCTGTCGCAGGACAAGTTTGCGATCCTTATGGGGATAAGTACGGCGACGCTTCGCAATTGGGAGCAAGGTCGGCGCAAGCCTGAGGGATCGGCGCGAATATTGCTCCAGGTAGCCGAGAAACATCCTGACGCTCTCCTTGACCTTGCAAGCAACAGAAAGTCAAAGAAGTAGTATCAGCCTGCTGTTCGAGAGGGGCCGTTAAACTGGCCCCTCAACACCGCGCCACTATCAACAGACTGTCTCTTATAGAGTCTCTATGCGGATCGCCATTTCAGGTACTCATTTTTCAGGCAAGTCGTCGCTGGTCGAAGCGCTGGCCGAAGCGCTCCCGCAGTATGCGACCGTGGATGAGCCGTACCACCTCTTGCAGGAGGAAGGGTACGAGTTTGCTGAGTCACCCTCTATCGAGGACTTCGAGCTGCAGCTTGAACGAGCGATCGAGAACCTGGATGGGGCCGCGCCGAATGTCATTTTTGACCGCTGTCCCGCAGACTTTCTAGGTTATCTCCTTTCTCATACCGATGCAGAAGCATGGAACCTCGCTGATTGGCTGCCTCGCATTCAAACTGCGATCATGAAGCTGGATCTCGTGGTTTTTCTTCCCCTCGAAGTGCCCGATCGGATAGCGCTCCCGCTGTCGCAAGACGCCGCGTACAGACAGCGTGTGGATGATAAGTTGCAAGAGGTCATTCTGGAAAATATATTAGACTTCGAGGTTGAGGTGCTGGAGGTTTCAGGCAATTTGCCAACACGCGTTCAGCAAGTGTTGGCGCATATCGCTTACAGGGACGCCTGACGTGTTGCTACTATATACGCGTCGGGCAGAATGCAGAACCCCGATAAATAATTGTAACCCGACGGGTCGCCCGCGACGGCCGGAAACAACGCACAACCCGCGTTTTGATAGGAACATCTTATGAATACCCAAGCCCACATCATTACATCTGTAGCCCTGGCAACCGCTCTTTACACACATTCGCATTCGATAGCGGAATCCGCGGCCTGCTTCCTTACCGGGGTGCTGATCGACCTTGACCATCTCATCGATTTTTATCTTTTCTCCGGAGAGAAGTTTTCCCGCAAGAGATTCTTTTCCTGGTGCCTCGAAGGACGCTGGCAAAAGATCACCCTCCTCTTTCACTCCTATGAGATCTACGGATTGTTGTTCCTTGCCTCCTTCTTTTTTGACAGCGCTGTTCTGCGCGGTTTGCTCTGGGGAGCGGGCCTGCACCTTGTTCTCGACCAGGTCGCGAACAGCATGAAATATCGATTGTCACCCTGGTTCTATCTCCTGGGCTTTCGGATCGCTGTGGGTTTCAGAAAAGAGAGGCTGCGGCTGTCTTCGTAGCAATCGGGATCTTTCACGCAAGGTTTTATGTGCCGCCATCGGCAAGAAAGGAATTCTATGAACATCGAACTCAAGGTAACCGTCGGCGATCTTCAGGGCAAGATGCAGCTAACCGGCAAAGGACACAGCGGCCACACCGTGGCGATCGACTATACGCAGCCGCTTGGCGAAGACAAGGGGTTCACGCCGCTTGAGCTGCTCATGGTCAGCCTGGCCGGCTGCAGCGGACATACGCTGCAATTTTTGCTCGGCAAGATGGGAAAGCCCCTGTCCAAACTGGAAGTCCATGCAATCGGCGATCGCCGGATGGACGCGCATCCGACCGTGCTGACCAGCATCGAACTGCAGTTCACCCTCGCCGGAAACGGGCTCGATGCCGCTTCCGTGGAAAAAGCGCTCAAGATGGCTGAAGAGACGTATTGTCCGGTGTGGGCGTTGTTAAAAAATACTGTCGCGGTGTCGTGGAAGTATACGATCAATTAAGGGCTCGCAGACGCACCTGCACATCGAGTAGGCGGGGGCCTTACAGCCCCAGCCTCTCACACCACCGTACGTGCCGTTCGGCATACGGCGGTTCATGTAAGGTTCATAAAACGTTGATGCTCTGTAAGAAGGCTCATGAGTCCCTGTTGTTGCAGCCATTTGGCAGGTACCGCAGCGTTCATATGAGACGCTCCGGCATTCCACCATGGCCCCCGGCCATTGCTGGCCGAGGCAAGCGCTCGTGATTTTTCTATCCCGCGTTCAATCAGCTTTCCAGCTCTGGTTCGTGGCCTCTTCCACTGCCGCCATAGTACGCACCGCAGTTTCCGCCGTATCCATTTATCCAGTTCCTCAAAAGCTGCTTTTACTTGGGACAACCGGAAGTAGCTCACCCAGCCGCGAAGGAGCGGCGTCAGTTCACCAGCGACTTTCGGTAGTGAACGCCCGCGCCCCTTCCGCATGATCTCTTTGATGCGCCCCTTGACTCGCTTGATGGAGTTTTGCGCGACCTTGAGCTTGGGGCGATGGTGCGAAGTCATGCTATATCCCAGAAATTTACGTTTCCAGGGCCGGTCTACCGCACTCTTATCTTCATTCACCTTCAAACGAAGCTTCTTTGCAAGGAAACGGGTGATCGACTGCATGACCTGTTCCCCTGCCGCCTGTGACCGCACATAAATATTACAGTCATCCGCGTACCGGCAGAAGCGGTGTCCTCTTCGTTCAAGTTCCTTGTCCAGATCATCCAAGAGGATGTTGGATAGGAGCGGCGAGAGCGGACCGCCCTGCGGCGTTCCTTCTTCGTGCTCATGGATGACTCCCCCGATCATGATACCGGCCTTTAAGTAGAGGCCAATGATTCGGAGAAGTCTTTTGTCTTTGACCCGTCTGGCCACTCGCACCATAAGCACGTCGTGGTTGACGCGGTCAAAGAACTTTTCCAAATCCATGTCCACGACGTATCGATAGCCTGCTTCCACATGGGCGCGAGCGGCTGTTACCGCACCGTGACACCCGCGGCCAGGGCGAAAACCATAGCTATGATCGCTGAAGCATGGATCGAAGATGGGAGTCAGTATTTGAAGTATCGCTTGTTCGATGAACCGATCGAGTACCGTGGGGATTCCAAGCGGGCGCACTCCTTTTCCGTCCGGTTTGGGTATTTCCACCCTTCGGACTGGCGAGGGAATGTACGTTCCGTTCAGCAACTCTTCCCGGATGCGCGGCCAGTGTTCTCTCAGGTATGCCGAAAGTTCTTGGACGGTCATACCGTCCACTCCCGGCGCCCCTTTGTTCGACTGGACGCGGCGCAAGGCGATTATCAGGTTCTCACGGCGCAGTACCTCCTCTAAGAGATTCATCGTTTCCGGTTGGGCATTTCCCTCCGCCGCCGTGGACGCTTGACGCTCTCTCGCCGTATTCTTGCGGGTTCCGCCCGCTACCTTTCGGGAGTCCTCGGGCATCTCAGCCTTCCTGGGTGCGTCTCCTTCGTCCATCGAGGTTTTGGTTCCCATCCATCCTTCCATGTTCGGGCCTTCGTCGCTGTGCGCAGCGACTACTATGCCCTCGGCTGACTTCTGCATGTTTGTCCCGTCATCTCTCGACGGCGGTAGCCTATAGGCAGACATACAGACCTCCCCGGGTATTGCGCACTCACCTTCTCCCCATATACCCGTCGCATATACTTCCGCATCTTCCGGATGACTATCGGGCTTTGAATCTTATGGCCTTCTCGCCCAGACACGGCTGCCTCGTATGCGCTTCATGTTCTTCGGGCCGGGGATTTGCGTTCCGCTTCCTTCAGACCCCGCCTCGCGGTGGTAGCCCTTGCGGTTCGGCTAATGGTTCCCGTCATCAGGGTCCATAGAGGACTTACACCTCCAAGTGAGTGCGCCCTGCCGGGCGCACCATAAAAAACGGGGCCATCTTTCGATGACCCCTTATCTTTTTGCTCCCACCTGGTACAACATTCGTGCATTAGGCTTTGCGCGACAAGACCCGGTCAAGCGACCAGGCTCCTCCGCCTCGAATGATCAATGCTAAGGCAATCGCAACGACGAGAATATGAAACTCGTACCCCTCGCCCTTCTGATTGCCGAACCAGTTCATAAAGAACCCGTTCTGAAAATGCATCATGTACACCGCTACAATCATGTTCATGGCGATCCCGAAGGCAGCAACGCGGGTCAAGAGCCCGGTGATCAGCCCGAGCGAACCGAGTCCTTCCGCCATGATCGCGAGGAACGCGAACACTGCGGGAATGCCGAGTTTGCCCGTGAAAAATCCCAGAGTACCCTCGAACCCGTAACCGCCGAACCAGCCGAATAATTTCTGCATCCCATGGGGAAAAAACACGATGCCGAGTAAGAGTCTGAGCAGCAGGATCACGGTATCATCATTCGTATATAGTATTTTTTTTAACATATGTACCTCCTTAACACTGCCGATCCTTCCCCGCACGCGCACCCTACCGGGCGTGCGTCCCATCGCAAAAAGGTGGGGTTTTCGTCCGCTGACAGGAGCACAGCGCGTACTTCTTTTTCTCGGTGATCTTGAATTCGACCGGTACACGTTCCGAACCTTTGTGCGCTCCATCGCACAGCGGCAGTTTTTTTGACTTGCCGCAGCTGCACCAGTAATAGGTCCCCGGCTCCAACTCCATCATGATCGGCAAATTGTTACTCATTGCATTCTCCTTTCCTGCTCCTGTTTTTGATATAGACAAACGTCATACCTTCTACTGCTGGCCCAATCCAAGCTTGCGGCACAGGTTCCCCAGGGTATCCTGCTCAGCTTTTGTGAGAGCGCTCATCGACGCCATGATCTCGCCCGCATGACGCGGAAAAACATTTGCGATCAGCTGTTTACCCTGAACGGTCAGTTCCACGACATTCAGGCGCCGGTCATCAGGGCTGCGCTGCCGCTTAATCAGAACCCTTTTTTCCAGGTTATCAATGACCATGGTCATGTTTCCGCTGCTTTTCAGTATTTTCTGGGATAGCCCGGCCTGGCTCATGGGCCCGAGATGATAGAGCGCTTCAAGCACGCCGAATTGACTCGCCGAGAGCTTTGCATCAGCAAGATGGCGGTGGCTGCGCACAGCAACCGTTTCGGCCGCACGCATCAGCTTAACGTATGCGCTCAGAGCCCTCACCTCGTTCCGCGGTCCCTTATATGCCGTCTTTTTCATCCTGCCCCTCACCGCGCTTAGCATCGAACTATTCAATGTTAAACTAAGTATACCGCGATCGTTGCCGTTGTCAAGGACCATATTGGTCCTGTTTAGTTGGTCGACCTATTTTCACGAATGATCACGAGGGAAGTTGGAGCCGATGCGGGGTTCTCTTACAGATCGCCTTTGATGCCGTACCAGGCAAGACTCAGATACTCATATAGAGCAGTGGAAGAAACCGACAGACTTCCGGCATGGGGGATAAGATCGTAGGATGTAAACGGGTGTTGGTCACTCACATATCCTGTGGGCACAGGAACAACCTTGAAACCCTGCACCCGGAACAGAGCAGAAGCACGACGCATATGATACGCGGACGTCACCAGCATAATGCGCTGTCCTTGTATCATGCTTTTGACCGCTTGTGCGTTCCCGGCAGTATTCCGGGACCGGGTTTCGAATAAAATATCGGCGCCCGAGAATCCCAGGTCCGCGGCCACGCGGCCCATGGCCTCAGCTTCAACAAGATTCGGTTTTGCAGGATCGCCGCTGCCGCCGGTGAAAACTATCGGAATGTGCAAGGCGCGGTACTGCCTGAGTCCTGCCACCATTCGTGCAAGTGAATCTTCGGAAGGCTCCGGCATGAGACCAAGCCAGGCCAGGTCCTTGACCCCTCCCCCCAAGACGACAATGGCATCCACCTTGCCCGATCCGTCACGCGATGATTTAGCCGCTGTTTCCAACGGCCGTATCAATGCGCTGGACACAGGGCCAATGCTCAGAAGGTAGAGCAGAAGAAAACCCGTGCTAATGAACAATTTTCCGCAGCCCCGGTGATTTTTCACGATAAGAAATCCCGCCGCCATGAGGATCAGCAAACTGGCAGGCGGCAGGAGCAGGAACAGGACAACTTTTGCAACAATAAAGAACATGGAGTGTTTTCCTCATCTGGGGGCGCTGATCCGCAGCAGCCAGGGAATAGTGATAACAATTTACCCAAGTATACCGGAGCACGAGTTAATTGAAAAGACTTTTATCACACGTATTTTCACCAATAAAACGTTAAGATACAGGAATAAGGGTCAAAGATCGGGTATACTATAACTAGTAGAACACGTTTCCCATTGCCCCTATCGCCTGCTTTTGACGCGGGGGAATGGGCGTTGCACTACTGAAGAAGGAATAAGGAATGACCGAACCCGTATCAGATGAAGACCTGAAGGTCCTGAAGACGATCGAGGATAAGATATTCTCCAGTATAAACCTGGGCGTCGATCTGTCAGAATTCGATATTCTGGACGATGTAAATACCTCCAAGAGCGCTATCCAGGAACTCGGCGTAAAGATCGCGGTCAACAATACCGAACTCTCGGTCACCATCCTTGAAATTGCCCATTCGATCTATTTCGGACACAGCCTCCAGGGAGGCACGCCGGATTTTTTTGATGCTGTCATACGCCTCGGGTCGGATAGAATAAAGCTCCTTGTCTTTTCTCTTTCACTGTTCTCCCTCAGCAAAGGCCTGGAAGCGCGGCGCCGCGTGGCAAAAAGCGCCAGTATCGGCATCCTGGGAAAGATCATAGCCGAACAGATGAATTTAAAAGAGGACTGCATCCGGAAGATCGAGACCGGCGGACTGCTCTCACAACTCGGGAAGAACATCCTCATCAATGCCAGGGAATTGGGAGTGAACCTTCGGGATGATTTCATAGAACAGCACGAGATGACGCTGGCGGTAAATATTATCGACCGATTGAAACTGGATGCTTTTCTCAAAAAGGCCATCGACATGTCCGTGGCGGACTTTGACGAGGAATCTTTTTCCCTGGTGGGGGTCATCAAACTCGCCGAGGCGCTTACCGAAGACAGTTTTAGAAAATACGGAAAACTGGTCTTGAAATCCCCGATGCCTGACACCAACAAGGTCCTGGTACGAACGCCGGGGTCTGACATTCGGAAGCTCTTTGAAGCGCTCGGTGTTGATGATTTTCTGGTGATCGAGGAAGTGCCTACGCAGCAACAGAAAAACGCTGCCGCAAAACAGGCCAAACCCAGGAAAAAATAATCCAGTTCACCGTCCTGCATCACTTCACTTTCTCCCGGAAAACGCACCCTCCCCGGCCCACTTTCCCCTTGATTTATTCAGTAGCTTGCATTAGATTACCCCTGTTTCACCATTATCACCTGACTCGCAAGGAGGCATTCCTGTGGCTGAAGCTGACTACTCGAAAAAAGAAAAGAATTATCACACCGACATCCCGCAGAAGAGCGAAGCGTTCTTTCTCAAGGGATCCAATGGTTATGATTGGGGCATGCGGAACAGGTTGGCGCGCATCTTTAATCCCACGTCCGGCAAGACCGTGATGCTGGCCTTCGACCACGGCTACTTTCAGGGCCCCACAACCGGCCTCGAACGGGTCGATGTTACGATCCGGCCGCTTATCCCGCATGCGGACGCCCTGATGCTGACGCGCGGGATCCTGCGCTCTGTCGTCGAGCCGTCGTGCACCAACTCCGTGGTCATGCGCGCGAGCGGCGGTCCGAGCATCCTGAAAGAGCTCTCCAATGAGCAGATCGCCGTTGATATGGAAGACGCACTCCGCATGAACGTGTCCGCCGTGGCAGTGCAGGTCTTCATCGGCGGAGAATACGAGACCCAGTCCGTGCACAACATGACCCGCCTGGTTGACCAGGGCATGCGCTACGGCATGCCGGTGCTCGGCGTCACCGCCGTGGGCAAGGATATGGTGCGCGACGTGCGCTATATCAGCCTCGCAACCCGCATCCTCGCCGAGTTGGGAGCGTCGATCGTCAAAACCTATCATGTTCCGGGGTTCGAGCAGGTCGCCGCAGCCTGTCCCGTACCGATCGTGATGGCCGGCGGGAAGAAACTTCCTGAAAAAGATGCGCTCCAGATGGCGCACGATGCGATCAGCCAGGGCGCCTCCGGCGTGGACATGGGCAGGAACATCTTCCAGTCAGATGCACCGATCGCCATGATCGGGGCTGTGCGCAAGGTCGTGCACGAGAACTGCAGCGTCAAGGAAGCGTACGAGTATTATCTGGATATGAAAAAGAAGTAATAAGCTTAGTCGCACCAGAACAATGATTTCCCCCTCACCTCGGTCCTCTCCCCGACGGGGAGAGGATGATTAAAAACATTCCCTCGCCCCAGCGGGGAGAGGGTCAGGGTGAGGGGGAGTATCACATGAAAGTCGGCGTCTACTACAAAAACAGCGATGTCCGCGTTGAAGAACGTCCTGAACCCAAGGCCGGCGACCACGACATTGTGGTCAAGGTCATGGCTTGCGGTCTGTGCGGGTCCGATCTTCTGGAGTGGTACCGGATAAAACGCGCTCCGCTGGTGCTGGGCCACGAACCGGCGGGCGTTATTGTCGAAACCGGGAAGCTCATAACCAAGGTCAAAACCGGTGACCGCGTTTTTGTCACCCATCATGTCCCCTGCAATGCCTGCTACCACTGCCGCACCGGCCACGAGACCGCCTGCGTAACGTTCCAGACCGTCAATAATTTCGAACCCGGCGGTTTTTCCCAGCTCTTGCGCGTAACCGGCAAAAGCGTTGAGACCGGGACCTTCATTCTTCCCGACTCCATGAGCTTCGAGCAGGCAACATTCATCGAACCCCTGGCAACAGCGGTCAGGGCGCTCCGGACCGTGGCGCTGAAGCCCGCCCAAAGCGTGCTCATCTGCGGCAGCGGCGTGGCCGGCCTGCTCATTATCAAACTGGCACGCGCCCTGGGTGCGGGAAAGATCATAGCGACCGATGTCAGTCCGTACCGTCTGCAGAAAGCGCGTGAGTTCGGGGCTGACCATGCGGTCGCTGCTTCCGAAGATGTCCCGGCATTTGTAAAAAAGGTGAATGACCGCAGGCTTGCCGATGTGGTCATCCTGTGCGCAGGCGCACTGCCCGCCGCCAGGACCGCGCTCCAATCGGCAGAACGCGGAGGCACGATCCTCTTCTTCGCGGTGCCGAAGCCGGGCGAGACCGTGGATGTGGATTTCAACCCGTTCTGGCGGGACGACATAACGATCAAAACCTGCTATGGCGCAGCTCCCCTCGACAATTTGCAGGCTCTCGAACTCATCAGGCAGGGCACGGTAACGGTGACCGATATGGTGACGCACCGGTTCGGCATCGACGCGATCGGTGAAGCATTCATGACCGGCGCAAAACCCGACGGCTGCATGAAGGTCGTCATCGAGCCGAACCCGTGATCCTATGAAAATCATCACTGCATCGCTCCTGAACGAACTTGCGGCAAAAGCAGGTTCATCGCCCAGACACCGCGCGAATTTCAATCTGCATCAATCGAGCAACGATTCGATCCAGCGCTTCTTCATTGCCGCAAAAATGGCCTCCTACTTCAGACCGCACCGGCACAGGTCAACATTCGAGCTGGCAATACTATTACAGGGGAACTTCGACCTCCTGTTGTTTGATGAGAACGCCGTGGTCACCGACAGAATATCGCTCGGCGCGGATTCGGCGAACAGAGGATTTGAATTGCCCCCCGATGTCTGGCATGCGTGGATACCTCTGGTCGAAGACTCAATATTTATGGAAGTAAAAGCAGGCCCCTATGACCCGAAGTCAGTTGATTTTGCGGACTGGTCTCCTCCGGAAGGAGATGCTAGGGTTGCAGATTTCTTATCGAACATGAGAGGGATCGCCGTAGGAAGCCGCTGCCTATAATATATATTATGGAAGAATTCAAGCTGGAAAAGAACGCATTCATCGAGTTGAACAACTTGCTCAAGGTCATGGGACTGTGCGCTACAGGAGGCATGGCAAACACCATGATCTCACAAGGCCAGGTCATCGTTGACGGCAATGTGGAATTGCGGAAACGCTGCAAAATCCGCCCCGGCCAGATCATTGAGTTCGAACATCAGAAGATCATCGTCAAATGACCTGAGGGCGTTCCCGTTCCTTCTTCACACGCAAGAGACCTGAATCAATCCTTTTCGCGATCACTTCGGTGATCAGGAGGACCCCATGCAACGGAAACCCGCAAGCGATCTGCGCCATATTCTCAGTCTTCCCGTCATCGTCGCAGCCCTCGGCTACTTTGTCGATATCTATGATCTCGTGCTCTTCAGCATCGTCAGGGTGCCGAGCCTGAAATCATTCGGGCTGACGGGCAAGGACCTGACTGACTACGGCGTCGATCTGCTGAACATGCAGATGGCGGGCATGCTGGTCGGCGGGATCATCTGGGGCGTTCTGGGGGACCGCAAGGGCCGGCTCAAGATCATGTTCGGCTCCATCTTCCTCTACTCCATCGCAAATATCGCAAACGGGATGATCACGTCGATCCCCGCCTACTACGCCCTGCGCTTCATCGCGGGGGTTGGACTCGCCGGCGAGCTCGGCGCGGGGATCACGCTCGTGTCCGAGGTCCTGCATACCAGCATCCGGGGCTATGGCACCATGCTGGTCGCTTCCGTGGGCGTGTCGGGCGCCATCCTCGCGAACATTATCGCGAACACCTATGACTGGAGGAACGCCTTCATCATCGGCGGCGTTCTCGGCCTCCTCCTGCTCATCACCCGGATCAGCGTGGCTGAGTCCGGCATGTTCCGCGCCATGAACGAAAAAACGGGTATGATCCGCGGAAACATGCCGGCGCTTTTTGCGAATCGGAAACGGTTTTTCCGGTATCTTAATTCTATCCTGATCGGCATCCCGATCTGGTTCGTGGTCGCGGTCCTTATCACGTTTTCACCAGAGTTCGCCAGATCGTTCGGAACGACCGGCCCGATATCCGCCGGAAACGCGGTCATGTTCTGCTATCTGGGTCTGGTATTCGGCGATCTTTCGAGCGGACTGTTGAGCCAGGTGTTGAAAAGCAGGAAAAAGGTCATCCTCCTGTTCATGCTCCTCACGATCGGCGCTATCGCGCTGTACTTCCTGCAAGGCAGCCAAAGCCCGTCCTTTTTTTACGGCGTCTGCTGTGCGCTCGGCTTTGCCAGCGGCTACTGGGCGATCTTCGTGACGGTTGCCGCTGAACAATTCGGCACCAACCTCCGCGCCACGGTCGCCACGACCGTGCCCAATTTCGTGCGCGGCATGGTCGTGCCGATCACCCTGCTGTTTCAGTTGTTTCGGAAATATATCGGACTGGAAGGCAGCGCCCTTGCGGTCGGGGCCCTCTGCGCGATCGTCGCGTTCATTGCGCTGGCCTCGCTGGAAGAAACGTTTCACAAGGACCTGGATTATTATGAGGAGTTCCCGTAATGAGCCTTAGTCCTCTCCCCCGCGGGGAGAGGGTTGGGTGAGGGGGAGCCCTCCGAGGGATGCAACAGTTATTATTTCGTCTACATTAGTGACCCGGCAAGGACGCCATGATACAAAATGATATTTTGCGAAGATTACGCTATGCACTGAGCATTAATGATCCGACCATGCTTGCCATATTCAAGCATGCCGGCCATACCCTGGACCTGCCCGGTCTGAAGAACCTCCTTAAAAAGGAGGAGGAGGCCGGCTATACTGTCTGCAGCGATAGGGTATTGGGGGCCTTCCTTGACGGGCTCATCATCCACAAGCGGGGCAAAAAAGAGACCGGACCGGTGCAGGCGAACAGACCGGACCCGCCTCTGACCAATAACGTTATTTTGCGAAAGCTGCGAATCGCCCTGGAACTGAAAGAGGACGACATGCTCGACATCCTTAAATCAGCCGGGGTTGGGATCTCAAGCTCTGAGCTGTCCGCCTTTTTCAGGAAAACAGACCACGCGAATTTCAGGGAATGCGGCGACCAGTTTCTCCGGAGTTTTTTGAAAGGCCTTGCACTCCGTTACCGGCCGCACTGATCACTGCTCATTCAGCCAACCTTGATGCTTTCGTAAAAAGTTGAAAAACATTCAGTCTGTCATTCTGAGCGAAGCGAAGAATCTCGTCTTTTCATTCCGTTGCCAGACCCTTCGCTTCGCTCAGGGAGACGCTATTTGACTTCTTACGAGTGAATCAACCTTACAGGCTTGCCGATCATACAGCTCCTGCAGGCACAATTCTTTTGACACTTTTCCCCGTTCCCTTTATAATCTCGAATTATGACTGATAAAATAAGCGTTATCGGAGCCGGCGCATGGGGCACGGCACTCGCGATGCTTCTCGCGGACTCGGGTCACCGTGTGACACTCTGGATGTACGAGAAGGACCTTGCCGAAGAAACAGCGCGCTCGCGGGTGAACCGGGTGTATCTCCCCGGCTTCCCGCTGCCCGCATCCATCGAAATAACCTCATCACTTGAGGCCGCTGTCAGGAACACACCGACCATCCTGTCCGTGGTGCCTTCACACACGGTACGTGCTGTTACCAAACAGTATGCGCCGTTCCTGGCAAAGAACGCTATCATCATCAGTGCGTCAAAAGGCATAGAGATCGACTCGCTCATGCCCCTTTCCGAGGTCTTCCGGGACATCCTGCCCAAGGAATTTCACGACAGGCTGTGCTTCCTCTCCGGCCCGAGCTTTGCAAAAGAGGTGGCGCAGAAAATGCCGACCGCGGTCGCCCTTGCCTCGTACGATGCGGGAATCGGCAAAAAAGCGCAGGAACTTTTCAGCAACGCCTATTTCCGCGTGTACACGAACTCCGACGTCATCGGCGTCGAGCTCGCGGGTTCACTCAAGAACGTTGTGGCCATTGCCGCGGGCGTGCTCGAAGGCCTGGGCTACGGGTACAATACCATTGCAGCGCTCCTTACCCGGGGGCTCGCGGAAATGGCGCGGCTCGGCAATGCCATGGGCGGAAATCCCCAGACCTTCTCCGGCCTGGCCGGCATGGGCGATCTGGTGCTCACCTGCACCGGCGGGTTGTCAAGGAACCGGACCCTCGGGGTGCGGCTCGGCAAGGGAGAGAAACTCGAAGACATCATGAAAAGCTCCGCAACCGTTGCCGAGGGCGTGAAAACGACCAGGGCAGCGCGCGACCTCGCGATTCGCCATCACATGCACATGCCGATCGTGGAGGAGGTTTACCGTATCCTTTATGAAGGCAAAGACCCGAAAAAGGCGCTCAAAGACCTCATGGCCCGGGATCTGAAGGCGGAATGACACAATTCGGATTGAGGATTGCGGAATACGAAAAGTACTTCGGAGCAATCAAAACAAATAATGAATAAACTCGAACTCACCAAAATTCTCCACAACGTGCGCACCGGCAAAATCGACGTGGATACGGCGCTCAACCGGCTCAAGCATCTGCCTTTTGAGGACGTATCCTATGCGCACATCGACCATCATCGTCAGTTGCGCCATGGCATGCCCGAAGTGATCTACTGCGAAGGAAAAACACTCGAACAGACGGTAGGAATCACGAAGCGCATGCTCAAGGCCGGAAGCGATATCCTGGCGACGCGGGCTTCCGAAGCAGTGTTCAAGGCGATCAAAAAACTGGACAAGCGTGCGGTCTATCACAAGGCGTCCCGCGCCATCGTGGTCCAGGATGCGAAAAAGAAGCTGACCGCAGGTGTCATCCTTGTTCTCACCGCCGGCACCTCGGACATTCCCGTCGCCGAGGAAGCAGCGGTCACGGCCGGTATGCTCGGCAGCACGGTCCAGACAGTATATGATGTCGGCGTTGCAGGCATACACCGCATTTTGAGCAAGCAGGAGATCCTCGAATCCGCGCGCGTGATCGTCGTGGTTGCGGGTATGGACGGCGCACTCCCCTCTGTTGTGGGCGGGCTCGTGGATAAACCGGTCATCGCTGTGCCGACGAGCGTGGGGTATGGCGCTGGATTTCAGGGGTTGGCTCCGCTGCTCACGATGCTGAACTCGTGCGCTTCGGGTGTGGCGGTGATGAATATCGACAACGGTTTCGGCGCGGGCGTGCTGGCGCACAGAATCAACATATTGGGAGAGTCTAAATAAACAACTTTTTGATTTTGCCTCTGTTCCCGTCGCATCTTTTAAAACACGGAATTTCGCATTGAATTCCAGCATGCGTACTGTATAATATCCACATGAAAACAATTGGAGCAACAATGAATAAAGAGGACTTCAGGGTTGCGCGGGAACTAAAAAAAAGACTTTCAAGTCTTGTTGATCTCCTCGACTTTAAGGTTTTTGGCTCACGTGCGCGCGGTGATGCAGACGAATATTCAGACATGGATGTTTTTTTAGAAGTCGAATCGCTCGACAAGGCACTCAAAGAAAAAATATCCGAAATCGTCTGGGAAGTTGGGTTCAACAATTATACGGTAATCTCTCCTCTGATTTTCACTCGCGATGAACTTGAGAATTCCCCTCTGCGCTCCTCACCCATTGTCAAGGTAATTGCCGAAGAAGGTGTCGCGGTATGACGGATCGTGATTCCCTTCTCGCATACAGGCTCAAAGAGGCGGAGGAAACTCTCGCGGATGCGGAGGGAATGTTGCGGAACGGACTCAGTCCGCGTTCAGCTACGAATCGAGCTTATTATGCCATGTTCTATGTCGTCCTGGCCCTGTTTTTAAAGGCCGGTATTAACGCAAAGACGTCCAAACATGCTGGTGTTATCTCGGTTTTCGACAAGGAATTCATACACGCCGGCAAGCTTGATGCCCGCTATTCAAAAATCCTCCACAAAATATTCGAAGCGCGTCAAACGATCGACTACAAGGAAATGGCCGAGGTCACTGTGGAAGAGGCCTCCGGTCATGTTAGAGACGCCCGGGAGTTTGTCGATGCTGTGAATAAAGCCATAGCATCAACTGCATAACCATGGTGTTTCTTAATATAGTACGTTCGTTGCAAAACTCGAGAGTACTGAGTATCCTTTTTTACTGAGAGGGTTCTTCAATAACGGATCGTCGGCATTATCGAGGGGAACTCTTGATCCCGTTGTTTATGAGCATCGTTCTTGCTCGGCTAGTAAAGAACGAGGGGCCGTTCTTTAAGACTTAGCGAGGGCTAGACAATTACTGATTAGTTTGGAGATAAAGACGATGACTTCTGTGTTTTTACTTTTCCATACACATCATTTGTCAGATGGAGATGATGATGACAAAATCCTCGGCGTATATTCTTCAATGATGGTCTCGTAAGAAGTCCCCACTGTTGTCATTGCGAGGAGCGGAGCGACGCGGCAATCTCGATTTATCAGACAGATACAAATAACGAGATTGCCTCGCTACGCTCGCAAAGACGGCTTTTTCGACTTCTTACGAATGCATCATTCTTCAATAGTCCTTGCCGAAAAGCAGATTGAAGAAAAGTATCGTAAGTTGCCTGGCTTTTGCAAACCAGACGGTGAGTTCATAATTGACGAGTATAAAATTGATCAAGACGGATGGGAGGAAGGCTTCACAACAATAAAACCGCGCGAGAACAATATGTGGAAATCATACTCGGTTAAGACAATATATAGATCAAAGGCCGTAGGGCGACCAAAGGCAACGGATAAACGATATCAGAAGAATCTCGACATGATTGAGGAACGCATCGTTCTCATCAGGGCACGATCGCTCGATGAGGCCATCAAAAAAGGCGAGATCGAAGCGAAGAAATACGCTTCTTCGCCACCTCATATAAATCCATACGGCCAGAAAGTTATTACGAAGTATATCCGCACGACTGAGGCCTTTGAACCCTTCGAGGACCTCACAGAAAATAAAGAAGTGTACTCTTCGACGCAGTTGATCCCCTCTGCATGGTCAAATAAGACCATTACTGATCGCATGTTGGGTCTCGAATATAAGAACGAGCGCCAATTAAGGACAATGTTTCTTAATAGAGATTTTTCTGGAACGGTGAAAAAGAAAAACTAACACGTCGTCCGAGTCCCGCGCTCTCCGGCGCGGGGCTCAACTCGGCGTTATTTTTGGATAGAGATGATGAATGAATGGTCCATATTACCCGGCAGGACATTTTGGATCAGGCTTAGGAATTTAGGTTTCCTAATGCACCAAGATGGTTAGAGCCGATTGGAGAAAATGAGGATGCTTAATTGCATCGCATTTAGGAGGCATTATGCGCCAAACCGAAATATTAGATTTGCTCAGGTCCCGTTATCAAATGATCCGTGCGACCTTCGGAGTCAAAGACCTGTTGCTGTTCGGGTCTGCGGCACGTGACGAGAACAGTCCTGAGAGCGATGTGGATGTCCTCGTAGAGTTTGAACAGCAACCGGGCTTCGACCGTTTCATGGACCTGAAGTTTTGTCTTGAAGATTTATTGAACGTAAAAGTGGACCTTGTCACCCGTGCGGCCTTGAAGCCGCGCATGCGTCCAATGATAGAGAAAGAGGCGATCCATGTCGCGTGATTCATCTCGAAGATATTCTGCGGGATATCTTAACATCGCCCCTCCCTCGATGGGAGGGGCGGGGGGAGGGTGATGCACCGACTGCCGTCACCCTCTCCTAACCTCCCCCGTCAAGGGGGAGGAATCTATTTTGACCCTGTAGCAAGTTAAAACCATGACTACCGCATACTTCGATTGTTTTTCCGGCATATCCGGCGACATGACTTTAGGCGCACTCGTTAACGCGGGCATATCTATCGATGCGTTGCGCTCGGAACTGGCGAAGCTGAACCTGACCGGCTACCAGCTCACAGCCGAGAAGGTCCTGCGCTCCGGCATTGCTGCCACCAAAGTCCATGTGATCATTGACCGGAAGGAACATAAATCACGCCATCTTCCGGACATTCTCAATATCATCAATACCTCATCCCTCGCCGATCCAGTTAAACAAAAAAGTTGCAGGATCTTTCAGCGCATGGCCGAGGCAGAAGCAAACGTGCACGGAACAACGCTGGACAAGATCCATTTTCACGAGGTCGGCGCTGTCGATGCAATCGTAGATATCGTAGGATCGGTCATCGGACTTGAGCTTCTGGGGATCACGAGGATCATCGTTTCCGCTGTCAACGTGGGCTCCGGCACGGTCCAAACCTCGCATGGCCTGTTCCCCATTCCCGCGCCGGCTACCGCTGAATTGCTCATTGGCATTCCCATGTATCAATCGTCTACAAAGTTCGAGATCGCGACTCCGACGGGCGCAGCCATTATCAGCACCCTGGGCAACTCGTTCGGTACTCTGCCGCTCATGAATGTCTCACGCATCGCTTACGGCGCCGGAGATCAGGACTTCCCCGGCAGCCCCAATGTCCTGCGGCTCATGATCGGTGAACCCGCGTCAACCTTTGACGAGGATACGTCAGTTGTGATCGAAACGAACATTGACGACATGAACCCGCAGATCTATGATTACCTTATCGAGCAGCTCATACAGCAGGGTGCGCAGGACGCTTATCTGACGCCGATCATCATGAAAAAGGGTCGGCCTGCCCTTTTGCTTTCTGTGCTCACGGACAAGTCGTTACTTGATACCATACTGAACACGATCTTCCGGGAAACAACCAGCATCGGTGTTCGCATCAATGAAGTGTCCAGAAAAAAGCTTTTGCGGGAGATCAGGGAAGTTGAAACTGAGTACGGGACGGTAAGGGTTAAAATCAGCTCGCATAAAAATCAAGTATTAACCGTAACGCCGGAGTATGAGGATTGTCGCAGGATTGCAGATGAGAAACGGATTCCTCTTAAACTTATAATAGAAGAATCTAAAGCTTGTTTTCTCGCAAAGGCGCAAAGCTCGCAAAGAAAACCATTGAAATCAGGATTTGAGAATGACTGAAAATGAAATTGCAAAGATTGTTGTAGATCTTTGTGTCAAAATTCATAAGGTTCTTGGACCTGGACTTCTTGAATCTGTTTATGAAGCTGCTCTCGTTTATGAACTAAAGAAGCTTGGCATACCCGTTGAGCAGCAAGTCGGAGTTCCGGTAGAATACGATCATGTGCATTTAGACCTCGGGTTCAGGGCGGATGTGATCATAGAAAACAAAGTCATCGTAGAACTAAAATCAATAGAGAACATTATGCCTGTCCACAAGAAACAACTCTTGACCTACGTAAAGCTTACAAAATTCAAGTTTGGCCTTCTACTAAATTTCAATGAAGAGCTTATGAAGAATGGCATTACCCGTATCGCGAATGGCCTTTGACCTTTACCACGACTACGCCTTTCTTTGCGAGCTTTGCGCCTTTGCGAGAGAAGCTGTTGACGTTATTGTTTAATACTAAGCGAGAATATAATGAGAACTATCCGCATATCCCTTGCACAGATCAACCCCACAGTCGGCGACCTCGTTGGCAACAGGGACAAGATCATCGAGTATATCGGCCGCGCGAAAAAGAACAACGCCGACATCGTTGCCTTCCCCGAACTTGCCCTGACCGGATATCCACCCGAGGACCTTCTGCTGAAACCGCAATTTGTGAAAGACAACCTTAAAACGCTCAATCAGGTCCAGGCCGCGGCAAAAGGGATCACGGTCATTGTCGGTTTTGTCGACTGTCGTGGAAGCAATCTCTACAATGCGGCCGCGGTGCTGCATAACGGAAACCATGTTTATACGTATCGCAAGATCTTCCTGCCGAACTACGGTGTGTTCGACGAATACCGGTACTTCAAACCCGGCCATCGCTATCCCGTCTTTACGATTAACGGTGTGGGCATCGGCGTGAACATCTGCGAAGACATCTGGTATGATGAAGGCCCTTCGCGCGTACAGGCCCTCGCGGGAGCCGAGGTCATTGTGAACATCAATGCATCGCCCTTTCACCAAGGCAAGGGAAATGAACGCCAGCGCATGCTTTCGGACCGGGCGCGGGAGAACAACGTCATCGTCACGTATACCAATACCGTCGGCGGCCAGGACGAACTTGTCTTTGACGGCCACAGCATGGCCATCGACAGGAACGGGAAACTGATCGCAGCAGGAAGACAATTTGAGGAAGAGCTTGTGACCGTGGATCTTGCTGTTCCCGGGGGAAAACTCTGTTTGCCGGATAACAAAGAGCAGTTCAGCGACTTCATGGATTACCTCTCTCTTTCTGAAGCCTCCTCCAGAAAAAAGAAACCCCTTCCCGTCAAACGCTCTGCCCGACCGTTTTCGCTGTGCGAGGAAACCTACCGTGCGCTCGTGCTCGGGACCAGGGACTATATGCGGAAGACCGGGTTCAAGGCCGCGGTCATCGGACTTTCCGGAGGCGTTGATTCGTCACTGGTTGCGGCTGTTGCCGTGGAAGCAATCGGCCCGGAGAATGTAATCGGAGTGTTCATGCCGTCCCAGTACAGTTCACGGGAAAGCAGCGAGGACGCATACAAACTGGCGGACAACCTCGGCATCCGTATCATGGAGCTTCCCATAGGCCAGCCCTTTGACGCGTTCCTGCGAACGCTCAGGGATTCATTTGCAAAGACCCGTCAGGATATTACCGAAGAGAACCTTCAGGCGCGGATCAGGGGAAACCTCCTCATGGCGCTTTCAAATAAATTCGGCTGGATCGTGCTGACCACGGGCAATAAGAGCGAGATGTCCGTGGGCTATGCTACACTCTACGGAGATATGGCAGGCGGCTTTGCCGTGATCAAGGATGTGCCGAAAACCATGGTGTACGATGTGTGCTCATGCATCAACCGTCTTGCAAAGAAGGCCATCATACCCAAACGCGTCATGACCAAGGCGCCGACCGCGGAACTCAGACCGGACCAGAAGGACAGCGATTCCCTGCCCGAGTATGATGTACTCGACCCGATCCTTAAAGCGTATGTCGAGGACGACAGAACGTTCAATGAAATGCTGAAGATGGGCTTTGACCGGAAAACCGTGGAGCGCGTTATCCGGCTTGTGGATTCAAGCGAATACAAGCGCCGTCAGGCGCCTCCTGGCGTCAAGATCACCAAGCGGGGCCTGGGCAAGGATAGGCGGTTTCCGATAACGAACAGATATAAAAGCTTTTAAGAACTGTTTCTCGCAAAGACGCAAAGCGCGCAAAGAGAGGCGTAAGAGATAGCATTATTGGGTTTAAAGACAAGCAGCAGTTTCAAAATCTTTTGATTGTTTTTCTTTGCGACCTTTGCGTCTCGCTTAGAAGCGCCTACTTTTGGTTGCGAGAGACGACTTTTATGTTAAGCTTCCTCTGCGAGAGAAATACTATTTATGCCAACAGGTACTCTCTACATAGTCGCGACCCCCATCGGGAACCTTGAGGACATCACCCTCCGGGCCCTCCGCGTGTTGAAGGAAGTCGACCTCATCGCCGCAGAGGACACGCGCCACACCCGGCATATTCTCGATCGCTACGAGTTCAACACAACCCTCACCAGCTACCATGACCATAATAAGGAAGAAAAAGCCCCGGTCCTCGTCGCGCGCATGCTCGAAGGCAGGAGCGTTGCCCTTGTATCCGATGCAGGAACGCCCGGGATCTCCGACCCTGGATACTTTCTCATCAATCTTGCCATAGACCAGAAGATCCCCGTCGTCCCCCTCCCCGGCGCAACAGCAGCCATTGCCGCGCTGTCGATCTCCGGTATGCCCACGGACCGATTCGTGTTCGAAGGATTTCTCCCTGCCAAACATCTGGCGCGCATGAAGCGGCTCCAGGAACTGTCCGCAGAAGAACGCACCCTCATCTTCTACGAGGCGCCGCATAAGATCATGCATGCACTGGAAGACATGCTCGCGGTCTTCGGCGACCGCCCTGCGGTCATTACGCGTGAACTTACGAAAATACATGAAGAGGCGGTCAGGGGAACGCTCTCGGAAATACTCAAACATTTGCAGGAAGGCTCGATCAAGGGAGAGTTCACCATTATTCTCCATGGCGCATCAGCGGAACCTGCAGCGCGGGACATCGATACAGCAACATATCTCAAGAATCTTATGCTGCATCGGGGCTTGTCAAAAAAAGAAGCCATTGCAGCCGCGTCGGAAGAACTTGATTTGCCGAAAAAAGAAGTATATAAGGAAAGCTTAAAGATATGATCCTGATGCAGGTCATCAACTATTTATCTGGAGGTCATTATGAAGAAATCAGAACACGGTGACATGGGCGGCAAGCATATAAAATCCACGATCGGTCTCGAAATCAAGGTCCAGGATGTTATGACCAGGAATGTTCTCTCCATAACAAAATTCGAAGCCATCATGAAAGTGGCGGACATTCTTACGGAAAAGAACATCAGCGGACTTCCGGTGGTTGACAAGGACAACAAGGTGCTCGGCATTATCACCCAGGCCGATATCCTGTCCATGGTCGGGGTTGGAAGAGACCATACGTTCAAAGACCTGCTGAAGTACATGCTGGGAGAAAAGCTTCCGGAACGCAAGATCGGCGACCACGTGGGCGATATCATGACCTCCCCCGCCCTCACCATCAAACCCGATGCGAACATTGCAGAAGCCGTGCGCATCATGGATGAAAAGCGAATTCGCAGGCTGACCGTGGCGGATGAGAAAGGCATTCTGATCGGCATCATAACACGGGCCGACATCCTGAAGGCAGTGATCAATAAAATTAAAACAACAGGACCTGTTTGAGAGCGTTATGAACGATGCTATCGGAAGTGGGTGTAAGCATGTCTTGGTGCTGTTTGTTCTCGCATCCTTGATTTCCTGCGCTACTATCAACGTGAACTCGATCGCTGCTCCGTCGCCCACGTCAAAACTGAGGGTTTATGTTCAGCCGCTGACCGGCGAGGGAAGATGGAGCATTCCCCACGACGCATATGTTCAGAGCCAGGTCGTCCACGTCCAGCGGTTTCTGGAGAGTACCGGCATCTATGAAGTTGTTGGTGAGCGTGAGGTCAGGTCCGTCATAGGCAACCAGCATATCGAGCGTTGGCAGTTGCAGCGAAACGAGTGGGCACTGGCACGGCGGATCGGCAAGGCCCTCCATGCGGATTATGTGATGGTCATGGAGCGGATCATGCAGCGCGGCACTGTCGGCGGGAGAGATTTTCAGTTCGTCAACATCATGATCAACGTGGCAACGGGCAAGGTGTTCGAGTCCCGGACGCTGCTCGCAGACACAAAGCCGGAAGATCGTGAAGAGAAACGCGAGCAGATCAGGACAACGTACCGGAATATCTTCCGGAGCAGTAAACAGGACATGCTGGCCACGGCAATCAGCAAGGGCAGAAACTGGCCGCTGCCCTCAGCACCGAAGCCTGTATCAATACCGACACCCGGGAAATCGGGCGACATCGGGACTTCGCAGAAAACGCCTCCACCCATCCCGTTCCCGGAACAGATCCCGGCCTCAACCATTCCCGGCTTGACCGAGCGGCTTGCGACCGGGGCGGGAGCGAAAAAACTGATTGTGTACGATTTTGATGCGACCGAACAATACCGGACCGTGGCGCTCATCCTCGCGGAAGCTTTGCGCGAGGAGGTGTTCAAACTGAAGCAGTTCGTCCTGGTGAACAGGGAGGATCTGCATAAAGTGCTGGAGGAAATGGCACTGCAGCAGACAGGCCTGATCGACGAAAAAGAAGCGGTCAGGACGGGGAAAGGTCTCGCGGCACACCAGGTAGTGACAGGCCGGCTCAACCTGCTGGGCAAGGTTTTCGTGATGCAGGCGAAGCGCGTGGATGTGGAGACATTCGGCACACTGGGTCTCGCCTCGATAACGTTCAGCGAAGGCCAGGAGATCGAGGCGCTGAACAAGCTTCCCGATTTCGCAAAAAGCCTGGCGGGGTTGCAGTAAAGAAAGCTGCCGTTCAAGGCGTTCGGATTAACCAGCGAGGTTGAATATGTCCACTGTCTACTTTTCCACTGCCCGCACCCTGAGATGGGACTACTCCCATAGCGTGCCGGGAAAACTTGAAGCCCTGCTCCAAAAAATGAACTTTTCAGAAAGGTTCGAAGAGGACGAATGGGTCGCGATCAAAACCCATTGGGGCTCGCATGGCGCATTCCGGATCGTCCCGCCAGTCATGATGCGCAAGGTCGTCGACGCGGTCAAGGAAACCGGGGCCAAGCCGTTCGTCACGGACACCGTCAGGATCATGGGGCTTGACTACCTTGAGGTGGCAAACCAGAACGGCTTAAACCACCTCTCATGCGGCGCGCCCGTAGTGCTGGCTGACGGGCTGTACGGGAAGGACAGCATTCTGGTCAAGGCGGGCCCCCTTCTTGGCAGCATTGCCGTTGCCTCGGCCATCCATGACTCCCCTGCCATGGTCGTCTGCTCCCATACCAAAGGCCACATCAACTCGGGCTATGCAGGCGCGCTCAAAAACCTCGCCATGGGCTGCGTAAGCTCCCGCCACCGCGAACACGGCTGGAAAAAAGGGCGCGGCGGCATGCATTGCCACGGAGAATCGAACCTGCAGTGGAACCAGGAGCTCTGCACGTTCTGCGAACAGTGCAAAAGCATCTGTCCTCTGAATGCCATTGACTTTCAAAAGGGCGTATTTACCGTGGATAAGAACTCCTGCTGGCATTGCGGCCGCTGCTCACGGGTCTGCCAGGAAGGCGCGCTCACCCTGCCGCAGGACGATGTTACCTTCCAGAAAAGCCTTGCCGAGGCCGCTGCTGCGGTTCTTTCGACGTTCAAAAAGGGCAAGGTCGTTTACATCAACTTCCTGTTCCAGATCCAGCCCGAATGCGACTGCATGCCGGTCGCCGACGTGCCCATGATCCAGGACCAGGGCATCATGATCTCGGACGACATCGTTGCCATTGAACAGGCATCACTTGATATGCTGAAAGCCAGCCCTCCCCTGCCGCAGTCCATGGCCGAAGACCTGAAATTGACGGCTGGTGATGACATCATGTCCAGAATCAATCCCCGGCCCATGCAGATCCAGATCGACGAAGCGGAGAAACTGGGATTGGGAACGAAGAAGTATGAGTTGGTGAAAATAGAGCCAAGATGACAGAGGCAGAAGACAGAAGACAGATTACAGATGACAGACTTAACCTAAAGTAACATTTTCAGTCTATTGTTTATCCTCTATTCTATAACTTCTGCTATAATGTGTCTTCCTATCTGTTTTCTGTACTCTGTTTTCTGTACTCTGTTTTCTGTACTCTGTTTTCTGTACTCTGTTTTCTGTACTCTGTTTTCTGTACTCTGTTTTCTGTACTCTGTTTTCTGTACTCTGACTTCTGACTACCGAGGTACCCATGACCAAACGCACCAAGATCATCGCCACCATCGGCCCCGCATCCAGCTCACCCGCGATCATTGCCAAGCTCATCCGCGCGGGAATGGACGCTGCCAGATTGAATTTCTCGCACGGCGACCGGAAGGACCATACCCACCGGATTCAGCTCATCCGGAACGAGGCGGCTAAAGCGGGAAAGCACATCGCCATTATTCAGGATTTGCAGGGCCCGAAGCTGCGCGTAGGCGAAATAAAGAACGACGCGGCATTTCTTAAACGAAATAGCACCATCCTGCTGACGACGAAGAAGCTCGTCGGCACGAGCGAACAGGTATCCATAACCTATCCCCGGCTCACCAAAGACCTGAAGCCCGGCGACACCGTGCTGCTCGATGACGGGCGGCTGGAACTCAGGGTCGTGAAAAAGAACAGCAACACCCTTTCCTGCAAAATCATCCGCGGCGGTGTGCTGAAGAGCCACAAGGGCGTCAACCTCCCTGGCGCGAACCTGTCGCTTCCCTCGCTCTCGAACAAGGACCGGGACGATCTCCGGTTCGGCGTCAACCAGGGCGTTGACTATGTTGCACTCTCATTCGTGCGCACCGCGAAGGATATCCAGCAGACCCGCCACTTTATCCGGTCACTGAAAGCTGATATTCCCATCATCGCAAAGATCGAAAAACCCGAGGCCATCTTGAATCTTGAGGAGATCATTTGCGCAGCTGACGGCATTATGGTGGCCCGCGGGGACCTGGGCGTTGAGATGTCCCCCGAAAAAGTACCGCTGCTCCAGAAGAGAATTATTGAAGCGTGCCACTGGGCGGAAACGCCGGTGATCACGGCGACCCAGATGCTCGAAAGCATGATCGAGAACCCCCAGCCCACACGCGCCGAAACCTCGGACGTGGCGAATGCCATTCTCGACGGCACGGATTGCGTCATGCTATCCGGAGAAACAGCGGTCGGCAACTATCCGGTGCAGACCGTGGAGTTCATGGCACGCATCGCGCTGCAGGCGGAGACCTCGGTCAATCCCTGGCCTCCGGACGACGATGTGGCCGGTCTGGGTGAAAGCGTTGCCCATGCCGCCTGCCGCGCCGGCGAGGAGCAGCAGGCGCAGGCCATCGTGCCCTTTACCCAGTCAGGATCATCGGCCCTCCTGGTCTCGAAACACCGGCCGCGCATGCCCATCATCGCGCCGACGCCCTTTGCGCATGTGGCCAGAAGAATTTCACTCTATTGGGGGGTAACGCCGGTCATCCTGAAAGCGAAGAAAACGACAGACGACATGATCACGAGCGTGGAACGGATCATGCTCAAGAAAAAGCTCGCAAAAAAGCACGACCTCATCATCATCACCGCAGGCGTGCCTATCGGCGTTGCCGGAAGCACGAACATGATGAAGATCCACCGCGTGGGAGAAGCAACAAGCCTGGAATCGAAGGCGGGAAAGAACTGAAGGAAATTAGTAGTTGCGCGGCAACCAGCTGCAACCAGCGGCAGCCAATGCAAAGTGCAAATTGTAAATTTCAAATTGCAAAGTTATGGTATGGCCGTTGGCCATGATGTTGATATGAATCATTTTGCATTTTGCACTTTGCACTTTGCAATATGCAATTATACGTTCACACCCGAGGGTTGATCACCTCATACACGGTCCTGCTCAGATCTTTGATGCGGTAGGGTTTGGTCACCATGCCGTGAAATCCGTAGCTCCGGTAAGCTGCCATGATGGGGTCGTTGGAATAGCCGCTCGAAACAATGGCCCTGATGTCCGGATCGATCTCCTGGAGCACCTTGATCGTTTCACGGCCGCCCATGCCGCCGGGGATCGTCAGGTCCATGATGACCACGGCAAATGGTTCTCCATTGTTCATCGCCTCACGATAGGTTGAGATCGCCTGGTTGCCGTCCTCCGCGAATTCAACGATATATCCCAGCATCCTGAGCACAGCTCCGGTAGTATGTCTGACCTCTTCTTCATCGTCCATCACCAGGATCTTTCCCTCGCCTCTCAGCAAGTTTCCCTCCTCGGCTTTCCTTGAAACGCTTTTCTCGGGGGATGCGGGGATGTAGAGGTGAAAGGTCGATCCTGCACCCAGCTCCGACTCCACGCTGATATGACCACCGTGCTTCTGCATGATGGCATAGGACGTCGCGAGGCCCAGGCCGCTGCCCCTCTGCTTCGTCGTAAAATACGGATCAAATATCTTCTGGATATGGTCCTTTGCTATGCCGATGCCGTAGTCCTGCACCGAAACCCTGACATAGTGCCCGGCATTCAGCGGCGGGTGTTCGTGAGGGCCGATCGTCAGGTTCTCGCACGAGATATTGACGGTCCCGCCCTGCGGCATGGCATGGTCCGCATTAATGACGAGATTGTTGATGACCTGGCTCATCTGCCCCGGATCGACCTCGCAGAACCAGAGATCGCCGGGAAGGGAGATATCGCACCGTACGTTCGAACCCCGAAGGGAGAACCCGACCGCTTCGTTCACCAGCTCCGCAAGGGACGTTATGGTTTTTATCGGAGCGCCGCCTTTGGAAAAGGTCAGCAGCTGCTGGGTCAGGTCCCGGGCGCGAAAGGCGGCATTCTCGGCGCTCGCCAGCTGCTGATAGGCGCTGTCTCCTTTGTTCACGTCGAGCATCGCCAGGGAAATATTTCCCGCGATCGAAGACAGGAGGTTGTTGAAATCGTGCGCTATCCCTCCGGCGAGGATGCCGAGGGACTCAAGCTTCTGCGCCCGGACCAGTTCGTCCTCCATCTTCACGCGTTCGTCGATTTCCCTCTTGAGCGCATCGTTCATCATGGACAATTCCGCGGTACGTTCATTCACCAGAATGGTAAGCTGCTCGCGATGAAGGCTCAGTTCTTCTTCAATTTCTTTGCGTTTGGTGATATCGCGAATTATGCCGATCATTGCTATAGGGCGGCCGAAATCATTTTTCACGAGGGATGCGGAAAGCCAGACAGGGAATTCCCTCCCGGTTTTGTGGACAACAATAAGCTCTCCGCTCCAGCGGCTGAACTCATTGATCGCGGGAAGAATAACACGACCCGCAAAGTCGCGGTCGGCATTCATGTCGTTGATATGCATGCCCTGCAATTCAGCCGACGTATAACCATATATTTCCTCCACTGCTTTGTTGGAATATACGGCCGTGCCGTCGAGATCAACGATCTGAACGCCATCCATCGCCTCATGGATCGCCTGGGAGTAGAGATGGAGCTTTTCCTCTCCTGTCTTCCGATCGGTGATATCACGGACCGCTTCTATTCCGGCAATGATCGTGCCTGCGGCGTCGATCAGGGGTGACGATTTGATCTCTATGTACCGCTTTTCAGATCCCCGGAATATAGTTTTTTCGAGCGTATGAATCCCGTTGTCCTTGAACGACACGTCCACCGGGCAACCCGGACAGATCACGTCGCTGTGAGAATAAGCCTGGTAGCAACGTTCGCCTATTTTGTTTCCACCGATCATGCCACGATGCACCTGATTCTGATATATAACGCGGTAATCCATGTCCTGAATACTGATGCCGTCGCCGATGGCTGCAACAATAGCCTCTGATTTCGCCTTTTCGACCTCGAGTTTCTCAATGGCCAGATGCAATTCTTGCTCGATCTGCCTTCGATTCGCCAGCATCCGCGCGGAAATTATTCCGAAAGCAACGAAACCCGAAACGAATATTGCCCGAAAATAGATCTCATGCAGGGATGGATTCAGAATGAGCGAGTTCAGGAATGTCTCATGGGAGAAGACCTGGGAATCGATGATCGCATCGATCACCCAGAGTGACAAAGCAGCTATAAGAGAAGCTATAACGATTTTGTGTTCTCTTTTTACCATGCGAATCCTCTCAAATGATCCTGACCAGGGCCCCGGTCAAAACACTGCGCTGATCGGGAGCGGCGCGTAAGCTAATTTATCGGTACGGGGCTGATTTGTCAATCGAAGAGTTCGAGCGGATATCGGGGCCATACGATGAGCGGCAGACCGCTATTTTGCTAGAATGCATTCTCTTTTTTTGCATTCTTTGCAAAGGTGGTGCTATAATAAGCTCCATGGAAAAGGTCTCTACCACCTGCCCTTACTGCGGCTGCGGCTGCGGACTCTATCTGCATGTGGAAAACAACCTCATCACCGGCGTCTCACCAAGCCGGAACCATCCCGTCAATCACGGCACCCTCTGCGTCAAGGGCTGGAACTGTCATGAATTCGTCCAGCATCCCGACCGCCTGACATCCCCTCTCATAAAAGAAGGCGCAGCGTTTCGACGCGCCACCTGGGATGAAGCGCTCAACAAAACCGCCGCAAAACTCACCGAGATCAGGGACACCTACGGCCCCGACGCTATCGGCATTCTGGGCTCCGCCAAGTGCACGAACGAGGACAACTTCGTACTGATGAAATTCGCCCGCGCGGTCATCGGCACAAACAACATCGACCATTGCGCGAGGCTCTGCCACTCCTCCACGGTCGGCGGCCTGGCTGCCGCGTTCGGCTCGGGCGCCATGACCAACTCGATCGACGAGATCCGGGACGCACGCATCATCTTTGTCATCGGTTCCAATACGACCGAACAGCACCCCATGATCGGGATGCATATGCTGGAGGCAAAGGACCGCGGCGCGATCATCATCGTGGCCGATCCGCGGCGCACCCAGATCGCCCAGTTCAGTCACCTCCACCTGCGGCACAGGAGCGGCACCGACGTGGCGCTCTTGAACGCCATGATGAACGTGATCATCACCGAGGGACTGGTGGACGTCTCGTTCATCCGCCAGCGCACCGAGAACTTCGACGATTTTGAGAAAGGCGTGCTTGCCTGTCCGCCCGAGATCGCCGAGCGCATCACCTCGGTCCCTGCCGAGGATATCCGCAAGGCCGCACGGCTCTACGCATCTGAAAAACGGTCCATGCTTTTCTACTCCATGGGCATCACCCAGCACATCACGGGCGTTGACAATGTCCGCTCCTGCGCCAACCTGGTCATGCTCACGGCGCACATCGGCCAGCCCATGACGGGACTGAACCCACTTCGCGGCCAGAACAATGTTCAGGGCGCATGCGATGTGGGCGTGCTTCCCGATGTTTTTTCCGGCTACCAGAAAGTGGCAGACCCGGCCTCGCGAACAAAGTTCGAACGGGCCTGGTCCCGGCCCCTTTCCGCGGTGCGGGGGCTCACGCTCACGGAGATGGTGGATGCCATCCACGAAGGAAAAATCCGCGCCCTGTACGTCATGGGCGAGAACCCGGTGATCTCGGACCCCGACAGCTCGCATGTGAAAGCTGCTTTCGCAAAGCTTGATTTCCTCGCGGTCCAGGACATCTTCCCCACCGACACCGCTGAATATGCCCACGTGATCCTGCCGGCCACAACCTTCGCTGAAAAGGACGGCACCTATACCAACACCGAACGCCGGGTCCAGAAGATCAGGAAGGCCGTCTCGCCCGTGGGTGAGTCGCGTCCGGATTATGAGATCATCTGCAGCCTTGCCCGGATCATGGGGTATCCCATGGACTACCGGGCGGCCCATGAGATCATGGAGGAGATCGCCATTCTTACACCGTCCTATGGCGGAATTCTCCACCACCGGCTAGATGCTAATTTTGGACTCCAGTGGCCCTGTCTGAGCTACGACCATCCCGGCACGCCGTACCTGCACCGAAAAAAATTCACCCGCGGCATGGGCGCGTTCATCCCCGTGGAGTTCATTCCGCCGGCAGAGCCCACGGACAACGAGTATCCGTTCCTGCTGACCACGGGCAGAAGCTATTTCCACTACCACACCGGCACCATGTGCAGACGGACCATCACGCTGGAACGCGAACAGCCCGAGTGCATGGTCGAGATCAACCCCGCTGATGCCGAGCGCCTCGAACTCCGTCCGAACGAACCGGTGCGGGTCAGCACGCGGCGCGGCAGCATCGAAGTCAAAGCGCGTATAACCGGTGTGGTGCCCGAGGGGATCATCTTCATCCCCTTCCATTTCCGGGAGGCGGCGGTGAACCTGCTTACCATCAATGCGGTCGATCCCAATGCAAAGATCCCCGAGTTCAAAGTCTGCGCCGCGTCCGTGCAGCCGCTGCGGCGCAAGCCGGGCACGCGGCCCGCGCCGCGCATCAGCTATCAGGAAGGAATGAGGATCGGTCTCGATCTGTACATTCCTCCGGATGAAACGGAATAATCACCATGGCCGATCAGTTTCTGTTTATTTTAAATAAAAACCATCTGTCGTTCTGGCTCCGGCGTCTCAAAACGACGTATGAACTGATCGCGCCCATGCGCGACATTTCGGGCGACATCGTCCTGACGGAGCTTTCCCGGATGCATGAGACGGCCCTGGACGGCCCCGCGCTCATGCCATCACCCAAGGAATTTCTGCTGCCCCAGATGGAGCAGCTATTTCACTACTCCGCTGACAGCCTCACAGAGACCCTGGACGAGCGGCCGCGCGTCCTCTTCGGCATCAGGCCCTGCGACCTCTCGGCCATCCGGGTCCTCGATGCCTTTTACCGGGGAACGACGCAGGACAGTTTTTACGAGGCCCGACGCACCCGGACCATCCAGATCGCCATCGCCTGCAACCAGCCCGACCCGACCTGTTTCTGCCTCGGCCTGGGCACCGGTCCGTTCCTGAAATCAGGATTCGATCTCCAGTTCACCGATCTCGGAGACCGTTTTCTGGTCGAGACAGGCTCCGACGCAGGCTCATCGCTTATCAATGATCATCCGCATATTTTCACCGAACCAAAACCTTCCGACCACGACGATCTCTACGAAGCGCGACTCGCGTCCCAAAGCCGTTTCGAGAAACGGGTCAACCTGGAGCAGGTTCGCAAGCGCATCCTGGCCGGCGCTGTTCACGATCCGTTCTGGGAATCGGTGGCAGTCAGATGTTTTGAATGCGGCGGATGTGTCTATAACTGCCCGGTCTGCACCTGTTTCAACGTCATCGACCGCGCAACGTCGCCTGATGCGGGGAAACGGATCAGGCTCTGGGACACCTGCATGTTCAAGGGGTTTTCCCGGATGGCGGGCAACGTGGTGCCGGCGGAAGCCAAGATCAACCGGACCAAGCGGTGGTTCCATCACAAACTCGTGCATTGGCCGGCGAGATTCGGGATGTTCGGATGCGTCGGCTGCGGACGCTGCGCCATTTCCTGCCCCGGCAAGATCGATATGGCAACCGTTGCGCAGAAGATCAAGGGAGCGGACCAGACAGAGGATAAGTAGGGATGTTCTTCAGGTGTTCAAGGTAAGGGTATGGCTATAAATAATATCTATCAGCCGTTCAAAACAGTGATCGCGTCGGAACACGAAGTGGCGAAGGACGTAAAATTGTTCTCCCTCGTCGTCCCCGGCGATTTCAGCTACCAGGCGGGCCAGTTCGTCATGGTATCGGTCCCGGGCGCTGGCGAAGTGCCGATCTCGATCACCTCAACCCCCGGGAAAAGCGCTGGTCTCGAACTCTGTATACGTACCGTGGGACATGTCTCCCGAGTATTGAATTCGCTCGTTTCCGGAGACAGCATCTGGATCCGCGGCCCGTACGGCAAACCCTTCCCCATCAACGACCAGCAGGACAGTCTCTTCATCTGCGGCGGCATCGGCATTGTTCCGCTGCGGCCGCTCATCAATCAGATGCTGCAATCCCGTGCAACCGCGGTCACAAGCAGAACGGTGACGATCATGTACGGGTCACGGAACCCCTCGGAAGTCTTATTCATGGACGAGGCCTCCCGCTGGCAGGAACAGGGCGCCACGGTCGTCATGACCGTGGATACGTGCAACATTGAAAGCTGGAAGGGATGCACCGGACTGGTCACCGACCATTTCGGCAAGGCGAACGTGGATTTCAAGAACAGCACCGCGTACATCTGCGGACCCCACGTCATGATCCAGGCAGCGATGCGCGACCTGTCCTTTATGGGTATGCCGGATGATCGCATCATCACAACACTTGAGGCGCATATGAAGTGCGGCGTGGGAAAGTGCGGGCACTGCTACTGCGGGGAAAAGCTCATCTGCGAGGAAGGGCCTGTGTTCTCACTGGCCGAGATCAAAAAGTACAACGTCAAACCCGGGATCGACAACCTGAACTGAACTAACGTGCCACTGACAAACAGGACCGCTTATTCTGTTTCATAGTTCGGATTCGCTGGTTTGCCGTTCTTCATCAGATATTCCTGGCTGAACGCCGGGATAACGCCGCGCTCGCCGTTCTGGGGCTGGATCATACACCGGTAGGATACAAGCTGCCCCACGGTCTCCATCATATGGTCCCACCCTTTTTTAAACAACGTACAATCATTATTAAAGCAGACCCAGAGATACGGCGATTCCCAATCCAGGTAGCGCGAATCCATCTGCTCCATCAGCTGATTGCAGTACGGGCATACCGGCGCCTCGGTAACCTTCCAATCCTTCATGTCCAACATGGCAACCTCCATAAAATAACGTGACATTATACGACTGCACCCGGTTGTTTGCAACAAAGAATATACCGTTCTCACGATACATGAAGCGTGCTCGGTAAAGAAAAGTTATTCTGCTGTTTTTAAAGGGGAAAGGCTGCTGGAAAGAGGAAGGGGGGGCGCTCACCCGCTGGCACGGGTGAGCGCTGATGTCTAAAGAAACGGAATCGCAAAACAGTATGCGGTTACGCTCTCTTCTTAGAGATTAGCAAACAAAAATGTGGCTGTCAAGTTTTTGCAGATAATATTATTTGCACAAACCTGGGTAACATGAAATTGCAGGGAAGCGAAATAATGCCTAATAATTCTCCCCAGCCAGCTCAAAGTAACTCTTTGGATGAAGGCAGGCAGGGCACATCTCGGGAGCTTCCGGTCCTTCGTGGTGCAAGCCGCAGTTCCGGCACTTCCAAACAGCGGGAGCTCCTTTTTTGAAGACACTTCCCTTCTCGATGTTTTCCAGCAACTTCCGAAAACGCTTCTCGTGCTTTACCTCGACCTTTGCAATCTGACGGAATACCTCCGCGATCTCGCGGAAGCCCTCTTGGGCCGCGATCTCGGCAAAACCCGGATACAGCCTGGTCCACTCTTCATTCTCTCCCTCTGCCGAAGCCTTCAAATTATCAGCGGTCGTACCGATCTTTCCAGCAGGAAAGGTCGCGGTGAATTCGGCCATACCGCCTTCGAGGAACCGGAAGAACCGTTTGGCATGTTCCTTTTCGTTGTCCGCGGTCTCCGTGAAGAACGCGGTGATCTGCTCAAACCCTTCTTTTTTCGCAGCGCTCGCAAAGTACGTATATCGGTTTCTGGCCTGGGACTCGCCGGCGAATGCGGCGAGCAGGTTTTTTTCGGTTCTGGTCCCCTGAAGTTTCAATGTTCCCTCCTAACCCGGACAGCCTGTATTCGCGCTGCACACTCATAAGCACTGGCCGCAGGCAAGCCGGAACTAACGGCAATATCTAAAGGCGTCTCTCGCAAAGTTCGCTAAGGTCGCTAAGAAAGTCTAAAGCTTTGGTCTCTATTTTTAAACAAAAGCATCTTCTGCTTTTTTTGGAATACTTCGCGCGCTTTGCCTGCACCCAGCGTATACGAGTGCAGAACGCGAGAAATATTCTTGCCCGTTGGGTAGATTTTGATTCGCAACTTGCTAAATTGAATTATCGTGTCTTTCTCGCCATTTCCATCCGTGCAATGATCATGTCCCCGCGGGCAAGCACGCAATAGCTTACGCGTTCCTTGAACCGCTGGATCAACGACCGTTGTTTCCAATCCTCAAAGCGAATGCGCACCGCCTGCTTCAGGTCCTCTTCAAAGTCCTTCCGCGCTTTGGCCGCAAGCTCCGGGTCGGTCACCACTACGACAAGTTCGTAGTTGATCCTCCCGCTCCTGATATCAAGGTTCGCTGAACCTGCGATCACGGTATTGTCGGCGATCACAAGCTTCGCATGCATCATCGCCGGCTGATATTCCCAAACCTCGACCCCCGCCCGCAGCAGGCGTCCGTAGAGCCCGCGCGCGGCCCAGCGCGCCATCGGCACATCGGTCTTCAGCGTGAACAGAAGGCGCACGCGCACACCGTTCCTGACCGCCCGTTTGAGCGCACGCATCACCCTGCCATGCGGATAGAAGTAGCCCATGGCCAGGTCGATACTCTTTTCCGCGCCATGGATCACCTGCTGGTAGGCCCTGCGCACAGGCCGCATCGGGTCCTCGGGGCCGCTTTCCAGAAACCGGACCCTTTTGCCGACCATCCCGCTCAGGTTCCGATACCGGCGCAGGCGGGGCATGAGCCCGCGGAGCAGGGAATCGGCCCTCCCCCACATCCTGGCAAAGGAATGCCGGAGTCGGACCACCTCGTCGCCTGAAATTTCTAGCACATTATCGCGCCAGGGCTCTTCCCCGCCGATACCGCGGTAATATTCATCAGCCACGTTCATCCCTCCGATGAACGCGATGCGGTCGTCAATGAGCAATAGTTTTCGGTGATTGCGAAATGAAAAAATTCCCCGGGAGAGCGGATGAAAAAAATGGACCTGTCCGTTGGCAACGCGAAGTTCATCCCAGAATGTTTCAGGAAGATTCCATGATCCCCACCCGTCCACAAGGACCATTACCTGTATCCCGCGATGTGCGGCCATCAGCAGATGTTCGCGGAACTCCCGCCCCGTCCGATCGTCGGCAACGATATACATTTCGAGAGCAACTGAGACGGCGGCACGGTCAATGGCTCCGAACATCGCCGGGAAGGCTTCAGAGCCATTTTTATGAAGACGAACACGGGTCATCGGGGAACATCCTATGGCAAATGACACAGTTCATATTTGCAGATCATGAGTAACGCCCCTACGCCGTCATCCTGAACGAAGTGAAGGATCTGCACAGATTCTTCGCTGCGCTCAGAAAGACAACTAGAATTATTGACGCTCTTACTGGTTCTCAAACGTATAGCTGACCTTGACCTTCAGGTCCTTCCTGAGAGAATGATACACGGAACAATACTTCTCCTGGGACAGCGATATCGCCCGCTCAAGTTTCTTCGCCGTGAGCCCCGTGCCGGTCACCTGGATGACCATCTCGATGAACGTGTAATACTGGGGCGGCGTGGGATTGCGCTCCCCCATGATGTCCATCTTGTACGTTTTGATATCGCATTTCATTTTTTTAAGGAAGGACACCATATCGATCCCCATGCAGCCCGCTACGCTCAGGAGAAGTGTCTCCGTGGGAGAACAACCCCACTGCTGCTGGGCGTCGAACTCTACCTCATAACCCCGGTTCGTGCGGCCGATGAAAATAAGGTCCTTGTCCCAGGTCAGGGTCGCCTTGTTCACCTGCGATATTTTGGATTTGTACGCCTCAAGGTCTTCTTCAAGCGCTTTGATCTCCGGTTCTTCAGACATGTTCTTGCTCCTTATAGGTTATATATGATAGGGACCCTTCTAGAATATTGTAGGGACCGTTCCCCGAACGGTCCGCACCACTACGTGAAATCTAATAATTGCCTTGTTACTGCACTACGGTAATTTTTCCCTGAGGACATTTCGCGCTTCGTCCTCTTTCCCCATTTCGACCTTGAGTACGTAGGACTTGATCGCCGCCGGTTCCATGCCCAGGGCAAACGAATCGAAGGTCGCCCGGATCCCCTGCGAACCGAGATATCCCACGAGGTCCATCAGAAAGGAGTCATCCCAACCCATGCCGGTGTCCCCGCGCAGAAGCTCGACATAAACGACATCACGATCGTCATCCGTATCATCGGGAGATCCCTGTTTCCAGACATTACCGAATTCCCATTCGTCGCTGTTGTCAATCTTCATCCTGATACTGGATATTAATGGAGAGATCGAAGACTGTCAAATGAAAAATCCTGATTCATCGCTTGAATTCCCCCGGGAAGAGGGATAGAAAAGAAGGTCGGAAAGAGCGAAGGTTATTACGTTAATCTTCCTAGGGCGTGCGGTGTTCGGCATCCAGTTTCGCGCCGGGCATGGTCAGGGAAGGATCATAGCCGGTTACCCGGTTCTTGCCCAATGACTTGGACCGATACAGTGCGACATCCGACTCCTGGATCAATTCGGAGATGGTCTTCGATTCTCCTTTCAGATGGGTTGAGACCCCGAGGCTCACGGTCAAGACCTCGAAGGGGTGCAGCATCTTCATGGTGAAGGGATACTCTTCGACCAATTTCCGCAGCCGCTCCGCGATCACCAGGGCCTGATCAATGCCGGTTTCCACAAGCAGGACGGAAAATTCTTCACCGCCGTAACGAAAACAGGTGTCCGTGCTCCCGGTTCTGAGCGCATCGCGAATGAGCGCCCCCATCTGCGCTATTACTCTGCTCCCTTCCAGGTGACCATAGCGGTCATTGACCCGTTTAAAATCGTCGATATCGATCATGACAAATGAAAAGGCGCGGCCCGTTCGCGCCTGCCGGCCGACCTCCTCTTCAAGCTTCTCCAGCAGCACCCGGTAGTTGAACATCCCCGTCAGTTCGTCGGTGCGTGCGAGTTCCATGGTTTTTTTGAAAAACAACGCCTTTTCAAGACCGGCCGAGATAGTATTGGACAGGGTTCGCAAAAGGTCGAATTCCTCAACATTGAACGCATAAGGTTTGCTGTGGCTGAACCCCATGGTCCCGACAATGCGGTTCTCATTCTTGAGCGGAATCCCCATGTAGCTTCCCTGTTTTAACGTCTCGTCCGGATGATGAAGAAAGGTCTCGTAGTGGGCGGTGTTGTCCAGAAAGAGCGGCTCGCCCTTGGCCGACATCTCGCCTGGTGCGCCGTTGTCGAGATAGATGGGTTCGGACAACTTGCCCTGCAGCGCGGGCGTATGAAAATAGATCGGCATCAGGCCGGTGAGATCCTGTTTAACGACATAAACGGAGGCCTCGTCAATGCTGATCGTCTTGCCGATTGCGTGTATGATCTTCTGGATGAGTTCAGAGGGTTCGAGCTCTGAAGCAATGATCCTGCCGACCTCGCTGAAAAGATGGACTTCATTGAACTTGTTGTAAATAAATGGCTTATAATCTCTCGCAGGAGGAAACGATATGTCTTTCTTTCTTTCACCGATCTGCAGTTTCGACATGCTGGACCTCCTGAAATATCCGGCAAAGATTGGCCTGTCAATATTATACCATATAAATTACTTTTAACCAATAAAATCGTTATGCATCGACATCTACCCAAAAAGGGCAAGACTGTTTCTCGCGCCCTACACTCGCGCTTGCACTCGTAAACGCTGGGTGCAGGCAAAGCGCGCACCCTGCACTCGCGCTATCGCACTCGTAAACGCTGGGCACAGGCAAAGGTCGCAATGAAAGTCCAAAGCTTTGGTGTATATTTTAAAGCAAAAGCCTCGTCTGTTTTCTTGGCGCACTTTGCGCGCTTTGCGAGAGACGTCTTTAGATATTCGGTATTAGGAGAGAACCCTGCAACTCCTTGTAAAGTGCTTATTCCCTGAGCCAAACCATATATCTGGTTATTGACAAACAGGGTCATCTCGGATATAGTGTGCAGGCTTAATTACCCCACATTAGGAAAGGAGCAACATAGCCATGCGTGAACGACAGAAGGAACTGCGCCAGAGGCGCAAACGCAAAGAAGAGACGCTGAAACTGAGACGGAAAGCAGCAATAGCCGAATCGGCTGCCAAGAAAGGGAAATAACGGATGCCGTTCCGGCATATTCTCTCCAGAACATCGGTCCTCCTGCTCGTTTTCCTGATCATTTCAATCGTTTCATCCGTGGGCTGCGCTCCATCGCTGCCGCCCGAGCCTGCCTGGGAAAAAGACGCTCGCGCTCTTCTGAACCAGGCGGGGGATCTCTACGCGAAGAAACAATATGATCAGGCATCCAAAACGCTAACGGTTTTTTTTGAGCGGTTCAGGAAAAGCAGGCACATGGACAGCGCTCTCCTGCTCGCAGGAGACGTGCGTCTGACGATACGGGACTATCCGCGCGCCCTTAATTACTACAAGGAACTGATCGAGAAGCACCCCGGCTCAACGCACATTCTCGATGCCCGGTATAAACTTGGCCAGTGCTACTATGAAGTTAAGGAATACGACCTGGCGATCGCCAACCTCGAGGACCGGACAAGGATCAGTGATCCAATCAGGCTAAGACGCATCGCCGAGATGCTTTCCGCATCGTTCCTGGTAAAAAAGAATTACCCGGCTGCGGTCAAGGAATATGTTCTTCTCATCGATCTTACTCCGGATGAAAAACAAAAATCAGGATACCGTGACCGCGTCCGCGAGATCGTTGACAAAAACCTGACCGAGGACGAACTCAGGCCGCTTTCCGACGGAACCGCATATCCCGCCGATCTTGCCCTGCTGAGACTTGCCGCACTCCTGATCGACCAGAAGAAATACCGTGATGCAGTTGGGGTAAGCAAAGACTTCCTTGCGCGGTTTCCTGTCCACGCCGAGAAGACCCGGGGGGAAATGCTGCTAAACGACGCTGTCGCGCGCCTGGCAGCCCCGCGGTATTTTATGGCCGCACTCATTCCCCAGACCGGCCAGCTCGCCTTCTTCGGAGACCGGGTACTGAAGGGGATACAACTAGCACTCAACACCTATAACCTTCAGAATCCGGACAATCGCGTGGAACTTCTGATCAAGGATACCGAAGGCTCCCCGGATAAGGCCGTCACGGCAATAACTGAATTAACGTCAAAAGGGATCGTAGCGGCCATCGGGCCGCTCTTGACCAAGGAAACAGAAGCGATCGCACCGCTGCTCGATAAGCTGCAGGTCCCGGTGATCACCCCGGCGGCCTCGGGCGAGGGTATCGGAAAGTTGAGTCCCTGGCTGTTCCGGAATGCATTGACCAATACCGGCCAGGCAGAGGTTGCTGCGCAGTATGCCCTCGGCCTCGGTCTAAAAAAATTCGTCATTTTCTACCCGGATGATGCGTATGGCAGAGATCTGTCCCGGCTTTTCGCAAAAGAACTGGAGAAAAAGGCCGAAGTCCTCGCCAACATCTCCTATCCTCCCGGTACCAACGACTTCGGTCCTTACATTAAAAAGATCATTGAGATCGACCTGCGCTCACGGAAGACCCCTCTCCCGGACGATGAGACGGAACGGAAAAAGATCTTTCAGGATTACATCGAGGGCTTTGATGCCATGTACCTCCCCGGCTATGCCGAGCACGTTGGCCTGCTTATCCCCCAGCTTGCATTCTACAACATAACCAGCGTTGCCAAGATCGGGGCGAGCAGCTGGCACTCCCCGGACCTTTTGGAGCGGGCCGGCCGCCATGCAGAGGGTGCGGTCTTCACCGATGGTTTTGCCCCGGAAAGCCAGGTCACTGCCATCAAGACGGTTGTGGATTCCTACCGATCCGCATACCAGGAAGAGCCCGATATCCTCGCAGCTCAGGCCTATGATGCGGCCATGATGGTCCTTTCGCTTATCAAGGAGCACAAGGACACGCCTGTGGCTATCAAAGAGGGTCTCCTTACCTTGAAGGATTATGCGGGAATTTCCGGCTCAACGACATTTCCAGGCAACGGCGATGCGCAGAAAAAGCTGTTTCTCATCAAGGTCGAGAACGGGAAATTCGTTCCTCTGAACAATTAATCCGGCGCTCCAGCTAAATACGTTGCTGTCACCCTGAACAAGGTGAAGGGTCTTCTCCCTGTCTTTAAAAACGAGATTCTTCGCTGCGCTCAGAATGACAAATCAGATATTGTGCTGGATTTTTTTGGAGAACCATGGAAGAACTGAATACCATCCAAAAGATAGCGGTCATGGCCCTGCCGCTCGTCTTCGCCATTGTGTTCCATGAAGTGGCCCACGGCTGGGTCGCGAACAAGCTTGGCGACCATACGGCCAGGGACATGGGCAGGCTCACGCTGAACCCCATTTCCCACATCGACCTTTTCGGCACGATCATCATGCCGCTCATGCTGTTCGTCCTGACAAACGGCAGGATGGTATTCGGCTATGCCAAGCCCGTACCGATCAACCCCTACAACTTCAAAGACCCGAAAAAAGGCATGGCGCTCTCGTCGCTCGCCGGCCCGGGCATTAATCTGGTCATGGCGATCTCGTTCTCGTTTCTCCTGCGCATCGCCCTGCCGATGATCGAAGGGGTCACCCCGAAACAGATCTGGGCATGGTTCGCGCTTCCCGTCACGCTGATGCTCGGCTACGGGGTCATCATCAATGTCGTGCTGGGCGTGCTCAACATGATCCCCATTCCTCCCCTCGACGGGAGCAGGGTCATGTACTGGATCCTTCCGCCCAAACCAGCCGCCATGTATTACCGCCTTGAGCCCTATGGCATGATCATCGTTATGGTATTGTTCGGGTTCAACCTCATCAGCAAGATCATCGGTCCGATCATTCAGCCGATCCTGACGCTGCTGTTGGGAGATATTATGTAGAAGCGGAAAGCAGAAACCAGAACACAGAATACAGAAGACAGAACATAGAACACAGAAGGACAGAAGTAGCCCGCACCGTTTTTGCTTCTGTCTGACTTCTGTCTTCTGTCATCTGACTTCTTCCGTATAAGGATTACCACATGACCAAAAAACGAGTCTTAAGCGGCATGCAGCCCAGCGGCCTCCTGCACCTCGGCAACCTCATGGGCGCCCTTGATAACTGGCGGAAGCTCCAGGACCAGTTTGAATGCTACTATTTCATCGCGGACTGGCATGCCCTCACCACAAACTACGCGGACACGTCAAATCTTCGCAAATTTCGAAATGAAATGGTCATCGATTGGCTTTCTGCCGGCCTCGATCCGGAAAAATCCGTACTCTTCCAGCAGTCCCTGGTGCCCGAGCACGCCGTGCTCCACATCCTGCTTTCCATGTCCACACCGCTCCCCTGGCTGGAGCGCGTACCCTCGTACAAGGAAAAAATGGACCAGATCCAGGACCGGGAAATGAACACCTACGGATTCCTGGGCTACCCGGTGCTGCAAGCCGCGGACATCCTGATCTATAAAGCGAACTTCGTGCCTGTGGGCATTGATCAGCTCCCGCACCTTGAACTGACGCGAGAGATCGGACGACGCTTCGACAGTTTCTATGGAGAGGTTTTTCCGGAACCCCAACCGCTCATGACCGAGTATCCCAAGCTGCCAGGCACCGACGGACGCAAGATGAGCAAGAGCTATAACAACTGCCTGTACCTCTCCGACAGCCCCGAGGAAATCACAAAGAAAGTGATGCAGATGATCACCGACCCGGCGCGGGTCCGGCGTCAGGACCCGGGCAACCCCGATATCTGTCCTCTGTTTGCGCTCAATAAAATTTTCTCGCCCGCAGCATGGTGTGAGCATGTCAACGTGGAATGCCGGCGCGCGGGCATCGGATGTGTGGACGATAAAAAGGAACTGTTGAAACACCTCCTGACCTATCTCAAACCTCTCCAGGATAAACGCAGGGAGCTTGCGGCAAAACCCGGGCAGGTAATCGAGATCATCGAGGAAGGATCCAAACGCGCCCGCATCATTGCCGCCGGGACACTGGCGGAAGTGAACGAGGCCATGAAGCTGTAACCGTGCATTGACAACCACCATCCCCTGATGAAGGGTGAAACGAACCCCTTCCGTAGCGCACATAGAGCTGTCGCTCATTCTCTGACACTGTACACCTGCACATTAGCTGCGAACGCGGTTAATACTTTTTGTCTTAAAAAGGAGAACACCATGATGAAGCGATTGCTCGGAACAGCGATACTGTTTTCGTTTCTGGTTTCATCCGCGGCCTTCGCCGCAGTGGGCGACGTTGCCACCAGCAATGCCCGGCTTGACGCCCTCCAGGTGACCAACTGGCAGACGGACGACGATTTCGTCATCTGGTTCAACCCGGCGCGCATCATCGGCAATAAGAACCGTGTGTACGGAGAACTCGGTACGTATGTGGCCCCCGGGCTGCCTGGGGGCGCTCCGGGAATGAACAATGAGAGCACCGAAAAATGGGGAGGCGTTAATTACGCCACGTCGTACGGTGTCTGGGGCCTCTACATCGGCCGTCCGTATGCGGATGATGCAACCGTCATGAACCGGGCGGTGGGTATCCTGACCGGCGTCGGGTACCATGGAGCGATGACAACGGACTTTCGGAGCCTCGGCGCTGTTCCGAATTCCACCTTCAATAAAGCCATTGTAAATCCTGACGGCAAGTTCGACCTTTTCTACGGCAAAGAGCTGTCCAACGTGAATGTCGGGGTGCGCCTCAGTTATGCGGCATACTCGAATACTGATCAGGTAACCGGCGCAGCGCCGGGAAAAGACCTTTCCGAGTCATCCGATATTGCGCTCGCGTTCGGGGCGCAAATGAAGAACAGTCCCTTTGATTTCTCCCTGGTGTATGGAAAACCATCCGTAAACCTGGAAAACTCCGTATCCGATTCGCCCACGACATTTCACGACAAGATATCCCTTGCGGACGACGGCGCATATAACCTGACCTTCATGGGAAGATACACAGGCGGCGCCGGGAAACCCGTATCAATAATCACCACGATGCGGATAGGAATAATAGACAACTCAAGTGTTGCGAAGCAGGAATATGCAACCACCGCCGGAGCGGGCCTTAATTACCTGGAAAAAAGATCAAAAAGCGACAACACCACAGGCTTCGCAATAGACACTGCCGTGAACAGCAAACCGAACGCCGACACCCTCTTGATCGCGGCAATAGGCATGAACTATGCGTCAACAACCGCGAAAATTACCGGTGTGATCGATCAGAACAGAGTCAATGCCGGCACGATTCCCGGCGGCGGTTATGAGGGGACCTATGCGGTAAGCGAGGAAACGGACAGGGTGTTCATGATCCCCATTACGGTTGCCCTGGAGCATCAGACCTTCAAAATAGTAAAGACGCGGTTCAGCCTGTCGAAGTCCCTCTATGGTTCGACATCCGCTGCGACCGTGGATCAAACCTGGACGCCAGGCGGCGGAACCACCACCCAGACCGCGGCAAACCGCGGTAAAAGCAGCTTCCTGGACAACACGCCGATGAGCGCGGCTGTGGGAATCGGCGCTGAGATCAGCAAAAGCTTTCTCCTTGACGCCACCGTCAACCAGGATGTCCTGTTCACGGGCTCGTACCTGCTTTCCGGCATACCCAATACTCTGCTCGGCAAAATATCCGTAACGTACAAGTTCTAATATGCGCGGGATCCGCACGGCCGGAGGGACCTCCTCCGGCCTTTTTTATATCGCACCGCAGAATATCATGCACGTGAACAGTTGCGGCAACGTTGGCCGAGAAAATTTCTTGACAATGAGTGATGTCTCCCCTATATTCGTTGTAGAGTCCCACTGAGAATAAACCGCATGATAACAACCCTTCAGGATGTCCTTCAAGAATACAAGTCCGATATGGAGCGCATGGAGCGCAGGATCCATGAGAGCCTGGGCACCGATGTTCCGCTTATTCAACAGGTAAGCAAATACATTCTCGGCGCCGGCGGCAAACGGTTCCGTCCCCTGCTCCACCTCCTGTCAGCGCGCCTCTGCGGATACCGCGAGCACAATGCCGAATATCTCCTCGGGAGCGTCGTCGAATACATCCATACCGCATCGCTCCTGCACGATGATGTTGTCGATGAAGCAAATATGCGGCGTGGTCAATCCTCCGCGAACTCGATCTGGGGGAACCAGGCAAGCATCCTCGTCGGCGACTATCTATACTCCAAAGCGCTCTATCACGCCGTCCGTCTCCAGAACCAGCGTGTCATGGACGTCCTCTCCGAAACCACGACCACCATGTCCGAAGGCGAGGTCCTGCAACTCATGCAGATCCAGAACGCGGACATCACCGAGGCGGATTATTTCCGGCTCGTGGAGTGCAAAACCGGCGTTCTCATTTCAGCATCGTGCCGGCTCGGCGCCATTGTCGGAAAAGCCCCGCTTTCGCAGGAAGATGCCCTCACCGCATACGGGAAGAAGCTCGGCCTCGCTTTCCAGATCACCGACGACACCCTCGATTACGCCGCCGACCAGAAGCAACTCGGCAAGGTCCTGGGCAAGGACCTGGAAGAAGGAAAAGTCACCCTTCCCCTCATCTATCTTATGCGCAGTGCGGATGCTGACGAGAATAGCCGTCTGCGAGCCATTCTCAGCGCAGACACAGTTCACGAAAACGACCTGAGCTATGCACTGGGGTTGATGAAAAAACACGGGTCGGTCGATCAGGCGCTCACGGTGGCGCAAACCTTCGCCACGGAAGCAAGAACCGCCTTGAATATTTTTCCTGACTCGTCCGCGCGCCGTGCGCTTTTTGCGCTCGCGGATTATGTGGTGCAGCGGGAGATGTGATGCATGCCCTCGTCAAACTTGCGAAAGAGACCGTCGAATGCTACATCAGGGAACACAGGATCCTCGAAATTAAGGAAGACGAACTGATACCGGAGCTAAAGGCCCGCGCCGGAGTCTTTATCTGTTTAAAGATCAAAGGAGATCTCCGGGGGTGCATCGGCACCTTTCAGCCAACAGAACCCACGATCGCTCACGAAGCCGTAAGAAATGCGATCAGCGCCGCAACGCACGATCCCCGCTTTCCGCCTGTCCGGATCGACGAATTGGACACGATCGAATATACCGTGGACGTGCTGCTGCCGCCGGAGCCCGTCCAGAGCATGAGCGAGCTCGATCCCGCGCGCTATGGCGTCATCGTGAAATCCGGCGGGAAACGGGGACTGCTCCTCCCCGACCTTGAAGGCGTGGATACCCCGGAATACCAGGTCAGCATTGCACGTCAAAAAGCGGGCATCCCGGCTGGAGCACCGGTCGAGCTCTTTCGCTTTGAAGTAAAACGCTACCATTAACTATTTTATGAAGGAGGCTGAACAACAACATGGAAAGAACCGAAAGAAATGAAAAGGACGCTGCACAGAAAGCAAAGCTCATCTTCTTATCGCTGGGTGTACTGGTGACGATTCTCCTCATTGTAAGCTTTGTCTATGCCACCAAAGCCCGCTCGGAGAGGAATGCCCTCCGGCAGGAACTCGAAGCGAGCAAACAGGATAATGCCAAACTCTCGCAGTGGCTCGAAGAACGGACGCAGGAGGTCGAATCACTGAAGAAGCAGGTTGAAAAGCTCCAGTCCCAGCCCAAACCGAAACCTGTTGCTGCGAAGAAAAAGGCTGCGCCTGCAAAGAAACCTGCGAAAGCATCCAAGGCGAAAAAAACCAGGTAGCACAGGAAAGGGTCGCGCCGTGAATTACAACAAGCCGATCAGATCGTTCGAATATAAAAATGATTATTTCTACATCGTCATCCGCGAGGCGCCTGAATTAGGCCCGGAGATCTACGTATACTGCAGCGGCATCAAGATCGCCCGGTTCGACCCCATTTGCTGGGGCAAAGCCGGCATCTGCTCGAACCCGGCATTCAAAGGGCTTCAGCAGCTGCGCGCGGATGTATCGAATTTTGCGTTGCGCAAGAACGTCCAGACAAAGAACGCCGAAAACTATCCCTGCGGCCCCGTGACACCCCGCGGCGACGGGTGGTATCGCGAAAGCGCCCTCCAGATTCTCAAAGCGAACCCGAAGGTAGTTCAGCAAATCCTGGAATTCGGCGCCATGGACCTGGTCAAAACGGTCCTGACCGTCTGCTCGCCGGACGCAAAGCTTCCCTCTAAATGTCCGAATCCGCCGGATATGCAGAAGTATCTCGATTCGCTGGGGGTGAAGAACTACAAGGAAGCGGCCCCCCCGCCGATCGCAAGAAAGCAGGACCAGAAGAAGTAAAACGAGAGAAAACCGGCTTCTGCTATGGGCCGGTTTTTCTATTGCTGCATGACGCTCTCCTGATGGCTCCCCGACCGTCTCAAGAAAGCTGATATCATGACCTCACTTTCGATCATCAAAGACGACCGCTACCTGGAGCACAACCCCGGACACGGACATCCGGAAAGCTCCGACCGCTTGCGTGTCATCCACGATCTGATCGACACGGAATTCAAAGATCTGCCGCGTATCGAGCCCCGCCTTGCCTCGGAAGATGAACTTGCTTTGATCCACGACCCGTTCTATATTCAAACCGTGGCAAATACAGCAGGACGGGTGCACAGTCAGCTTGATCCTGACACCGGTCTTTCCGCGCGATCCTATGAAATTGCTTGCCTCGCCGCAGGAGGACTGCTGAATGCCGTTGATGCACTGCTGGAAACTCCCCCTCACCTCAATCCTCTCCCCACCGGGGAGAGGACGTATGATAACCTCCCTCGCCCGTCAGGGGAGAGGGCCGGGGTGAGGGGTGGTTCCGAGCAGCGAGCTCCGAACTCAGTATTCGCCTTCGTCCGTCCTCCCGGACACCACGCAGAACCGCAGCGGGGCATGGGCTTCTGTTTGTTCAACAACATTGCCATTGCCGCGGAATACGCTAAACAACAATACGGGCTGAAACGCATCCTGATCGTGGACTGGGACCTGCACCACGGTAACGGCACGCAGCATGCTTTCTACGACGACCCCGGCGTTCTCTATTTCTCCTCACATCAATACCCCTATTATCCCGGCAGCGGAGGTCTCGGCGAGGTCGGAAGCGGCGCAGGAGCAGGCTTTACCGTGAACGCGCCCTTCCCTCCGGGATTCGGCGACGCGGAGTATCTCCATGTGTACAACGCGATCCTCAAACCTGTTGCCCGGGAATACCAGCCCGAGTTTATCCTCGTCTCCGCGGGATTTGATCCCTACATCAAGGACCCCCTCGGTAGCATGCGGGTAACAGCTGAAGGTTTCGGCGCTCTCGCTCATATCGTTCAGGACATCGCACGCGAGACATGCAATAACGTGCTGATCACCCTCGAAGGAGGCTATCATCCGGAAGGCTTGCGAAGCAGTGTACGATCCGTGCTCCAGACGCTTCTTGACCGGTCCCCTGAAAACATCACCCTGCCGTCCGCAAAAGCGCTGGACATCGAAGAGCAAATTATCAACGTTCAAAAAGAATACTGGAAGAGTTTGTGATGTAAACCTGATAATTTCGCGGAAGGGTATGAGAATGCAGTCTGGTAATGCGGCATAAAAAAGGCTGGTCAATTCACGCGGCCAGCCTTTTTCTCGCCTGCTTCATGCTGATTTAAGGTGCCGCTCTTTCTCTGCAACATAAGCGGCCTTGCCAGCTTCGATTGCCTCGGAGAAAGCTACGGTGCCTTCCTGATACAACTCCCTGCCTTTATCAATAGAAGTCGCGATCTTTTCCTTGGTTTTCGAAGCGAGGTTTTTCAGGTCCGCCCTCATTTCCCTTCCTGTTTTGGGCGCCAGCAGGAGAGCAATACCCGCTCCAACGAGCCCGCCTACGACGAATGGAACGATAACTGAACGTTCCTTTTTCTCATTCTCCGTTTTTTCAAGTAGTTCTTTCATGTTCATCACTCCTTTCTTCGTTGATTCCTTGAACCAGAGTTGCCACGCCGGTCCTGATGCCTGCTTTAATGCCGGCAAGATCGGCCCTTGCTTCGGCCCCGGCCATGTCTCGTATGAAGGCGTACAGCGTCCTCACCTCCTTCTGGAGATCGGCGACCGACGAAGTGATCTCCCGCACATCTCCGGTAACGGCCGTGACATTATCGCTGATCTTTCTAAAGTTTTCCATCGTTGCCCTCAGTTCGTTCAGCACGCCCAGCATGTCCCCGGACGATTGTAGCAAGAACTTTCGGACCATGGCTGCAGTACGATAAACGCTCACCTGGTTGACAATTGAGACCAGCGCATACAGAATGAATACCACTACTCCTATATTTAAAAGTTTGTCGTTCATGGTCGCCTCGTATTCCGCTTTTGTTTATAGTATATCACTAACGTCAAGCAGGGCGTTGATATCCGCCAGCGAAACATGTCGCATATCGCGAATTCTCATTATAAAGTAGTATCCCTGTCGCGATCGTTGCTATACAACGCAAGCGACTAACGTATTTTCGTCCGGCTCAGGTGCCTGTTTTGCACTTTGAAATAATCATCCCATCATTCAAAATGAACCATATACAGGAATCCGTAACACAAAAAGCCTTGCATAGTTAATCATGCAAGGCTTTTTAACAGGATAAAACCGGTGGCGAGAAGTGGATCGAACCTTCGGCACCCGCATTACGAATTTATTAATTGAGTTTTTCTGAAGTCCTTGACTTGTGTTTAGCGTATCAATGTCTGGTTTCAGAAGGACAGTAGCAATCGATCCTAGAGTGACGATGCGCATCTCCCGTCACGGGATTATTAGCGGAAAAATGTTAGTCTTAGTTGAAATTTAAAGAAGCGGCTCCTAAAATGGTAAGGTTTGTTTCCCGACAAAACAATACCAAGAAAGGAGCCGTCCATGAATACGATAGTAAAGTTTGGCAAAAAAGGCAAGGTCAAAAGAGCAAAAGCAGTAGAGGTGCAGAAGCTTCAGGAGTACGGCGCATTGGCTATAGACGCCAAGG
>Ga0334722_10000484_pt1 | contig 58499 bp, 59 predicted proteins | sample C3_bottom_MG_FD_207210 | JGI IMG/M metagenome (GOLD analysis project Ga0334722, IMG submission 207210) | Sediment microbial communities from Yellowstone Lake, YNP, Wyoming, USA - C3_bottom | ecosystem: Environmental > Aquatic > Freshwater > Lake > Sediment | place: USA: Wyoming | collected... | reverse complement strand
CAAGCGGACGGGCGCGCGTCTGGCGGGACCGATCCCGCTGCCGACGGAAAAGAACAAGTGGACGGTGAACCGCTCGCCGCACGTCGACAAGAAGTCGCGCGAGCAGTTCGAGATCCGGACCCACAAGCGGCTCATCGACATCTTCGAGCCGACGTCGCAGACCGTCGACGCGCTGATGAAGCTGGACCTGCCGGCGGGCGTGGACGTCGAGATCAAGGCGTTCGGGAAGGATCGTAAGTGACCATGGTCACAGGCATCATCGGCAAGAAGGTGGGCATGACCCAGCTGTTCAATCCGGACGGCACGGTCCAGCCCGTGACGGTCATCAAGGCCGGCCCCTGCGTGGTGGTCCAGGCCAAGAACGTCGAGACGGACGGGTACCAGGCCGTGCAGATCGGGTTCGTGGAAGAGAAGCCGGCCAAGGTCAGCAAGCCGCTCGCGGGCCACTACAAGAAGGCCAACGTGCCGCCGACGCGCGTGCGCCGCGAGATGCCGCTCGCCAAGGGCGGCGAGGCGCCGAAGGCCGGCGACCAGGTGCTCGTCGGCACACTGTTCAAGAACGGCGAGCGCGTGGACGTGGTCGGCACCAGCCGGGGCCACGGGTTCCAGGGCGTCGTCAAGCGCCACCATTTCGCGGGCGGCGCGGCGACCCACGGCTCGATGTTCCACCGCGCGCCCGGCTCGATCGGCGCGTCGTCCTACCCGTCGCGTGTCATCAAGGGCATGCGGGCGGCAGGTCACATGGGGGCGGAACGGGTGACCACGCTGAACCTCCGGGTCGAGAAGGTCGATGGCGATCAGCACCTGCTGATGCTGCGCGGCGCGGTCCCCGGGGCGCGGGGCTCCTACATCGTGATTCGCAAGGCGGTCGCGGCGAAGCCTGAGCCGAAGCCGCAGCCCGAGAAGGCGAAGAAGGGCAAGAAGTAGCCATGACGCTCGATATTGTGAACGCACAGAACGAGAAGATCGGCTCGCTCGACGTGCGCGATGAAGTGTTTGGCGGGCGCGTGAAGGCCGACGTGATCTGGCAGTCGGTGGTCCGCGAGAACGCCAGCGCACGCCGCGGCACGCACGCGACCAAGACCCGCGCGATGGTCAGCGGCACCGGCAAGAAGCCCTGGAAGCAGAAGGGCACCGGCCGGGCGCAGGTTGGCGAGGCGCGCAACCCGCTGTGGCGGCACGGCGGCACGGTGTTCGGCCCGCAGCCGCGCAGCTACGAGTACCAGCTCCCGAAGAAGCAGGAGCGGGTGGCGTTGCAGCACGCGCTGGCGGCCAAGTTCCAGGCCGGCGAAGTGACGGTGGTCGACGCGTTCGGCGACGTGGCGAAGACCAAGGCGGCGGCGGAGATGCTGGTCCGCTTCGGGGCGAAGGGGCCGGCGCTGGTGGTGGATGTGAAGCCGGCGGAGACGCTGGAGCGGGCGGTGCGCAACATCCCCGGGACGCGGTGCCTGCCGAGCGGGCGGCTGACGGCCCGCGACGTGATGAACGCCAAGCGCGTCATCGCGACCAAGGCCGCGGTGGAGCGGCTGCAGGAGGTGTTGGGATCATGAATCTCACAGACGTGATCCGGCGGCCGCTGATTACGGAGAAGACCTCCATCCTCCGCGAGGACGGCAAGACGATTGTCTTCCACGTGGCGGCGGGCGCGACGAAAGTCGAGATCAAGCGCGCGATTGAGAAACTGCTCGGCGCGAAGGTGGCCGCGGTCCGCACGAACATTGCCCACGGCAAGGAAAAGCGCCAGGGGCGGTTTGTCGGGCGGCGATCGGACTGGAAGAAAGCCTACGTCCGGTTGCGCGATGGCGAAAAGATGCCTGAGTTCCTCGAAGGCGCGTAAGTAGCGGGGTGAGTGATGGCTATCCGGAGTTATAAACCGACATCACCGGGGCGGCGGTTCCAGACGATCCAGGACTACGCCGAGATCACGACGGCGAAGCCCTATAAGCCGCTGACCGAGAACCTGAAGAAGTCGGGCGGCCGCAACAACCACGGTGAAATCACCATGTGGTGGCGCGGCGGCGGGCATCGGCAGCTCTATCGGATCATCGACTTCAAGCGGGACAAGATCGGGATCCCGGGCAAGGTCGTGACGGTCGAGTACGACCCGAACCGGTCGTCGCGGATCGCGCTGGTGCAGTACGCCGACGGCGAGAAGCGGTACATCCTGCACCCGGTGGGGCTGAAGGTGGGCGACAGCATTCTGGCTGGCGACACCGTCGACATCCTGCCGGGGAACGTGCTCCCGCTCAAGAACATCCCGCTGGGCACGCAGGTGCACAACGTGGAGCTGCGGCCCGGCAAGGGCGGCCAGCTCGCGCGCAGCGCCGGGGCCGCCGTGCAGGTGGTGGCCAAGGAAGGCGAGTACGCGTCGGTGAAGATGCCGTCGGGCGAGATTCGCCGGATCAACATCGAGTGCCGCGCCACGGTGGGCCAGGTGGGCAACCTGGAGCACGAGAACGTGTCGCTCGGCAAGGCCGGCCGCAGCCGCTGGCTCGGAAAGCGCCCGCACGTGCGCGGCGTCGCCATGAACCCGGTGGATCACCCGCTTGGCGGCGGCGAGGGCAAGACCTCGGGCGGCCGTCACCCGGTGTCGCCGTGGGGCATGCCGACCAAGGGCTTCAAGACCCGTAACCGCAAGGCGACGGATCAGTTCATTATCACGAGGCGGCCGAAGTAGGCGCCGGGGCAGCAGGGTAGGTTATGAGCAGATCCCTTAGTAAAGGCCCGTTTGTGGACACCCACCTCCTCGAGAAGGTGGAGGCGATGAACCGCGCGAACGAGAAGAAGGTCATCCGGACCTGGTCGCGCCGGTCCACCGTCCTGCCCGAGATGCTGGGGCACACGCTGGCGGTCCACAACGGCAGGAAGTTCATCCCGGTGTACGTCACCGAGAACATGGTCGGCCACAAGCTCGGTGAGTTCGCGCCGACGCGCGCATTCAAGGGCCACACGACCAAGTCGGAGAAGGCCGCGCAGGTGGCCTCCGCGGCGCCGGCCGCCGCACCGAAGGCGGGGGGCTAAGCGATGATTGCAGCGCAGGCTACGGCCAAGTACATCCGGACGTCCGCGCAAAAGGCCGGGCTGGTGCTCGACCTGATCCGCGGCGACGAGGTCAATCAGGCGCTCTCGACGTTGAAGTTCTCCACCAAGAAGGTGGCGCGGGACATCGAGAAGGTGCTGCGGTCGGCGATCGCCAACGCGCAGCAGAAGCCGGGCTTCAGCGGAGACGTGGAGCGGCTCTACGTGGCGGCGTGCTACGCGGACCAGGGCCCGTCGCAGAAGCGCGTGAGGCCCGCCCCGATGGGCCGCGCGTTCCGCGTGGTGAAGCGCACGGCGCACTTGACGGTTCAGGTGGCGGAGCGGGCCGAGAAGGCCGTCCCGGCCTCGGCGACCGGCGCGCCGAAGAAGGCGCGGAAAGCAACCAAGGCCGCCGGCAGCGACGCTGCCGCGCAGGAGTAGGAGCGAGACGTGGGGCAGAAGGTTCACCCGTACGGATTCCGGCTGGGCTTCAACAAGACCTGGCGCTCGCGCTGGTTTGCGGATCGCGACTACGCCAAGCTGCTGCACGAGGATCTCGCGCTGCGCTCGACGCTGAAGGAGCGGTTCCGCCATGCCGGCGTGTCGAAGATCGAAATCGAGCGCGCGGCGAACAAGCTCAAGATCGACATCCACACCTCCCGCCCGGGCATCATCATCGGGCGCAAGGGCACGGAAGTCGACAAGCTGAAGCAGGAGATCCAGAAGAAGACCAACCGCGAGGTCTTCATCAACATCCAGGAGATCCAGAAGCCCGAGCTCGACGCGCAGCTGATTTCCGAGTCGGTGGCCATGCAGCTCGAGAAGCGCGTGGCGTTCCGCCGGGCGATGCGCAAGGCGGTCGAGTCGGCGCTGCGGTTCGGCGCCCGCGGGATCAAGGTGCGCGTGTCGGGCCGGCTGAACGGCGCGGAAATCGCGCGGTCCGAGTGGTATCTGCACGGGCAGCTGCCGCTGCAGACACTGCGGGCCGACATCGATTACGGCCAGGCGGAAGCGAACACGACGTACGGCAAGATCGGCGTGAAGGTGTGGCTCTACAAGGGCGAGCGCCTCACACCGCGCACGGGCCGCGAGGAAGAGTACCGGACGCCGCGGCGTGCACCGCGCGCAACGGCGTAAGGCGAGGTGGCATAAACCATGTTGATGCCGAAGAAAGTCAAGTACCGCAAGCAGCAGCGCGGCCGTCGCCGCGGCAAGGCCTGGCGCGGCTCGGATGTCGCGTTCGGGGAGTACGGCCTGAAGGCGATGGAGACGTGCTGGATGACGGCGCGGCAGATTGAGGCGGCCCGCGTGGCGATGACCCGGTTCATCAAGCGCGGCGGCAAGATCTGGGTGCGGGTGTTCCCGGACAAGCCGGTCACCAAGAAGCCGCAGGAAACGCGCATGGGCAAGGGCAAGGGCGCGCCGGAGTTCTGGGTGGCGGTGGTGCGGCCGGGCAAGATCCTGTTCGAGATGGAAGGCGTGACCGAGGCCGAGGCGCGGGCAGCCATGAAGCGGGCGGCGGCGAAGCTGCCGATCCCGACGCGGTTTGCGACGCGCTTTGCTGAGGAGAGGGTGACGGGATGAAAGTCCAGGAAATCCGCGGCCTGAGCGTCGGCGATCTGGAATTGAAGGTCAAGGACCTCCACGAGCAGATCTTCCGGCTGCGTATTCAGAAGGCGATGGGGCAGATCGACACGCCGCACAAGGTGCGCGCACTCAGGCGCGAACTGGCGCGGGTCGAGACGATCCTCAGGGAAAAACGGTAGGAACCTATGGCGGCAAAGACTGAAGTTACCGGAGTCGTCGTCAGCGACAAGATGGCCAAGAGCCGGGTGGTGGCCATCGAGCGCCAGGTGCGCCATGGGATGTACGGCAAGGCCCAGCGGCTGACCACCACGTTCATGGCGCATGACGAGAAGAACGAGTCGCACCAGGGCGACGTGGTCGCGATGGTCGAGAGCCGTCCGCTCTCGCGTCGCAAGCGCTGGACCGTCACGCGCATCGTGCAGCGCGCGGCCGGCACGACGGTCGGGTAGGAGGAGAAACCATGATCCAGATGCGGTCGATCCTCGACGTGGCCGACAACTCCGGTGCCCGCAAGATCTCGGTGATCAACCCGATCGGCGGCTCGGTGGGGCGCTACGCGCGGCTCGGCGACATCGTCACGGCGTCGGTGAAGGAAGCCACGCCGGAATCGAGTGTGAAAAAGGGCCAGGTGGTCAAGGCCGTCATCGTGCGCACCCGCAAGGAGCAGCGCCGCAAGGACGGCAGCTACATCCGGTTCGACCGGAACGCCGCCGTGCTCATCAACGACCAGAACGAACCGGTCGGCACCCGCGTGTTCGGCCCGGTGGCGCGTGAACTGCGCGAGCGGCGCTTCATGAAAATTATTTCTCTGGCGCCCGAGGTGATTTAACTCATGTCACGGTTGCAGACACCCATCCGCCGCAACGACACCGTCCTCGTGACGGCCGGCAAGGATCGCGGCAAGCGCGGGCGCGTGCTGAAGGTCCTGCCGGAGAAGAACCGCCTCGTCATCGAGGGCGTGAACTTCATCAGCCGTCATACCCGGCCGAACCCGAGCAAGAACGTCAAGGGCGGCATCATGAAGCGCGAAGCGCCGATGCACGCCTCCAACGTGCAGATCGTCTGCCCCGAGTGCGGGAACCGCACGCGGATCGGCCGGAAGACGCTCGGCGACGGCCGCAAGGTCCGCATCTGCCGCAAGTGCGAGGGAGTGGTCGACAAATGAACCGGTTGAAGGACAAGTACCTCCGGGAGGTCGTGCCGGCCCTGATGAAGGAGTTCGGCTACGCGAACGTGATGGCCGTCCCGAAAGTTTCCAAGGTCGTCGTGAACATGGGCCTCGGCGAGGCCACGCAGAACGCCAAGATCGTCGACGTCGCCGCCGACGAGCTCAGCCGGATCGCCGGCCAGAAGCCCGTCGTCACGCGCGCGCGCAAGTCCATCGCGCAGTTCAAGGTGCGCGAGGGCATGCCAATCGGCGCCATGGTGACGCTGCGCGGCGAGCGGATGTTCGAGTTCCTCGATCGCCTCATCGCCATCGCACTGCCGCGCGTCCGCGACTTCAAGGGCGTGTCGCCCAAGGGGTTCGACGGCCGGGGCAACTACACGCTGGGCCTGAAGGACCAGCTGCTGTTTCCGGAAATCGACTACATGAAGGTCGACAAGGCGCGGGGAATGAACGTTTCGGTCTGCACCACGGCACGGACCGACCAGGAAGCCCGCCGCCTCCTGCAGCTGATGGGCATGCCGTTCCGGACGAACTAAGAGACTATGGCTACCACCGCGAAGATCGCCAAGGAAGCAACCGCGCTCAAGTACAAGATCCGGCACCGTAACCGGTGCCGCCTGTGTGGGCGTCCCCGCGCGTATCTGCGCAAGTTCGCGCTCTGCCGTCTGTGCTTCCGGGAGCTCGCGCTCCGGGGCGAGGTGGCGGGAGTCATCAAGAGCAGCTGGTAAGACCGACAGAGTTGAGAAGCCATGACCGATCCGATTGCTGACATGCTGACGCGCCTCCGCAACGCCGTACAGGCGAAGCACGCGCGTGTGGATGTACCGGCCAACACGTTGAAGGCCGAGATCGCCCGCATCCTCCAGGACGAGGGCTACATCTCCGGCTTCAAGATGGTCGAAGAGCCGCCGGCCGGCACGCGACGCGTGCCGGCGAAGCAGCTCCGCATCTTCCTGAAATACGGCCCCCGCGGCGAAGGCGTGATCTCCGGCATCCGCCGGGTCAGCCGCCCCGGCCGCCGCGTGTATTACAGCCGCGACAAGGTGCCGCCTGTGCTGGGCGGCCTCGGCATCAGCATCCTCACCACGTCCCGAGGCGTGATGACAGGGCGCGAGGCCGTCAAGACCGGCGTCGGTGGCGAAGTGCTGTGCAACGTCTGGTAGCGAAGGCTTAGGTAGACGTCATGTCCCGTATTGGCAAGAAAATTATCACTATCCCCAAAGGGGTGACCGTCAAGGTCAGCCCCGGCGCCGTCGACGTGCAGGGCCCGAAGGGCAAGCTGCAGCAGCCGACCCCGCCGGGCATCCTGTTCGAGATCGAGGGCGCCGAGCTGCGGGCCAAGCCCGAGAGCGACAGCCCCGCGCTGGGCAAGTTCCACGGCCTGGCCCGGAGCCTGGTGGCCAACGCCATCGAGGGTGTGCTCAACGGGTTCAAGAAGGAACTGGACATCGTCGGCGTCGGCTACCGGGCCGAGCTGAAGGGCCGCCAGATCACGTTCGCGCTCGGGTACTCGCACCCGATTGTGTACGACATCCCGGCCGGGATCGACGTGACCGTCGACAAGCAGACGCACGTCACCGTCACCGGCGTCGACCGCCAGCTGGTGGGCCAGGTGGCGGCGAACTTCCGCCGGATGCGCAAGCCCGACCCGTACAAGCAGAAGGGCGTGCGCTACACCGGTGAAGTGCTGAAAAAGAAGGTCGGCAAGACCGGCGCGTAGAGGTCGACTCACAATGAAGATCAAGACGAAGACAGACCGCCGCCGCCGCATCCAGATGCGCATCCGGAAGAAGGTGCATGGCACGGGCGCGCGCCCGCGCCTCACCGTGTTCCGGAGCGTTGACCACATCTACGTGCAGGCGGTGGACGACATGACGGGACAGACGCTGGCCTCGGCGTCGAGCGCCGAGGCGGCGGTGAAAGCCGCGCTGCCCAAGGGAGCCGAGGGCGGCAACCTGAAGGGCGCCGAGGCGATCGGCAAGGCCATTGCCGAGCGGTTGCAGGCAAAGGGGATCAAGCAGGCGGTCTTTGATCGCAGCGGGTTCCTGTATCACGGGCGCATCAAGGCCGTGGCCGATGCCGCGCGCGCGGCGGGGTTGGAGTTCTAGATGTTCAGAACACGAGAAAAGATCGATCCGTCCCAGTTCGAACTCAAGGACACGGTCGTCGCGATCAACCGCGTCACGAAGGTCGTCAAGGGCGGCAAGAACCTGAGCTTCAGCGCGCTGGTCGTCGTGGGCGACGGGCACGGCGTGGTGGGCTTTGGCGTCGGCAAGGCGCGTGAAGTGCCCTCGGCCATCAAGAAGGGCATCGAGGCCGCCAAGAAGGGGCTCATCCGCGTGCCCCTCGTCGGCAACACCGTCCCGCACATCGTGACGGGCAAGTACGGGGCGGGCGCCGTGCTGCTGAAGCCGGCGCCGGAAGGCACCGGCATCATCGCGGGCGGCGCGGTCCGCGCGGTGGTGGAGTCGGCCGGGATCCAGAACATCGTGACCAAGTCGCTGGGCAGCGCCAACCCGCACAACGTCGTGCGGGCGACGATGACGGGCCTGCTGACGCTGAAGGATCCGGTGGCGGTGGCGCGCATGCGCGGCCGCGACCTGAGCGAACTTGAGAAGGCGTAAGCCATGAAGACGCTGAAAGTGACGCTGGTGAAGAGCACGATCGGCTTCAACAAGAAGCAGGCCGAGGTGGTGCGCGGCATGGGCCTGCGCCGCATCCGCCACACGATCGAAGTCAAGGACACGCCCGAGATGCGCGGGATGATCCACAAGGTCCGCCACCTCGTGACCGTTGAGTAAGGACAGGTCGACGCCATGGATCTCAGCAACCTGAAACCGCCCAAGGGGGCAACGCGGAATCGCAAGCGCGTCGGTCGCGGCCCGGGCTCGGGCCTCGGCAAGACGGCCGGCCGCGGCAACAAGGGCGCGCAGTCGCGCTCGGGCTACCACAAGAAGCGCGGGTTCGAGGGCGGCCAGATGCCGCTGCACCGGCGCGTGCCGAAGCGCGGGTTCTTCAATCTCTTCCGCGTCGAGTACGCCGTGGTGAACCTCGACGACCTGGCCGCGCGGTTCGCGGCCGGCTCGGTGGTGACGCCTGTGGAGTTGCGCAAGACCCGGCTCGTCACGACCAAGCTCCCGATCAAGGTGCTCGGCCGCGGCGACATCAATATCAAGTTGACGGTGAAGGCGCACAAGTTCAGCGGCACCGCGGCGGAGAAGATCACCGCCGCCGGCGGGTCGGTCGAGACGCTGTAGTCCCGGATTCGACGGTCGTAACCGTATGGTTGAAAGCATTCGGAATATCTGGAATGTCCCGGACCTTCGCAAGCGCGTGCTGTTCACGCTCGCGATGCTCGGGGTGTACCGCATCGGGAACCACATCCCGGTGCCCGGCATCAACACGGACGCGCTCGCACAGCTGGCCGACCAGGCCAAGAACACGATGTTCGGGCTGTACGACATGTTCTCCGGCGGCAGCCTGTCGAAGGCGGCGATCTTCGCGCTGGGCATCATGCCCTACATCAGCTCGTCGATCATCCTCCAGCTGCTGACCGTCGTGTGGCCGTACCTCGAGCGCCTCTCGAAGGAAGGCGACCTGGGCCGCCGCAAGATCACGCAGTACACGCGCTACGGGACGATCCTGCTGAGCGTCGTGCAGGCGTGGGGCATCGCGATCTGGCTGGAGCACCAGACCCGGATCACCGGCGGGACCCAGCTGGTCTACGACCCGGGCCTCCGGTTCCAGCTGATGACCGTGCTGACGCTGACCGCGGGCACGACACTCATCATGTGGCTCGGCGAGCAGATCACCGAGCGCGGCATCGGCAACGGGATGTCGCTCATCATCTTCGCCGGCATCGTCGCGGGCCTGCCGCGGGCCGCGATTGCAACGCTGAGCCAGCTCAGCACGAACCAGATCGGCCTGTTCCGGATCGTGTTCCTCGTGGTGCTGATGGTGGCGGTGATTGCCGCGATCATCTTCATGGAGCGCGGGAACCGGCGCATCACGGTCCAGTACGCGAAACGCGTGGTGGGGCGGCGGATGTACGGCGGGTCGAGCACCCACATCCCGCTGAAAGTGAACACCGGCGGCGTCATCCCGGTCATCTTCGCGTCGTCGATCCTCGCGTTCCCGGCGACGCTGGCGGGCATGTTCCCGCAGGGCGGCTGGGGCCAGGCCGTCATCAAGCAGATCAGTTACGGCATGCCGCTGTACAACCTGCTGTACGTGGTCGGCATCGTCTTCTTCGCATACTTCTACACCGCCATCATCTTCAACCCGGATGACGTGGCCGAGAACATGCGGAAGTACGGCGGGTTCATCCCGGGGATCCGCCCGGGCAAGCGGACGGCTGAGCACATCGACACGATTCTGACGCGGATCACGCTGGCGGGCGCCATCTACCTCGCGGCGGTGGCCATCCTGCCGGAGTTCCTCTACGTCGGGTTCAAAGTGGAGCCGATCCCGTTCATCGGCCCGTGGCTCGACACGTACCTGCCCAAGTTCATCACGGAAGGCCTGAACGTCCAGTTCTACTTTGGCGGCACGTCGCTGCTGATCGTGGTGGGCGTGGCGATGGACACGGTGCAGCAGATCGAGTCGCAGCTGATCATGCGGCACTACGACGGCTTCATGAAGAAGACGCGTATGCGCGGGCGTCGGGGGTAGATGCGGCCGGGACGGGCGGGAGCGGGCCGATGATCGTCTGCCGGTCGGCCGCGGAACTGGCCCGGATGCGGGCGGCCAACGTCCTGGTGGCCGACGTGCTCGGCGAGCTGAGGCAGATGGTGGCGCCCGGCGTCACGACGCTGCAGTTGGACGAAGTGGCAGAACGGCGCGTGCGCGCCGCGGGCGGCGTGCCGGCGTTCAAGGGCTATCACGGGTTCCCCGCGACGCTCTGCACGTCGGTGAACGACGAAGTGATCCACGGGATCCCCTCGTCGCGGGCCCTGGTCGCCGGCGACATCGTGTCGATCGACATGGGCGCGGTGCTCGATGGGTTCTTCGGCGACGCGGCCATCACGGTGCCGGTCGGCCAGATCGACCCGACGGTGGAGGAGTTGCTGCGGGTGACCGAGGAGTCGCTCTACCGCGGCATCGCGCAGGCCCGGGTGGGCGCGCGGGTGTCGGATATCGGGTACGCGGTGCAGCAGCACGTGGAGGCCCACGGGTTCAACGTGATCCGCGAGTTCGTCGGGCACGGCGTCGGGACGGCGCTGCACGAGGAGCCGCAGATTCCGAATTACGGCCCGGCGGGACGCGGGCCGCGCCTGGCCGAGGGCATGACGCTGGCCATCGAGCCGATGGTGGCGATGGGCAAGGCGGCGGTGAAGGTGTTACGGGACGGCTGGACGGCGGTCACAAAGGATCGCAGCCTGGCGGCCCACTTCGAGCACACCGTGGCGGTCACGGCCGACGGGCCGGTGATCATGACGGTCGCGACGAGCGGCCGTTAACGGCGGTGGAGGCCAGAGCAACAGGTGCCGAAAGACGACACGATTGAAGTCACGGGCATAGTGCTCGAGTCGCTCCCGAACGCGATGTTCCGCGTGGAGCTCGAGAACAAGCACCAGGTGCTGGCGCACGTGTCGGGCAAGATGCGGAAGAACTTCATCCGCATCCTGACAGGTGACCGGGTGCTGATCGAACTCTCGCCGTACGATTTGAGCCGGGGCCGCATCACGTATCGGTACAAGTGAGGCGGGCCGGGCGGGGCGCCTCCCGGATGAGGCAGGCGCAAGACACCGGGCCGAACGCCCGGCACTGAAGGACCAGCGTTATGAAGGTCAGAGCATCGGTCAAGCGGATTTGCGACAAATGCAAGATCGTCCGTCGCCGCGGGGTGGTGCGGGTGATTTGCACGAACCAGAAGCACAAGCAGAGGCAGGGGTAACGTCATGGCACGTATCGCGGGTGTAGACCTGCCGCGGACCAAGCGGGTACAGATCGGGCTGACCTACATTTACGGCATCGGCCACACGCGGGCCGCCGGGATCTGCAAGGACGCCGGGGTGAGCCCCGACATCCGGGTCAAGGACCTCTCCGAAGACGACGTGCGGAAGATCAGCCGCGTCATCGAAGAGCAGGGCCGCGTCGAGGGCGATCTCCGCAAGGAGATCTCCATGAACATCAAGCGGCTGATGGACATCGGCTGCTACCGCGGCCTGCGGCACCGCCGCAGCCTCCCGGTGCGGGGCCAGCGGACTCGCACCAACGCCCGCACGCGGAAGGGTCCGCGCAAGGGCGCTGTTGCCAAGAAGAAGACGGTGTAGGCACATGGCCAAGACAGACGTCAGCGAAGGCGGAGAGAAGAAAGAGGCCGGAAAGCCCAAGAAGGCTTTCAAGAAGCGCGGCGAGAAGCGGGTGGTGCACCACGGCATCGTCAGCATCCACGCCTCGTTCAACAACACCAGCATCACGATTGCCGACACGGAGGGCAACGTGGTGGCGTGGTCGAGCGCCGGCGCCGTGTCCTTCAAGGGCTCGCGCAAGGGGACGCCGTTTGCGGCCACACAGGCCGCGCTGTCGGCGGCCAACGTGGCGAAGGGCATGGGGATGCGATCGTGCGAAGTGCGCGTGAAGGGCCCCGGGGCCGGCCGCGAATCGGCGATCCGCGCGCTCAGCACGGTGGGCATCGAGGTGAAGTCGATCCGCGACATCACACCGATTCCGCACAACGGTTGCCGGCCGACCAAGCGCCGGCGCGTCTAAGAACCACCAGTAGTCAGGGATACGGACGAGACGTATGGCTAGATACATCGGAGCTGTTTGCCGCCTGTGCCGCCGCGAGGGGATGAAGCTGTTCCTCAAGGGCGAGCGCTGCTACGCGGAGAAGTGCGCCATCGAGAAACGCAACACGCCGCCCGGCCAGCACGGCAAGGCACGCAAGGCGAAGCTGGCGGGCTACGGCCTCCAGTTGCGCGAGAAGCAGCGCGTGAAGCGGATCTACGGGGTGCTCGAAAACCAGTTCCGCCGCTATTTCGAGGCGGCGGAGCGCCAGCGCGGGATCACGGGCGAACTGCTGCTCCAGAAACTGGAATGCCGGCTCGACAACGTGGTGTACCGCATCGGCTTCGCGACGTCGCGGGCCCAGGCGCGCCAGCTGGTGCGCCACGGCCACTTCACGATCAACGGCAAGCGGGCGGACATCCCGTCGATGCTCGTCCGCGAAGGCGACATCGTGGGGGTGCAGGCGCGCAGCCAGAAGAACGCGCACGTGCTGCACGCCATCGAAGAGGTCAAGGGCCGGGGCATTCCGGAATGGCTCTCGTTCCTCCCCGAGCAGATGGCCGGCCGCATCGTGTCGCTGCCGTCCCGCGCGCAGATTAACCTGCCCGTGCAGGAACAGCTGATCGTCGAACTCTACTCGAAGTAAGGAAATCCAGAGGGCGACAACTGGCCCTGAGAAAGGAACGCCAACGATGCTGTGGAAGGGTTTCCAGCGGCCGAAGAGGCTGGAGTTCGAGCGTGAAACGCTGACGGATCGGTTCGCGCGGTTTTACGCGCAGCCGTTCGAGCGCGGGTTCGGCACTACGATCGGCAACGCGATGCGTCGCGTGCTGCTGTCGTCGATCGAAGGCGCAGCCTTCTCGGCGGTGAAGATCGACGGGGTGCTCCACGAATTCTCGCCGATCCCCGGCGTGGTCGAGGACGCGACGGACATCATCCTCAACCTGAAACAGGTCCCGCTCAAGATGCACGTCGACTACACGAAGACGCTGTACGTGCGCGTGGACAAGGCGGGTGAGGTGCGGGGGCGCGACATCGAGACCGATGCGGACATCGAAATCCTCGAGCCCGACGCCCACATCGCCACGGTCTCCGAGGGCGGCAAGCTCCACATGGAGATGCGCGTCAAGCGGGGCCGCAGCTACGTCACCGCCGATCGCAATTTCGACGAGGATCTCGGCATCGGCTGGATCCCGATCGACTCCGTGCACTCGCCGGTCAAGAAGGTGAACTACCTGGTGGAGGCGGCGCGCCTCGGCCAGACCACCGACTACGAGAAGCTGACGCTGGACGTGTGGACCAACGGCGCCGTCACCCCGCGTGACGCCGTGTCGCTGGCCTCCCGGCTGGTGCGCGACCACCTGAACATCTTCGTCAACCTCGAGGAGACCCTCGAGCACGGCGAGGAGGGCGGTGCGGCGGCGGCCGGTGCGTCGTCGGCCAACGAGCACCTCGACAAGAGCGTCGAGGAACTCGAGCTCTCGGTCCGGTCTTACAACTGCCTCAAGAACGCGAACATCCGGACGATTCGCGAACTGGTGCTGAAGACCGAGGGCGAGATGCTGAAGACGAAGAACTTCGGCCGCAAGTCGCTCAACGAGATCAAGGACATCCTGCAGACGATGGGCCTCAGCCTGGGCATGAAGATCGACCAGGGCGCCCACGCGCAGTCCGAGTAGGGAATAGCGACCCCCGCACACCACTCCCGGAGTGGTGTCGGGGCGAAGAAGAAACCACTCCCGGGGTGGTTTTCGCGGAAAGAGAACACTGAGATGCGTCATCGAGTAGCCCATCGGAAACTGGGTCGGACCACCGAGCACCGGATCGCCCTGCTGCGCAACCAGGCCACGGCCCTGTTCCAGCACGAGCACCTGATTACGACCGTGCCCAAGGCCAAGGAGCTCCGGCCGTTTGCCGAGAAGCTCATCACCACGGCGAAGCGCGGCGTGGCCGCCGGTGCCGCCCAGCTGCTGCACGCGCGGCGGCTGGTTGGCGAGGACATTGCCAGCAACGACGTGGCGAAGAAGCTGTTCGACACGATCGCGCCGCGGTTTGCCGAGCGCCAGGGCGGCTATGTCCGCATCATCCGGGCCGGCGTCCGCAAGGGCGACGCGGCGCCGGTGGCGCTGGTCGAGCTGCTGGGCAGCGAGTTCGATCCCAAGAAGGCCGAGGCCTCGCGCGACGCCCGCGAGACGAAGGGCGGGACCGAGGGCGGGATGGCCGGGCGCCTGCGGCGTGCCGCGGAACGCGTGCGCGGCCGGAAGGCCGACGACGAGGGCGGTACGGTTCACGAGCGCACGAAGGCTCCCGGCAGGTCCACGGCGAAGCCTCGCCAGACCGGCCGCACCGGCGGCAACAAGGGCAGCTAGGTTTTCAGTACGTGGCACAGGGCTTCAGCCCTGTGTGACGTCGTAGGCCTGGGCTTTAGCCCCGGCGAGTTATGATGGAACGCAGGCCGGGACTTCAGCCCCGGCGTCACGTGTCGAGATAACAAACGGCGATGGCTGGGCATCCAGTCACCGCCGTTTTCATTTCCCGCCGTCGGGGCTGAAGCCCCGGCCTACAGCTCCGGCCTGCAGCCCGAGCCGTGTGGCGGCCCGGCCTACAGCTTCCCGAGCCGTGTGGCGATGTGGCTGATGACGGCCTCGCCGTGAAGCCGGCCGTTCTCGATGAAGATGCGGCCGCTCTCGCGGCCGGCGACCACCGCCCCCGCCAGGAACAGGTTCGGGACGCTCGACTCGAACGTCTGCGGATCGCAGACGGGCGCCCCGTTCGCGTCGACGTCCGCCCCGCAGGACCGCAATAGCGCGGTGTCCGAATGGTAGCCCGTCAAGAGCAGCACCGCATCGGCCGCCAGTCGAAAGGCCTCGCCCGCCCGCTCGCAGCCCACGGTGTCCGCGACGTCCGTGACCGTGGTCTCGAAATACGCGGCAATCGACCCTTCCTTGATGCGATTCTCGATGTCGGGCTTCACCCAGTACTTGATCGAGTCCCGCAGCGCGGCATGACGGTGGACGAGCGTGACCTTCGCGCCGTTGCGGTACAGGTCGAGCGCGGTTTCGGCTGCGGAGTTCGCGCCGCCCACCACGACGACGCGCTGGCGGAAATAGGGATGCGGCTCGCGGTAGTAGTGCGACACGTGCGGGAGGTCTTCGCCGGGAATCCCGAGACGGTTCGGCTGATCGTACGCGCCGGTGGCCATGACGAGGGCTCGCGCGCGCCGTTCCCCGCGTTCGGAGGCCACCACAAAGTCACCGTCCGCCCGCCGGTCGATCGTGCGCACACGATCGTGGGCGGACACATCGAGCCCGCAGGCATCCGTCACGCGGCGGTAATAGCGCAACGCCTCCTGCCGCGTGGGCTTCTCGTGCGGGCTGACGAACGGGATTCCGCCGATTTCGAGCAGGTCCGGGGTCGTGAAGAAGACCATGTCCGTCGGAAAGTGCAGCAGCGAATTGACGATCGCGCCCTGCTCGACGATGAGGGCGGTCAACCCGCGGCGCTTCGCCGCGATGCCCGCGGCGAGTCCGGCCGGGCCGGCGCCGATAATGATGACGTCCCATTCAACCTGGTTGTTCACGTTGAGGTCCTGTCTGGCACTTTCTGATCGGCGCATCCGCGGCCATCATAGCAAAGGCCCTGGCGGGGAGCCCGCCAGGGCCGTCTGATTCTGTTGCGCGGGTCTGAAGACCCGCGGCTACGTACTGTGCGCTATTCGTCCTCTTCGTCGGTGGCCTCGCCCTTGGCGGCCTTGGCCGCGGCGATGATCTTGGCCTGCAGCATCTGCGGCACTTCTTCGTAGTGCGAGAAGGCCATGTGATACGTGCCGCGCCCGCCCGTCGTGGACGTCAGCGTCTGCTCGTACGTGAGCATCTCAGACATCGGCACCTGCGCCTTGACCACGGTCAGCGACCCGCGCTGCTCCATGCCCGAGACGCGGCCGCGCCGGCCGTTGAAGTCGCCCATGATGTCGCCGGCGAAGTCGTTCGGCACGTACGTCTCGACGTCCATGATCGGCTCGAGGATCGTCGGCTTGCACCGCGTCATGGCGTCCTTGAACGCCAGGCGGCCCGCCATCTTGAACGAGAGTTCGTTCGAGTCGACGTCGTGGTACTTGCCGTCGAGCAGCGTCACCTTGAAGTCGACGACGGGGAAGCCAGCCAGGTAGCCGCGCACGCGGGTTTCCTGAATGCCCTTTTCAACGGCCGGCCGGAACTGCTGCGGAATCGACCCGCCGAAGATCTCGTCGGCGAACTCGAATTCGGAGCCCGACGGCAGCGGCTCCATCTTGATCGTGCAGTCGCCGAACTGGCCGTGGCCGCCGGTCTGTTTCTTGTGGCGGCCGTGCGCCTCGGTGGCCGCCTTAATCGTCTCCCGGTACGGGATTCTTGGTGGCTTGAGGTTCACCTCGACCGCGAACCGGCGCTTCAACTTGGCGACGGTCACCTCGATGTGCATCTGGCCTTGGCCCGAGAGCAGCAGTTCGTGCGTCTGGGGATCGCGGCTGTAGCGGATCGTCGGATCCTCTTCGAGCAGCCGGTGCATCGCCGAGCTGATTTTCTCTTCGTCGCCGCGCGTCTTGGGTTCGATGGCGTACGCCAGGACCGGTTCAGGGAAGGTGATCGCCGGGAACCGGACCGCCGTTTCCTTGTCGCCGAGCGTGTCGTTGGTTTGGGTATCCTTCAGCTTCGCCACCGCACCGATATCGCCGGCCTTGATCTCGGGCACGTCGTTCTGCGCCTTGCCCTGCAGCAGCGCCAGGTGTCCCACCCGTTCGGGGGAGTCCTTGGTGAGGTTCAGAATGGACGAATCGGCCTTCAGCGTGCCGCGGATCACGCGGAACATGCTGATGCGGCCCGCGAACGGATCCGCCACGGTCTTCCACACGAACAGCGCCAGCGGCCCGGTCTCGGAGATGGCCACCGGAGCCGTTTCTACACCCGCCTTGTCGTCGGCCTTGAACACGCGCTCGGACGCGGCCGGCAAGTACGCCAGCACGGCGTCGAGCAGCGGCTGCACGCCGACGTTGGCAATGCCTGACGCGCACACGGCCGGGAAGATCTTCGCTTTCTGAACGCCTGTGCGTAGACCGCTCAGGAACTCGTCCTGGGTCAACGTGCCGGCCTCGAAGAACTTCTCCATCAGGCTGTCGTCGGCTTCGGCCACCATTTCGATCAGCGCATCGCGCGCCGCGGTCGCCTTGTCGGCGAGATCGGCCGGGACCGGGATCTCGGTCACCTTGGGCGAGCCGTCAGCAGCCCACGCGTAGGCCTTCATCGACACCAGGTCGACGACGCCCTTGAAGTTCTTGTCTTCGCCAATTGGCATCTGGATGGGTACCACCGCCCGGCCAAATGCCGCCTGCACGGCTTCCATCGTCCGCTCGAGGCTGGCGCGATCGCGGTCCATCCGCGAGAGCACCACCAGGCGCGGCAGGCCCTCGGCCTCGCACGCCTCCCAGGCCTTCTCCGTCTGCACTTCGACGCCGGAGACCGCGTCCACCAGGACGAGGGCGCCGTCGGCCACCCGCAGCCCGGACCGCGTGTCGGAGAAGAAGTTGCCGAAGCCCGGCGTGTCGATGATGTTGATCTTGGCCTTGTTCCACTCCGCGAAGGCGAGGCTCGCCGACAGCGTGTGCTTGCGGGCGATTTCTTCTTCGTCGAAGTCGGTGACCGTGTTGCCTTCGTCGACCTTCCCGAGGCGGTTCACCGTGCCGGCCGTGAACAAAATGGCTGAGGCGAGTTGCGTCTTTCCGCTGCCACCGTGACCGACGATCGCGATGTTGCGGATACTGGCCGCGTCATAGACCTTCATACGGGGTAGCCCTCTCTCTCATCATCAGGACGGGAGCGCCAAAAAGGACATTTTATAGGGGATAGGGGATAGGGGAAAGGGGGAAGGAGAAAGGCGAACGGCAGGAGCGTCGTGAGCCCGTCACACAGGGCTGACGCCCAATGCCACACCAGACCGGAGTCCAGTGGCGTTACCGGTACGTGGCACGGGGCTTCAGCCCCGTGTGACACGAACACCTATTCGTATCTGAGCGCCTCGATCGGATCGAGGCGCGACGCCCGGATGGCCGGGACGAGGCCGAAGAAGACGCCAACGCCGCCCGAGAAGCCGAGGCCGAGGGCGAAGCTCCACCAAGGCATGGAGATCGGGAAGCCGGTGAAGTAGTGGACGCTCAGGCCGATCGAGCTGCCAAGCACAATGCCGAGGATCCCGCCGATCGACGTCAGGAACACCGCCTCGAACAGGAACTGCCAGAGGATCTCGCGGCGCCGGGCGCCGAGCGCCTTGCGCACGCCGATCTCGCGGGTCCGCTCGGTGACCGAGATCATCATGATGGCCATGACGCCGATGCCGCCGACCATCAGCGCGATCGACGAGATGACCACGAGCCCGAGGAACGTGGCGCCGCTGATCTGGTCCCACATCTTCAGCGCCGCATCCTGCGTGATGATGTCGAAGTCGTTCGGCTGTTCGAGCTTCAGGCCGTGGCGGATGCGCATGACCTGCTCGACCTCGGCCATGGCCTGATCACGGGGGACCCCCTCGTCCGGGACGACCGCGATCATGGCGCTCTGCATCGCGCTGCGGTCGGTCAACGCGCCCTGCACCCGGATCTTGCCGCCGGTCTGCTTCCAGCCGAATTGCTTCTGGTAGGTCGTGTAGGGAATGACGACGAATTCGTCCTGGCCCGATCCGAGGCCGCCGGCGTTGGGGCGCGGTCCCACGTACCCGATCACGTCGTACTGCTCTCCGCCGATCCGGATGGTCTTGCCGATCGGATCGACGTTGGGGAACAGCGCCTTGACGGGCGACTCGCCGAGCACCGCCACGGAGCGGCGGTGAAGCACCTCCGCCTCGGTGAAGAAGCGGCCGCCTTCGAGCTTCAGGAAGTTGACGGCCGCGTAGTTCTCCGACACGCCGAGCACGCTGACGGGCCGGGTCTTCTCGGACTTGTAGTAGATCCGCTCCCGGGAACTGACGCCCCAGGCGCCCAGCCACACATCGACGCGCCCGGCCGACGGGGCCTCGCGCTCGATGGCGTGCGCGTCGGCGACCGTGAGCACCGGCCGCTTGACCAGGTCCTTGAACTCCTTGCCCGACATCACGCTGAGGCCGCTGAACTTTGCGACGAACAGCGTGTTCGGCCCCAGTTCGCGGATCTGGTCGCGCAGGGACTCATCGAAGCCGCGGATGAGCGACGTCATGCCGACGATGGCGGTGATGCCGATGACGACGCCCAGCACGGTCAGCGCCGATCGCATCTTGTTGGAGAGGAGCGTGTCGTAGGCCATCGCCACGACGTCCGACAGGAGGGCGATCCGCATGGCCATTACTCTTTCCTCAGCGCTTCGATGGGATCGAGCCGGGCCGCCCGCATCGCCGGGTAGACGCCAAAGAAGAGGCCGACCACGGCCGTGATCCCGATCCCCAGCATCACGGACCACATCTGGACGGCGGCCGGCAGCGGGCTCACCTTCGAAATCACCCACGCGAGGAGGAAACCCAGCGTCGTGCCAACCACGCCGCCGACCACCGAGAGCGTGACCGACTCGGCCAGCACCTGGAGCATGATGTCCCGGCGCTTGGCGCCGAGCGCCTTCCTGAGGCCGATCTCGAAGGTCCGCTCCGTCACCACCATCAGCATGATGTTCATGATGACGATGCCGCCGACCACCAGCGAGAGCGCGACCACCCCGACCAGCACGGCGAAGATCTTCGTCGTGGCGTCGCGGTAGATCTGCATGATCGAGTCCGACGTGAAGATGCCGAAATTGTCCTTCTGCTTCGGTTTCAACCGGCGCTCGATGCGCAGGGCCACCGTCGCATCGTCGATCGCCTGCTGCACGAACATCGGATCGGCCGGCTTGACGTTGATGCTCAGGCTCGATCGCGAGCCGAACAGCTTCTGGAACACGCCCAGGGGGATGACGGCGAATTCGTCCTGCGACTGCCCGAAGATGGATCCCTTCTTCTCGTTGACGCCGATGACCCGGAAGTGCACCCCTTCGATCTTCACGGACTCGTCGATGGGGTTCTTGGGGCCAAACAGGCGTTCCGCCGTGCCCGAGCCCAGCACGACGACATAGCGCTTCCCTTCGACCTCGCCCGGCGTGATGAGCCGGCCGCGATCCGCGTTGTACGAGCCGAAGTTCAGGTACTCCGCCGACACGCCCCGGATGGTGACCGTCTCGAGCAGCTTGTCCCGGTAGGCCATCTGGCCGGCCCGGCCGCTCTCGGCCATCACCGACTTGATCAGGGGGCTGGCCTGGCGGATGGCGCTGGCATCATCCAGCGTGACGCGCGGGTTGCTGCGCATCCGCTCGAAGTCCTCTTCGCTGCGCTGGATACCGTACCGATCGACGCGGAACGTGTCCGCGCCCACGCTGGAGACGATGGCGTCGGTGACCGTCGCGTTGAGGCCCTGGATGAGCGACACCACGGCGATGATCGAGGTCACCGCCACGATGTTGCCGAGCACGCTCATGAACGAGCGGAGCTTGCTGCCCCAGATCGACCGGAGCGCGATCGCCACGCCTTCGAGGATCCGTCCCACAGGCGCTACTTCTGCACGGCGGCGTCTGGCTTGGTCTCGACCTTCACCGCCACGCCGTCCTTGAGATCCCGCACCGAGCTGAACGGCCCGGTAATGACCTGATCGCCTTCCTTCACGCCCGACAGCACTTCGAAGTACTTGTCGCCGGCGATGCCGGTCTTCACCGGCACGAATTCCGCCTTGGCGTCCTTCACGACGTAGACGCCCTCGGCCTCTTTCTTGGTCTGTCCCGGCTTCAGGTCCGTCCCCGCCGTCAGGACCGGCCGTTTCGTCTTCGGGTCAATTTCCGGCTTCACCACGTTGCCCTTCTCGTCGTAGACGAGCTCGCGGACGGTCGTGGCCTGGATCGGAACGGCCGTCACGCCCTTCCGGGTGGCCGTCGTGATGTCTGCCGTGCACGTGAATCCGGGCCGGACCTCCGGAATCTGGCCGTCGATCGTCACCACGACTTTGAAGTTCGTCGCGGATGAACTGGCGGCCGCGCCGGTCGCCTGGATCGGGCTGTTGCCGACCTCGGTCACCTTGGCCGTGAACTTCTTGTCGGGGATCGCGTCGATGGTCACGCTGGCCGTCTGGCCAATCTTCACGTTGGGAATGTCGGTTTCGTCGACCTCGAGTTCGGCCTCGATGACCGACATGTCCGCCACGACGAGCAGCACCGTGCCGGCATTGTTCATCGTGCCGACCATCACGTTCTCGCCCAGTTCGATGCTGCGGCGCGTGACGATGCCGTCGATGGGCGAGTCGATGGTGACCTGGCTGAGGCTGTACCTCGCGCTTTCAACGTCCGCCTGCGTCTGTCGGATCCGCGTGGTCTGCATCTCGATTTCGGCCTTGCGCGTCTCGACGTCGCGCTCACGCACGGCGACCTCGTTGACCGCGCGGTCGAGCGTCTCCTTCGTCGTCAGTTGTTCCTTCCAGAGGTCCTGCTGACGCTTCAGGGTGTCCTTGGCCATCTGCAACTGCAGTTGAGAGGACTGGAGGGCCGTCCTGGCCTGGTCCACCGCGGTCCGCTGCATCGACAGGCCCGCGTCACCGCGCTCGACCTGCGTCCGCAGGTTGCGCGGATCGATCTCGATCAGGAACTGGCCCTTCTGCACGCGATCGCCTTCTTCCACGGCCAGCTTGGTGACCCGGCCCATGGTGTTCGCGCTGATGTTCACCGTGGTCCGCGCCTTTACCTTGCCCGAGGCCGACACCAGGGACGCCAGGTCGCGCTTCTGAACTTTCTCGACCTGCACGGAGAGTCCGGTCTCGCGCTTGAAGTACACGTTCGCCGCGATCACCGCCGCCATGACAACCAGGATGAGAACGCCAATGATGATCTTCTTCCGATTCACGATTACGCCCCTCCGCGGCCCGCAGTGACCGCAGCAAAGATAATGGCGATGAGGCCGTAGACGACGAACAAGGCCGTGGCAATCGGGCCGGTCTTACGCCGATAGAGCACGGCCAGACCGACGGCCAGGACGAACACCCACCAGATACGAATCAGGTCGATCTGGCCGAGCAGCTTGGCCAGGAACGAGGTCTCGTCGAGCATCGGCAGGAAGACGCCGAGGTTGGTGACGCCCGAGAACGAGCCCCGGAAATACATCAGCGGTGTCGTGAACAGCGCGCCGACGAGCAGCACCGCGTTACCGTGTGCGACGGTGGCCAGCACTTGCTTGAACGTGGCCTCGCCGCCCATGATCGCGTTGAATACCAGGAAGAAGATGCCCGCCATGACGAGCGGCATCAGGAAACCCGCCCCGATTTGACCAATCGAGGTCTGCAGCGCCATCCGCCACAGCGGCGTCTCCATGAGGGCCTTTTCCATCGCCTGCTCGGCCTGGGGATCGAGGTTGATGCCGAACGCCTTCATCTGCGACCGCGAGGCGTCGAGCGCCGCCAGGCGGCCCGCGTCGGTGGACATCAACGCGGTGCCGGCCACGACCCCGACGATCACCAGCGCGGCAATCATGCCGAACCAGCGTGGCTTGGCGACGACGGCGGCGTAGGTGGCACGGGGCGCGGTCAGGATTCCCACGAACCGGCTGATCAAGCCGAGGCTGGCGGCCGTCGACTGGTCGGCCGGCGGCTGGGTGGCAGAAGCTTCACTCATCGCTCGGGCCTTTCGTTTGAGAAACTGCAACCGGCTGGCGGGACCCGCTCATAGAGGTCTCCCACGAGGGCGGTACAACCTCCTAAGTGTAGACGATTTCCCCGAATTGATTGTTCCAGTGGCGCGCCCAAAAATTTGTGGCCCGGGAATGGCATAGGGAGGAGGCAGGGGAAGGGGGACAGGTGGAAAGGGACAGGCCCAAGGCGGAAGGGTGACGGCGAAAGGCAAAGGGCTGAAGGCGGCGGGCTGAAGCGCCGACAAGTAGAAAGCGGAGACGAGTGTGTCTCCAGGGTGCGGAGGAGTGCACCAAGGACACGAGGCCGAAAGTTCGGCTGAATGACCTAACAAATTACGAATATAGGTGGCATATCTGGGACTACGGCAGCCGGGATCGCCGGATAATGTCCCAAGGATGACGGAACTCGTATCGGGCTGACAAAAATCGTCAGTCCGGAATGGCTCGGCACCACACATGGCTGTACGCATCGGCGAGCTGCTCCTGAAGGAGCGGCGCATCACGGCGGAACAACTGCAGGAAGGGCTGGCCTACCAGAAGTCGCAGGGCGGCAAACTGGGCACGGCGCTCGTGAAGCTCGGCTTCGTCAAGGGCGACGACATCACGGCCCTGCTCAGCCGCCAGTACGGCGTGCCGTCGATCAACCTGTCGGACTTCGAAATCGATCCCATCGTCATCAAGCTCATCCCGGTCGAGACGGTGCAGAAGTACCAGGTAGTGCCCCTCAGCCGCACCGGCGCCACGCTGACCATCGCGATGACGGACCCCACCAACGTGTTCGCCATGGACGACATCAAGTTCATGACGGGCTACAACGTCGAGCCGGTGGTGGCGTCGGAGTCGGCCGTCGCCGACGCCATCGAGAAGTACTACGGCAGCACCGTCCGGGGGGGGCAGGAAAGCGCGCTGGAGATCGCGACGCGCGTGCTGGACGAGATGCCCACGGTGTCCGACAGCGACGTCGAGGTCATCGAGGGGATGGAGGAGATCAGCGTCGAGGCGCTCCTCAAGCAGGGGGAGGAAGCGCCGATCATCCGCCTCGTCAACGTGCTGCTGATGTCGGCCATCCAGAAGGGCGCCAGCGACATCCACGTCGAGCCCTACGAGAAGGAGTACCGGATCCGGTACCGCATCGACGGCCTGCTCTACAACATCATGAACCCGTCGATGAAGTTCCGCGACGCCATCGCGTCGCGTCTCAAGATCATGGCGAAGCTCGATATCGCCGAGAAACGTCTGCCGCAGGACGGCCGCATCAAGATCCGGTACAACGACCAGGGCAAGGCCAAGGACATCGATTTCCGCGTGTCGGTCCTGCCGACGCTGTTCGGCGAGAAGATCGTGATGCGCCTGCTCGACCGCGACAAGCTCATGCTGGACATGACGAAGCTCGGATTCGAGCCCGAGCCCCTGGCGCGCTTCGAGGCCGCGATCCAGCGCCCATGGGGGATGGTGCTGGTGACGGGCCCGACGGGCAGCGGCAAGACGAACACGCTCTACTCGTCGATCTCGCGGCTGAACACGTCGGACACCAACATCATGACGGCCGAGGACCCGGTGGAGTTCAACCTGGCCGGCATCAACCAGGTGCAGATCCGGGAGAACATCGGCCTCAACTTCGCCGCGGCACTGCGCGCGTTTCTCCGGCAGGATCCGAACATCATCCTGGTGGGTGAGATCCGCGACTTTGAAACGGCCGAGATCGCGGTCAAGGCCGCGCTCACCGGCCACCTGGTCCTCTCCACGCTGCACACCAACGACGCGCCGAGCACGATCAGCCGCCTCATGAACATGGGCATCGAGCCGTTCCTGGTGTCGAGCTCGGTGAACCTGATCTGCGCCCAGCGACTGGTGCGCCGCGTCTGCGGGAAGTGCGCCCACGAGAACCCCGTGCCCGCGCCGGCGCTGCTGAAGGCCGGGTTCGGCCCCGAGGACGCGCGCGCCGTCGTGCCCCTGAAGGGGGCCGGTTGTGACGGGTGCAACAACACGGGCTACAAGGGCCGCGTGGGGCTCTACGAGGTCATGGAGATCTCCGACGCGCTGAAGGAGCTGGTGCTGGTGGGCGCATCGAGCCAGGAACTGCGCCGGAAGGCGGTGGAAGAAGGCATGGTGACCCTGCGCCAGAGCGGCCTGCTCAAGGTGAAGGCGGGGATGACCACGATCGAGGAAGTGCTGCGGGAGACGGTCAATTAGCCGCCTTCCCCAAGCGGCCCGCCGGCCGCCTTTCGACGCGGCTCGGGGCGTCCCGAGCATGGTCGAGCGGACGGCTCCGGCGGGCCAAGGGCGCTGGGGGCCAGGCGATCGGGGATAGGGCAACGGCGGAAGGCAAGAGGGAGCAACGGCATGGCGACGCTACCGGACCTGCTGCGAAAGACGCTCGAGATGAGCGCGTCGGACCTGCACCTCACGGCCGGGACGCCGCCGCAGGTCCGCGTGCACGGCAGCCTGGTCCGGCTCGACCAGCCGGACCTGACGCCGGCCGACACCAAGCAGCTGGCGTACAGCGTGCTCACCGACAGCCAGAAGAAGCGGTTCGAGGAGTCGCTCGAGCTCGACTTCTCGTTTGGCATGCGGAACCTGGCGCGCTTCCGCTGCAACGTCTTCAGCCAGCGCGGCGCGGTGGCCGCCGTCTACCGCGTCATCCCGGACGAGATTCGGAACTTCCGGCAGCTCGGCCTGCCACCGGTGGTGGCCACGCTGGCCGATCGCCCGCGCGGCCTCGTGCTGGTGACGGGCCCGACGGGCAGCGGCAAGAGCACGACCCTGGCGGCGATGATCGACAAGATCAACGTCGAACGCCACCATCACATCCTGACGATCGAAGACCCGATCGAGTACATCCACATCCACAAGAACTGCCTGGTCAACCAGCGGGAGCTGCTGGGCGACACGCAGACGTTTGCGGCCGCGCTCCGGTCCGCGCTGCGCGAGGACCCGGACGTCGTGTACATCGGTGAAATGCGGGACCTCGAGACGGTGGAAGCCGCGCTCCGGATCGCCGAGACGGGCCACCTGACGTTTGCCACGCTGCACACGAACTCGGCGTCGCAGACGATCAACCGGATCATCGACGTGTTCCCCGCGCACCAGCAGACGCAGATCCGCACGCAGCTCTCGATGGTGCTCGAAGGCATCGTCTGTCAGACGCTGCTGCCGCGGGCCGACGGCCGCGGCCGCGCCGTCGCCGTCGAGATCCTGGTGCCGACACCGGCGATCCGCAACCTGATCCGCGAAGACAAGATCCACCAGATCTACTCGTCGATGCAGACCGGCCAGGAGAAGGCCGGCACGCAGACGCTGAACCAGTCGCTGGCGAGCCTCTACTACAGCGGCGCCATCACCATCGAGACGGCGCGCATGGCCTCCTCGTTCAAGGACGAGCTGGCCGACATGATCAGCCGCGGCGCGGGCGTCGTGGCAGGCGGGCCGCCGCCGCGGCCGGCCGCCCCGGGGTCTCGCCCGGGCGGGGACCAGACAGGACGGCGGTAGGTATGCCGTTCTTCTCCTCCGACCCGAAGGCGCGTCGCGGCGGTGCACCCCGCAAGTCCGTGCGGCCTGCCGCCGCCGACGGGGCCGCGGCGCCTCGGTACGTCACGCTCGAGCAGCTGCAGCAGGCGCTGGAGTATCAGCGCTTGCACGGCGGCAAGCTGGAGGCGGCCCTGCTCGCCCTGGGATTCGTGGAGAGTGACGACATCACGTCGGTACTGAGCCGGCGCCACGGCGTGCCATCGATCGATCTATCCGAGTTCGAGATTGACCCGGCGGTGATCAGGCTGATTCCCGGCAGGACCGCGCAGAAGTATCAGGTCGTTCCGGTGCGCCGGTCCGGAGCCACGCTGACGGTGGCGACGTCGGACCCGACCAACATCTTTGCCCTGGACGACATCCGGTACCTGACCGGCTTCAGCATCCACCCGGTGGTGGCGTCGGACGCGGCCCTCCAGTCAGCGATTCGCAAGTACTACGGCATCGAGTCCCTGACGGCCGAGAGCGCGCTCGAGATGGCCTCGCGGGTGCTGGACGAAATGCCGCTCACGGCGGAGGGAGACGTCGAGATTCTCGAGGGGTTCGAGGAACTCAGCGCGGATGTGCTCGTGAAGCAGGGGGAATCGGCCCCAGTCGTCCGGCTGGTGAACGTCCTGTTGATGTCCGCGATCCAGAAAGGAGCCAGCGACATCCACATCGAGCCGTACGAGAGGGAATACCGGATCCGCTACCGCATCGATGGCGTGCTCTCCAATGTCATGAACCCGTCGATGAAGTTCCGGGACGCGATTGCCTCTCGCCTCAAGATCATGGCGAAGCTGGACATCGCCGAGAAGCGGTTGCCGCAGGACGGCCGCATCAAGATCCGGTACAGCGACCGGGGCAATTCCAAAGACGTCGACTTCCGCGTGTCGGTGCTGCCCACGCTGTTCGGCGAAGCGATCGTCATGCGGGTCCTCGATCGCGACGCGCTCACGCTCGACTTGACGCGGTTGGGGTTCGAACCCGGACCGCTGGCGCGATTCGAGGCCGCGATTCACCGGCCGTGGGGCATGGTGCTGGTGACCGGACCCACGGGCAGTGGCAAGACGAGCACGCTGTACTCGGCGATCTCGCGCCTGAACACGCCTGGGACGAAGATCCTAACCGCGGAAGACCCGGTCGAGTTCAACCTGTCGGGCATCAACCAGGTCCAGATCCGTGAGAACATCGGTCTGACGTTCGCGACGGCACTGCGGGCGTTTCTGCGGCAGGACCCGAACATCATCCTCGTCGGCGAGATCCGCGACTTCGAGACCGCCGAGATGTCCGTCAAGGCGGCGCTGACGGGCCATCTGGTGCTCTCGACGCTGCACACCAACGACGCCCCGAGCACGGTCAGCCGTCTCATGAACATGGGCATCGAGCCGTTCCTGGTGTCGAGTTCGGTCAATCTGATCTGCGCGCAGCGGCTGGTGCGGCGCATCTGCGAGTCGTGTGCGCGACCGGACCCGGTACCGGCGCACGTGCTGGTGGATGCCGGCTTCGCGGAGGCGGACGCGGAGACGGTGGTCCCCAGGAAAGGTGAGGGATGCACGGCCTGTCATGGTACGGGATACCGCGGCCGACTCGGCGTTTTCGAGGTGTTGGACATTTCCGAAGCCATTCGAGAACTCGTGCTGGTCGGCGCATCCACCAACGAATTGCGTCGCACCGCGCTGCGGGAGGGCATGGTCACACTTCGCCAGAGCGGCCTCCACAAGATCAGGGCCGGGCTCACGACCATCGATGAAGTGCTCCGGGAGACAGTGACGTAGGCCCCGTCGAGGCTGCCGGGCCCCGGGTGCCGGCGGCAGGGTCCAGGCAGAATAAGGGCTACCAATCATGGCAACATTTTCTTATACGGGCCGGCGACGCAACGGCGAGACGGTCAGCGGCGAGCGGGCGGCCGACACGCTCGAGCACGCCGTGGCCGCGCTCCGGCGCGAGCAGGTCCTGGTCACGAAGATCGCGCCGACCGGCGACCGGGGGGTGTCCGGTGCGCCAAAACCCGGGCGGTCCGGCCGGAGAGTGGCCGCCAAGAACCTGGCCATCTTCACCCGCCAGTTCTCCGTCATGATCGACGCCGGCCTGCCGCTGGTGCAGTGCCTCGAGATCCTCGGCAACCAGGAGGAAGACAAGCGCTTCGCGAAGACGATCCTGCAGACGCGGGCCGACGTTGAGTCGGGCGCCTCGCTGGCCGACGCGATGCGCAAACACCCGGCGACGTTCGACGGCCTGTTCACCAACATGGTGGCGGCCGGCGAGGCCGGCGGGATCCTCGACACGATTCTCAAGCGCCTGGCCGTCTACATCGAGAAGAACGTCAAGCTGAAGAGCCAGGTGAAGTCCGCGATGATCTACCCGATCGCGGTCATCTCCATCGCGATCATCGTGATCGCGGCGATTCTCTGGAAGGTCATCCCGACGTTTGCCACCCTGTTTGCCGGGCTGAACGCCGAGCTGCCGCTGCCCACGCGCGTGGTCATCTGGTTGAGCGATGCGGTGGTGAAGTTCATGCCGTTCATTGCCGTCGGCGTGGCGGCGGTGGTCTACGGCCTGCGGCAGTACTACGCCACCAACGCTGGCCGCCATGCGATCGACCGGTTCGCGCTGCGCGCGCCGGTGGTCGGCCTCATCCTGCGGAAGATCGCCGTCGCCCGGTTCTGCCGGACCCTCTCCACGCTGATCAGCTCCGGCGTCCCGATCCTCGACGGCCTCGAGATCACGGCGCGCACCGCCGGCAACGCGATTGTCGAGGACGCGATCCTGAACACCCGCACCAGCATCGAGCGCGGCGAGACGATCGCGCAGCCCCTCAAGGAGACCGGTGTGTTTCCGGCGATGGTGAGCCAGATGATCGGCGTCGGCGAGGCGACCGGTGCGCTCGACACGATGCTGGCCAAGATTGCCGACTTCTACGAGGACGAAGTGGACACGGCCGTGGCCGGCCTGCTGACGCTGATGGAACCGCTCCTGATCGGCTTCCTCGGCGGCGCCGTGGGCGGCATCGTGATCGCGATGTACCTGCCGATCTTCGACCTGATCAGTAAGCTGACCGGGTGAGGCGCACGTGAAGGGGACAGAGGCCGGGCTGCGGCGCAAGCTGGTCACCCTCGTGGTGGTGCGGCTGGCGCTCAGCGTCCTGCTGCTCGGCTCCGTCGTGTTGCGCCTGCGGTCCGGCCAGCCCTCCACCTCCGACACCCTGCCATGGCTGATCGCCTGGGCGTTCGCGCTGTCGGCCATCGGCGCCGTCACCATCCGGCTCACCGACGAGTGGCCGCGGACCATCGACGCGCAACTGGCGCTCGACGTCCTGACCGTCTCGGCCTTCGTCTGGACGACGGGCGGCGTGACCAGCGTCCTGGCGCCGCTGTTCTTCCTGACCATCCTGGCGGCCAGCGCGCTCAGATTCCGGCGCGGCGCCATCGTGATGGCCTCGTCGTGCGCCGTCCTCTACGCCGGCGTGGCCGCCCTGCAGTTCGCCGTGGCACGCACGCCAGGCGGCTGGCTGTGGTCGACGGGGCCCGTCGACCCGGCGCCGCCGCCGGGCGTGGCCGAGTACACCGTGGCCATCAACGCCGTCGGCTTCTTCGCCGTGGCCTGGCTGGGCGGTTCACTGGCCGAGAACATCCGCCGGGCATCGGCGCGCCTGGAGAACGCGGCCACGACCATCGCCGACCTCCAGGCGTTCAACCAGAACGTGATTGACAGCCTCGCGATGGGCCTGGTCACCACCGACCGCAAGGGCCGTGTGCTGACGTTCAACCAGGTAGCGTCCCGGATCACCGGCCATACAGCAGACGAGGCGCGCGGCGGCGACGTGATCGCGCTGCTCCAGATCCCGCCGTCGTTCACCATGTCATTCGGTGCGGACGTCCCGGCACGATCGAACGTGCGCGCCGACTACCGGTTCCGGCGGGCCGACGGCCGCGAACTCGACCTGGGCCTGGCCGCCACCGCGCTCATCACGAGCGCCGGTGCGTCGGGGCACCTCTTCACCTTCCAGGACACGACGGCGTTGCGCCGGCTGGAACGCGAGGCCCGGCTCCAGCAACGCATGGCCGCGGTCGGCGAGATGGCGGCCGGGATCGCTCACGAGATCCGGAATCCGCTGGCCTCGATGTCCGGGTCGATCCAGGTGCTGCGGGGGGAACTGGAACTCAGCGCCGAGCAGGCGCAGTTGATGGACATCGTCCTGCGGGAATCCGAGCGGCTCGATCAGACGATTCGCAACTTCCTGGCGTACGCGCGACCCCAGCGCGCCGTGGCCGGCCTCATCGACGTGCGCCTGGTCCTGCAGGACGCGGCCCTGCTGCTGCGGAACAGCGCCCAGACCACCGAGGCGCACGCGGTTGACGTGGAGGTGCCGGCCGAGCCGGTCAACTGCGAGGCGGACGAGAACCAGGTGCGCCAGATCGTCTGGAACCTCGCCACCAACGGTCTTCGCGCCATGCCGCGGGGCGGACGCCTGACGCTCTCGTGCCGGCCAACACCCGGCGCGGGCCACGTCGTGCTGGTGGTGGCCGACGAAGGCGTTGGCATGGACGAGACCGAACTGGATGCGATCTTCCAGCCGTTTCGGGGGTCGTTCGAGCGCGGCAGCGGGCTCGGGATGGCCATCGTGCACCGGATCGTCAGCGATCACGGCGGTGAAATCCGTGTGACGTCCGAGCGCGGCGCCGGGACCTCGGTCGAGGTCCGGTTGCCGGTGCGGACCTCCTTTTCCCTTGCGGCGGGAGCGCCATGACCTCGGAACAGCCGGCGGCCGCCGACCCGGTTCGCGGCCACATCCTCGTGGTGGACGACGAGCGATCGATGCGCGAGTTGCTCACGATTGTGCTGAAGCGCGAAGGCCATCAGGTGGTGGTGGCGGAGCATCCCGACGCCGCGCTGGCGACACTCGAGCGCGAACCGATCGACGTGTTGATCAGCGACATTCGCATGCCGGGCATGAGCGGCGTCGATCTGCTCCGGGCGGCGAAGCGCCTCGACCCGGACCTCGTCGGCATCATGATCACCGCCTTCGCATCGACGGACACCGCCGTGGAGGCCCTCCGGCTCGGCGCGTACGACTACATCACCAAGCCGTTCGACGTCGAGGAACTGAAGGCCAAGGTCCGCAACGCGCTGGAGCGCCGCCACCTGCGACAGGAGAACGTCCTCCTGAAGCGTGCACTCGGCACGGCCGCGTCCTTCTCGAACATCGTCGGCCGCAGCAAGCCGATGCAGGACGTGTTCGATCTCATCGCCACCGTGGCGCCAACCACCAGCACCATTCTCGTCACGGGAGAGTCGGGAACGGGCAAGGAACTGGTGGCGCGCGCCATCCACGCCAACTCGACGCGCGGGGACCGCCCCTTCGTGGCGCTCAACTGCGGGGCTCTGCCGGAAACGCTGCTCGAATCCGAACTGTTCGGGCACATGCGCGGTGCGTTCACGGGCGCGGCGGTGACCAAGAAGGGGCTGCTCGAGACGGCCGAGCACGGCACGGTGTTCCTGGACGAAATCTCCGAAATGAGCCCGATGATGCAGGTCAAGCTGCTGCGGGTCCTGCAGGAGCGGACGTTCCGCCGAGTGGGCGGACATGAAGAAATCGAAGCCGACATCCGGATCATCACGGCCACCAATCGCGACCTGCCGAAATTCGTGGCCGACGGGAGGTTCCGCGAGGACCTGTACTACCGGATCAATGTGATACCCGTTCATCTGCCGGCGCTGCGGGAGCGCCGCGACGACATCCCCCTCCTGGCGGAGCACTTCGTGGCGAAGTACCGCGAGCAGATGCGCAAGTCCGTCGAGGGGCTCACGCCGGACGCCGTGCGATGCCTCGAGGCGTTCGACTGGCCGGGCAACGTCCGTCAACTCGAGAACGCGATCGAGCGGGCGGTGGCCCTCGAGCGTGGACCGCTGGTGCAGGTGTCGAGCCTGCCCCCCGAGATTCGGCAGCCAGCGGCCTCGGCTCGCGCCGGCGCGGCCGAGGCGCCGCTGATGCTCCCGGCGTCCGGACTGGATCTGCCGAGGCTGCTCGAAACGCAGGAGCGCGACCTGGTGCTGCAGGCTCTCAAGCAGGCCGAGGGGAGGCACGAGCCAGCCGCGCGGTTGCTCCGCATCTCCGCCCGCCAGTTGCGTCATCTCCTCGATAAATACGACCTGCGACGGCACCGGTCGTCGATTGAAGACCCCGGAAGCCCCGATTAATTGGGGACAGACACTCCTGTCTCGCGTTCAGAAGATGAACACTCTACGCACTGCGCGCCCCTCGCGCGCCGGTCAAACTCGGCGTGACACGGGTCCTCTGCAGGCGTAAACTCGCCCCAATCCCCCCAAGCCGGTAATCCAACGCGAGGTGGCCCATGCAACATCGTGGCGTCTCGGCGGCGGCGGCGGCGGCGGCGTTTCCCCCCCGGATTTCTCTCATCGCGCGTGGGCTGGTTGCTGGCACAGTCGTGCTGCTGACGCTGACGGGCTCCGCCATGGCGCAGTCCTCGCCGCCGGCGCGACAGACGATCAGCGTGGGCCCGAACATCAACATGGTGTCGGGGACGACGCTTCCGGAGGGTGATCCATTCCTGCAACGGCAGAACGAACCCTCGATCGCGGTGTCAACGCGCAATCCCTGCCACCTCCTCGCCGGTGCCAACGACTATCGCACCGTCGATCTGCCCGGGTTGCCAGGCGATACGGAGAACGGCGACGCGTGGCTTGGTCTGTTCAAGTCGGTTGACTGCGGGAAGACGTGGAAGAGCACGCTCTTGCCGGGCTATCCGCAGGATCAGACGCCGCTTGGCACGGCGTCGCCGCTGAAGGGGCTGGCGGCCGGCGCGGACCCGATCGTGCGGGCAGGCACCCATGGGCTCTTCTACTACAGCGGCATCGTCTTCGACCGTAGCGCGAATGCGCAGAGCCGCATCTTCGTCGCGCGATTCGTCGATAACAACATCGAAGTGGACGGGAACGGGCAGCGCATCGATCCAATCCAGTATGCGGGTGCATCGATCGTGGAGCAGGGCAGCGCGCGGCTGTTCGAGGACAAGCCGGCGATCGCCGTGGACATCCCCAGGAACGGCGCAAAGACCTGCTCCATCAGTCGTCAGTCGATTCCCGGCGGCCGCGTGTACATCGCCTACGCCGCCATCACGCAGGATCGCCCGGAGATGTCCCGGCTCATCGTGTCTTCGTCTGACGACTGCGGCGTGACGTGGACCAAGGGAGACGCGTTGAGTCAGGGTGAGAAGACGAACCAGGGCGCCGCGCTGGCCGTGGCACCCGACGGGACCGTCTACGTGGCCTGGCGGCGGTTTGCGTACAAGAAGCAGACGGCGACCATTCTGATTGCCAAGTCGACCGACGGAGGCAAGAAGTTCAGCAAGGCCGTCGAAGTCACGCCCGCGATGTTCCCGTTCGACCAGGGCACCACCGGTTCGTCGTTCCGGACCAACGCCTATCCGACGATGGCCATCGACGGCACCGGTCGGGTGTACCTGGCGTGGGCGTCGCGTGGATACGTGGCCGACCGGCCCAGCCAGACGACCGGCGACGCGCGCATTGTGGTGTCGACCTCGTCGAACGGCGTGACGTGGTCGGTGCCGAGGGCCGCGGACAACACCGCCCGAGATGCAGCGGACCCGTACGGGACGGCCGGGCATCAGTTCATGCCGGCGCTGTCGTTTTCGGCCGGCAAGCTGCAACTGATCTACTACGACCTCAGGGACGCTCACACCAACCTCGACTACTACGCGAGAACCGACGGCCGCTTCACGGCGGAGGGCACGCGCGTCAAGGCCGGGGATCGGATTGACCATCCCGACAAGGTATTTTGGGGCCAGGTGATGGACGTGGCACCTGATGGCACGCAACTCCAGCGGCGCCATTCGGTGGACGTGCGGGGCGCGCAGGCCGATCCCGGGTCCGTTCCGGCCTTTTCCGCGTGGCCGGTTTCTCAGTACGCGTTCGGTGTGACCGACACGACGATCGAGCAGGTGCAGTTCAATCCGCCGAACCTCCCGCTGTATTCGAAGGGCACCGCGCCGTTCTTCGGCGACTACATCGACGTGGCCGGTCTGGCGTTCGTGCCGATGGCTGACGGAGGCTGGGCGTACAACACCGAACCGAATGGCGTGTCCGTGTTCCACGCGGTGTGGACCGACAACCGCGACGTGCGGCCCCCGATCGAGGGGCAGACGTGGGCGTCCTATACACCGCCGAATTCCTCGTTCACATCGGTGACGTGCGTGCCGGGAACCGCCGGCATGCGCAACGCCAACATCTACACGGCGCAGATTGCCCCGGCATTGATGGTGGGTTCACCGGCCAACGCCCAGGGGCTGCATCCGACGATTCCGCGTTCGTTCCCGGTGGTGGTGGCCAACCAGACCGACACGGCCCGGTCGTACCGGCTCAGCCTGGTCCTTGCCGCCCAGTTTGCCCGCGCGTCCTTCGTCGAGGCGACGTTCCAGTCCGGTACCGGCGGCAACCTGCCGGCGGTTACAACCCTTGACGTCACCGTCGCACCGAACTCCAGCGTTGCCCGAAGCGTGTTCGTCATCGCGTCGAAGCCCGACGCGCAGGTCACGGTGGACGTTCGTGAGATCGACGCGCCTGATGGCGCGCTGGTGCCCGACGGCAGCCGGTCGTCGCTTGTCCTCAACTCGGACATTACGAACCCGGCGGTGATGAACCCCGCGGTGATGAACCCGGCGGTGATGAACCAGACGTTCAACCCGGCGGTGATGAACCCGGCGGTGATGAACCCGGCCGTGATGAATCCCGCCGTCATGAATCCGGCGGTGATGAACCCGGCGGTGATGAACCCGGCGGTGATGAACCCGGCCGTGATGAATCCCGCCGTCATGAATCCGGCGGTAATGAACCCGGCCGTGATGAACCCGGCCGTGATGAATCCCGCCGTCATGAATCCGGCGGTGATGAACCCGGCCGTCATGAATCCGGCCGTCATGAATCCGGCGGTGATGAATCCGGCCGTCATGAATGCGAATCTCGCGGACTCCACGGTTACCGATGTGACCTGGACCGTGAAGAATCTGGGCACGGCGGCAGGCACCTACGCCGTGAAACTGCTGCTGACGCAGGGGCTCCCGCAGGGCTTTGCTACACAGCTGCTGATACGCAAGCCCAACGTGACGCCGGCCGCGCGCCTGGACTGCCAGTTGGGGCAGTCGAGCCAGGACACCGTTCTTGCAAACATCATGAATCCGCGGGTCCTCGATCTGTCCGCGCTAGGGACCGGTGAGCTGACCGGTTCGACGGTCCTCGACCCCGCGATTGAGAACGCGACCTTTGCGCTGGCACCCGGCGAAGAAGTACAGGTCACTCTGCGCATTCTCGATCCCAACAAGTACGACAACGTCATCAAGACGATCGACGGGCAGCCGGTGAGCGTCGATCCGCAATTCGATCCGGTGGTGGCAGCGGTGCCGGCGGTGGTGGTGCAGGCAGCCGCTGTCGTCAACGGCGTCGTGCCGCCCGCCAGCACGCCCCTGATCGTGGTGTTGCCGCCGACGCTGGCGTTCGTGCAGCAGCCGGGGATTGTCAATGTCGGCGAGACGTTCCCGACGCCGGTCCAGGTGCGTGCGCTGTCCGGCTCGGGCGAGCCGATGGCAGGCCAGGTGGTGACGCTGTCGCTCTCGCTGAATCCGGGCGGCGCCATCCTGAGCGGTGTGACCGCAATGACCGGAGTAGACGGCATTGCGACATTCCCGTCGCTCAGTGTCAGTGTCGTGGCGACCGGCTACCAGCTTCGCGCTGATTCCGGCGCCATCGCGCCGGCCCGGTCGGTGCTCTTCGATGTCGTCACCACCAATCCGCCTCCGCCGGCCATGTCCCAACTGGTGACGCGCATTACGTCGGCTGCGTCCCTGACAAGCCTGTCAACCCTGATGTATGAACCGTGGGTTCCGGCCATGAGTCCGTCGGGGGACTACCTGGTGACCCCCTACTCTCCATCCGGCCTTTATCTCCGCCAGGCGGGGTCGCCGATCCTGATCTCGTTGTTGCAGGGAGGAACCGCGGTACCAGGAATCCCGGATACCGTCGTGGACACGGTGTCCAACACCCGGATGAACGCGTCGGGTGCGATTCAGTTCGACACGAGGTTCACCCACGGCCGAACGATGAAGATCGCCGTGATCCGCAAGGATGGCCCGACGTTCCACACGGTGGCTTTCTCCGACGACATCGCACCTGGCACGGGCGGCAAGACGTACGGGAACAACACGACGATGGCGTCGATCGGGTTCAACGCCGCAGGGGATACGGCGTTCAGGGCCGGATTGGTGACGGCGATGCTGCCAGCCGTCCTGCCCCAGACCACCATCTTCCTGGCACCGGCGACCGGGCCGACCGTAAGGCTGGCTGGATATGGCGATCCGGCTCCAAACACGCTCGGCACATTTGACGAGATTGCCACACGTGGTTTCAGCGAAGGCAGCGAAGCCCTGTTCATGGCGAAACTCTCGTCCGGCGGGCCCGGGTTCGGCTACGGATATGGCTGGTTCATCGCCTCGAGGACGGGCGTTCGAAAGGTGGTGGCGAACAACGACCCGGGCGGCTACATGGGGTATGCCTGGGCCATCACCGCTCCGTCATCCGTCACGGGGGCCACGCTGAATAGTCGGGGTCAAGTTGCGTTCCTGTATGGGACCAGTCTGTGGCTGGCTGAACCGGGTGCAGTACCGACGCTCCTGCTGGCGGCCTCGTCGTCGTTCTTCCCGTCCGGCGCCTTTGTCCAGACCTTCGGCGCGCCGGCCCTGGACGACGTCGGAAATGTCGTGCTCACGGTTCGGTACTCGGTGACCGGTCAGCCGTATTGGAAGATTCTCCGCTTTCCGTACGGTTCGTCGACGCCAGAGGTGCTCGTGTCGAGCGGCGATACCGTTCCGGGGCGCAGTGCCACGTTCACCACGAGCGCGACTCCGACAGTCGAGCTGAACAATCGTGGAATCATCTGCTTCCAGGCAACCGTAGCGATAGGGAATCCCAATAGCTACGGGCTCTTCAGGCGCGACGCAGGAGGAACGATCTCGACCATCGTGCTCGATGGTGACGCAGCCCTGGGAGGCACCGTGTCACCACAGTCCGGTTTCTACTACCGATTGCAGAGCGACAGCTCCGTATATTACGAAGCGTATCTGGCTGGCTCGGCCCCGGCGTTTGCGACGTTTGTAGACAGGGGCTCCGGCGCCGTGATGCTGACGACGTCAGCCGATTCGCTGCCGCCGGGGGTGCCGGTGTTCATCAGGAACCTCTGGCCGCCGTCCGCAGGTGACTACACCGGTTTCGGCGGATGGAACTCCGGCGGTTCCCCGTCGTTGTACGTGGGCCGCGCGTCGACCGGGACGACGACACGTATCGTGGGCGAAGGCGACACCGTCAGCGGAATCGGGACGCTGACGAAGCTGAACGCCAACTGGGTTGAGCCGGACGCGTCCGGGAACGTCTACTTCACGGCGACGCGCAACGCCGAAGGCGGCTCGACGCTGTTCCGGTGGGCGGGCGGAACGATTCAGCGGCTCGTCGGCACCGGCGATTCGTCTGTCATCGGGCTGTCAAGCACGGTGACTTCGGTGTCGCTCCCGGCTAGTACCCCTCATGTGAGTGACGCCGGCCAGGCCGTGGTGAAGGCCTCGTACCGTGACGCGTTCTTATCCGTGCGACCCGCGTTGCTGGTAGCTGGCCCTGGAACCGCCGCGAGCAAGGTCGTAGCCTATGACGATGCCGCCCCGGGCGGCGGACATTTCCGGTACGTGACGTCCACCAGTGGCGGCCTGAGTGCGCCGGTCGTCAGGATCAACCACGGCGGTCAGGTGGCGTTCGTGGGCGGGCAACTCAACGCGGGGGTGACCACGGACGGCATCTACCTGGCCACGCCCGCGGATCCGCCTCCGGGTTATACGATTGTGCGGCTCGTCGCGATCGGAGACCCGGCGCCGGACGGCGGGACCTTTACGGCTATTTGCCGGAACAGCGGCGGTGTTCTGGATCTCAGTGACGCCGGCGAAGCTTTGTTTACCGCTACAACTACCACCGGAGGTGGGATCTTCCTGGCGAAGGCTGGCGGCCCGATGACGGCGCTGGTGGCCAACGGCACCCCCGCGCCGGCGGGCGGACGTTACGCGATGACGGCAAATGACATGAACGTGGTTCGGAACGCCTCCGGCGACATCTTCTTCCGTTCGCCGCTCGCCGGTGGAACCTCCGACTCCGGACTCTTTCTGTTGCGATCCGGCGCGGCGGCCGCAGCGGTGGTGGCGTTGCAGGGGCAGGCGGCTCCAGGAACCGCCGGCGTCTTCCCGTTCATCAACGAATCGTTGAACAACTTTCCGGCCGAGAACCTGGCGATCGGTGCTGACGGCGCGGTGGCATTCAGCAACTGGGTGCAACTGCCGGATGCCCTGGGCTTCGGACTGTTCCGGTACCGATCCGACGGCACGTTGGAACTGCTGGCGCTGCGGGGTGATCCGATGCCAGACGGTCGCGCCGGGCTCGTGGTGGGGTTCTCGCAGGGGCCGCGCGCGGGAACTGACGGCCGGTTCTTCTTCCGGCTGGCGGCGATCATCAATGGCGTCTTTGAAGACGCGATGTACATGACCGCGTTGCCGGGCGACCCGGTCGCGTACGCCGCACCGGCTCCGCTGCCGGCGCCGCCAGCAGAAACGTTGGCCGCCGGCGTGTTCCGGCTGCTCCGTTCGCACGTCGGGCAGCCAGCCGCGCCGGCCGTCGTTCCGGAGACGCCGAAGTCGGTTCCGGAGTCACGGCCGCAGGCAGCGCTGCGGTAGAGGCAGCACGCAGCTCGCGAACGTGGGGGACTGGCGTCGTGTCAGCGCGACGCCAGCCTCTTGCGCGCATCGATCGCGAGCGGATCCATCGACGCCTCGGATCGCAGGGTGAGGAACGTCCGGAACTGCGCGGCGGCGGCTGACGGGTTGACCGGTTCCCGTGCGCGGCCCAGCCAGTACTCGAGGGGCGCCAGGTAGCGGACTGTGGGCTGGTCGTCCAGGAAGACCGCGGTCCCTTCGCCGCGCCGTTTCCCCTGGCATGTCCTGAACTCGCTTTCGGCCGCCACCCCGTCTCCATTCTCGACGTACGCGATGCCCAGCCAGTACCGCGTCAGCCAGAGGTCCGCGAGCTTCAGGCTCTCGCGCAGGGCATCGAGCGCTTCCGCGCGATGCCCGGCCTTCAGGAGGATCCGGGCATCGATCAGCTTGCCGTACGCGCGCGACCGGGGAGGAATGCGCTCTCCGAGCACGGCCGCATACCGCCGCGCGGCGGCCCCGGTGCCCGTGACGATATCCACCGCCGCAGACGGTACCAACGTCTCTTCGCTCATGCTCTGGGCCACCAATGCATCGGCTGCCGTGCGCGCGGCACGCGCGTCGCCGTCCTGCAGCGTCGCGTCCACCAGCGCCGCGTACTTGGCGGCGACCCCGGCTGTGTTCTTCGTTCGTTCGTCGTCGGCGATGCCCCGGACCAGCAGGTCGCGGGCTTCGGCCGTCCTGCCTTCGTAGATCGCCAGGTCGGCCAGGCCGAGCGCGGCAGTCGACCGGCCCGTTTCGTCCGTGGCGGCCATGCGCTGGTAGGTCTGACGCGCCGCCGCCAGGTCACCGGTCGCCGCCTGCGCCACCGCCAGCGGCAGGTACGCGATGTAGGAATTGGGGTCTATCGCGATCAGCGTGGTCGACTGGCGTGCCGCCTCGGCGAAGTCGCTGGCGTACATCGCGTAGAGCGAACTGTTGCTCAGGAATCGTGCGCTCTTCGGCCACAGCGCCAGCGCCTTGCGGCCTTCCTCGCACGCCTTCGGGAAATCGAGCGTCTGGAAATACGCGTACGCGAGGTTGTTCAGACCCGCCGTGTCGGCGGGATACCGTGTCACCAGTTCCTTCAGGCTTTCGATGGCCTTCGGGTAATCCCGAGTGACGAGCAGGAAATAGGAACCGAGCGTCCGGTAGCGCTCGCGGTCCGTCATCCGATCGGTCAGCTTGAGCGCCTGCTCCCACCGGGTCGAGGCTTCGGCCTTCTGCCCAATCGTATAAGCGGCGACCGCCCATCCCGCGTACGCCCGCCCGAGTTGCGGATCGATTTCGGTGGCTCGCCGGAAGTGCGCGATCGCGTTCAAGTCCTTGCGCGCCAGCAGCAGATCCTGGCCGAGCGAGTACTCCCGCATCGCCTCGATCGACGCCGCGGTGAAGGTCTCCGCGGCGGCCTGCAGTGCCGCGGCGGTGGCGGTGTCCCCCAGGGACGCGCGGAGCCTGCTGGCGAGCGTGCCGACCGCCCCGAGCACGTCCTTCTTGTCGAGCGGCCCGGCGTTGACCGTGGTCGCCGGTTTCTCGCCCGACGGATCTATCGCACGCACGGCAATCGTGTACCGGGAGTCCTTCACGGCCACCGTGCCCGACAGCACGACCTTGATCCCTTCGCGTCGTGCCACCACGCGGGCGCCCGCTTCGTCGAGTTTCGCGCCCGGCGTCAGGCTGGCGAGCACCTTCTCCGCGTCCGTGTGGGGGTACGCCGTGATGAACGGGGCGCCCTCCATGGCGATGCCGAGCGCGAGTTCGAGCGACCCGCTGAAGTTGGGATCGCCCGTCCGGTTATCGAAATCCGCGATGAGCACCGACAGTGGCGTGGGTGCGGCCGCGGCCGGCCCAGCGGGCGTGCGGCCAAGCAGCCACCAGGCCGACCCGGCGGTGATCGCGACGAGGCCAACGAGGGCAAGTCCGAACAGCAGCCTCCGAGGCTGGCGCACGGCGGGCAAGGCGGCCGGCGCCGGCGTCGAGCGCGCGTAGCCATCGTCATCGAGCGCGTTCAACGCCTCCGCCAATGCGCTGCTCGTCTGGTATCGCGCGGCCGGATCGACCTGCAGGCATCGCGCGAGCAGTTGGTCGACCGCCTCTGGTGCATCGGCGACCACGCCACGGATCGAGGGCGGCGGCTCCTTCAGGCGCCGCATCAGGATCGACAGCGCCGACTGCGCCGATCGGTGCTGGCCCGACAGCATCTCGTACAGGATCAGCCCGACCGCATAGATGTCCGTGCGCTGGTCGATATCGCCGCCCATGGCTTGTTCGGGCGCCATGTACTGCGGTGTGCCCATTACCACGCCGTCGGCCGTCAGCGCGGCACTCGACTCGGTTCGCGCCAGGCCAAAATCAAGGATGACGGCCTGGTCATCCGCGTCGAGCATGATGTTGCCAGGCTTCAGATCACGGTGCACGATGCCCGCCTGGTGGGCGGCCGCCAGCCCGGCCACCACCTGACGGATGTAGCGGAGCGCGCGGGAGACCGGCAGCCGCTCTTCCCGGCGGAGGCACGCGGATAGCGTTTCGCCGTGGATGAACGGCATCGTGAAGTACTTGACGCCGCCCACGTCGCCCAGATCGTGGATGCGCACCACATGCCGGTGCGTGACCTGCCGCGCCAGTACCAGCTCACGCTTGAATCGGCGCTCCTGCTCCAACGAGACCCCGCCGGACGCACCGTCAGTCCGTACCACTTTCAGCGCCACCGCTTCGCCGAGCTCGTCGTCCCACGCCTGGTAGACGACGCCCATGCCGCCGCGGCCGAGCTCACGGATGATCCGGTAGCGGGTGCCAAACGTCTGGCCGGGAATCAGCGTCCCCGCGCCCGGCGACGGCGGGCCGGACGATGGAACCCGAGCCTGAGTCTCCGGGTCGTCGGCGCTCACCGAGGGAATGGTCTGCGGTTCAAGGGAATCAACCGGGGGCGGAGCGCTGCCGCACGACGGGCACGTCTGCGCCCGCGCGGGGATGTCGGTGCCGCATTGGCTACAAAGCATCGACGTCCTTGGTGCGGTCCCGCCTCTCGATTCCAGGACCGCTGTGAATACGGACGCGCCTGACGCTCAGACGGAGCAGTGCCGACGGCGCGCCGATTATAGCGCAGGCGTTGCGGCGTTGGCGGAACCGGCGCGGTGGCGGGAACATCCCTCAGGTCCACGTCCAGGCTGATCCCGAACCAATCCTCTGGCCGTCATACTGGTGACAATTCGTGTCACACGCGTGCCGCGAAATGTCAAATTGATGACGGATCCAGAGGTTCGCCTCCCTGTTCTGTAACCGGTCAACCTACTGATTACAAGTCGATTATCAGCGGTTACCTGCTGGCACACAGTAGTGGCATCCGGATTGCTGGTTAGTATGTCGCGACGATGACCGACATCGGGACAGATTCCGGAGGATTCGGTTGTCGCGGACGACGAGGCCTTCTCGATCACAGTTTCTTAGAACAAGGGAGTAGCGCTGATGAAGAGCAACAAGGGGTTCACACTCATCGAGCTGTTGATCGTGGTCGCGATCATCGGCATCATCGCCGCCATCGCCGTGCCGGGCCTGCTGCGCGCACGCCAGTCGGGCAACGAAGCGTCCGCCATCGGTTCGCTGCGCGCCATCAACAGCGCCCAGTCGACGTACGCCGCGAGCTGCGGTAACGGCTTCTATTCTCCGGGCCTGGTGAACCTCGGGACGGCTCCGGCAGCTGGCACGGCCTTCATCAGCCCGGACCTCGCTGGCGCGGCGTCCGTCGTGAAGAGCGGATACACGGTGACGATGGCCAGTTCGTCTGGCGTAGCGGCGTCGGCCCCGGCATCCTGCAACGGTCTCGCGGCTGGCGCGGTGGTGCAGGGGTACAACGCGACGGCGACGCCGACTCCTGGTGGGGGCACGCGCGCGTTCGGCTCGAATACGTCGGGGACGATCTTCCAGGCCGTGTCGCAGACGGCGCTGGCGATGACGGATACGACGGCTCCGGCGGGCGCAAATCCGCTCCAGTAGCCGCCGCTTCACAACCCATCGAGTCTGTCGAGGGATGCCTGCAATCGCAGGCATCCCTCGTTTCGTTTCTGCCGGTTCCGTGCGATGCGCGAGTGACGAAAATCGTCACCGACCGCCAACTCGTGTCACCGGCGCAGCGCCTGCGTGAAGCCCAGCCGTCGCCAGCTCCAAGTATTTCGTGAATTTCCAGCTGTTTGGGCGCACGACTCCAGTCGGGGCGGCCCGGCCCGGGGTTTGCACAGTGATCCGGCAGCATGCACGTCTCCACGGCAGGATCCAGTTCGAATCGGTATGTCGGTCTTTTACGAAGAAGGGGAGCCAAATGATGAAGAGTAACAAAGGGTTTACGCTGATCGAGTTGCTGATTGTTGTCGCGATCATCGGTATCATCGCCGCCATTGCGGTACCCGGCCTGTTGCGCGCGCGTCAGTCGGGCAACGAGGCGTCGGCGATCGGATCGCTGCGCGCGATCAACAGCGCGCAGTCCACCTACGCGGCCAGCTGCGGCAACGGCTTCTACTCGCCCGATCTCGTGAATCTGGGCACGGCCCCGACCGCTGGGACACCGTTCATCAGCCCGGATCTGGGCGGTGCGGCATCGGTGAGCAAGAGCGGGTACACGGTGACGATGGCGAGTTCGTCCGGCGTCGCAGCGTCGGCCCCGGCCTCGTGCAACGGCCTCGCGGCCGGAGCCGTTGTGCAGGGCTACAATGCGACGGCGACCCCGGATGCGGGCGGCGGCACGCGCGCGTTCGGCAGCAACACGAGCGGGACGATCTTCCAGGCCGTGTCCCAGACCGCGCTGGCGATGACGGATACGGCCGCGCCGGCCGGTGCCAATCCGTTGCAGTAAGCAGGCCGCGGCGACTGCCCGGATGCAATTCCGCCGAGGGATGCCCGCCCACCAGGCGGGTGTCCCTCGACGTGTGTCTGAGGGGTCCGAGGGCTGTTCCCCAGGGGCTTCGGATCCGATACCCTTCTCGAATCCGTTGCCTGGAGGCATCGGTCGTGTGGCGGGATTCCTCGTGTAGCGGTTGAAGGGGCGGAACGCCGATGGCACGTCAACGCGGGTTTACCCTGATCGAGACGCTTGTCGTCGTCGCACTGATCTGCGTCCTGGCGGCGATTGCGATGCCGATGCTGATGCGGGCCAAGCAGGCCGGCAACGAGGCGTCGGCGATCGCGGCGCTCCGAACCATCATCAGTGCGCAGTACATGTTCAGCAGCACGTGCGGGAGCGGCTTCTTCGCCCCGGACCTGACTGTGCTCGGCCGGGCGCCGAGCGGATCGCACCCGTTCGTCGGTGAGGATCTCAGCGGGGCCGCGACCGTCGTGAAGGGGTCGTACAATGTGACGATGGGGTCCACTGGGGGCGCCGTCGCCACCGCTCCGGCGTCGTGCAACGGCCAGGCTGGGGGAACCGGTACGGGCGGCTACTTTGCCACCGCGACGCCGACCCAGAACGCCGGGGATTTCGCCTTCGGCACCAATGGCGCAGGGACGATCTACCAGGCCGTCCAGCAGACGGCTTTGGCCATGACGGATACCACTGCTCCGGCCGGTGCCACCGCTCTCGATCGTTGACGATCGGGCGGCGCGCCGTATTCGCCGCTTGACGGGGCTCCCCAGAAGCCGATACAACTGCGAGAGATAATCCTTTTCGACCAGACGCCATGACTACCAGCGTGCGCCGGATCCTGCTCGTCCTCACCGTGGTGGGGCTCGCCTCGTCGCTGGCGTCGCTGTACGTGCACGCCAGGCTGTTCAGTCAGCCGGGCTATGTCAGTTTTTGCGACGTGAACGACGCGGTCAGCTGTACGCAGGTCTACCAGAGTGCGTACTCGACGGTGTGGGGCATTCCGGTGGCCCTCTTCGGGAGCCTCTGGTACGTGGGGGTGCTGGTTCTGCTGGCCGGGTCGGCCTGGGGATGGTCGAGCTTGCGCGAGAACGCGCTGGCGTACATCTTTCTCGCGAGCGTGGCGGGCCTCGGGTCGGTGATCTACCTCGCGTATGCCTCGCTGGTGATCCTCAAGATCGTGTGTGCCATGTGCATCGTCACCTACGTTGCGGTGGCCGGTGTGTTTCTCTCCTCGGGTGCAAGGATACGAATACCCATGACCACGCTTCCGCGCCGCATCTGGCAGGACTTCAGGACCGCGCTGGCCAGCCCGCCAGCCATGATGGTGGTCCTCGTTTTCGTGATCGCGTCCACTGCGGCGATCGCGTTCTCGCCGCGCCACCCGGAAACCGCGCCGGCCGCGGCTCAGCCGCAGGCCGCCCCTGACAAGCAGAGCGAGTTCCTGCGCTACTGGGAATCGCAGGCGCGGGTGCAGGTGCCGGTGCAGACCGAGGGCGCGACGGTCGTCATCGTCAAGTTCTCGGACTACATGTGCCCGGCGTGCGCGCAGAGCTACATGGACTACAAGGAGACGCTGGCGAAGTACAAGGCGCAGTTCCCCAACGACTTCAAGTTCATCGAAAAGGACTACCCGCTCGCACGGCAGTGCAATCCGAACTTGCAGAGCGACATGCACATCGCCGCGTGCGAGGCGGCCGCGGCCGTGCACATGGCCCGGCAGAAGGGGCGGGGCGAGGCGATGGAAGACTGGCTGTTCGCCCGGAACCAGGCGCTGACGCCGGCGGCCGTCAAGCAGGCCGCCAGGGACATCGGCGGCGTGGCCGATTTCGATGCCCAGTACGCGTCCGCCATCAACCAGGTCAAGACCGACGTGGCCCTGGCCAGCATTCTCGGCATCAGCCGGACACCGACGTTTTTCATCGGCCACAAGGAGCCCGGCAAGGACGGCCTCGAGTTCGTCCGCTCCGAGGGCGCGCTGCCGCTGCAGTACCTGGAACTCGCCATCCAGTACGAGTTGAAGAAGGCCGGCAAGATCGTTCCCTGATCGATGAGCGCAATCGAGACCGACGGCCTCACCAAGGACTACTCCGTCGGGTTCTGGCGTCCTCGCCCCTTCCGCGTGCTCGATCGCGTCACGCTGCGCGTCGAGCCCAACGAGGTGTTTGGCTTTCTCGGGCCGAACGGCGCGGGCAAGACCACCACGCTCAAGCTGCTGATGCAGCTGATGTATCCCACGTCGGGCCGCTGTTCGATCCTGGGCAGGCCGGTTGGCGATCCCGACGTGCGCCGGCGGATCGGATTCCTGCCGGAGGCACCGTATTTCTACGACTATCTGACCGCCGAGGAACTGCTGGCGTACTTCGCCGGCCTGTTCGGCCTGAAGGGGGTCGATCGCCAGAGACGCGTTGGCGCCGTGCTGGACCGCGTGGGCATCGGCGGCGAACGCCGGCTGGCGCTCCGGAAGTTCTCGAAGGGCATGCTGCAGCGCGTGGGCCTGGCGCAGGCGCTGGTCAACGAGCCGGACGTCCTCGTCCTGGACGAGCCGATGTCGGGGCTCGACCCGATCGGGCGCCGGGACGTGCGCGGGCTGATCCTGGAGCTTCGCGACCGGGGATGCACGGTCTTCTTCAGTTCCCACATCCTCTCGGATGCTGAAACGTTGTGCAGCCGCGTCGGCATTCTCGTCGGGGGGCAGGTCGTGGCCACCGGCCGGCTGTCGGAGATGCTCGCGTTCAACGTGTCCGGGTGGGAACTCGTGTTCAGCGGGCTCGGCGCGGATGCGGCGGGCGGGCTGGGCCCGGGTCTCAGGCGCGTCACGCCGATCGCCGACGGCCGCGTGACCGTGGAGTTGAATGCCGACGCGGATCCCGAGCGCGTGATGGCGGATGCCCGTGCGCGAGGCGGACGCATCGTGTCGCTCAACCCGGTCCGGTCGACACTGGAAGACTTCTTCGTGGAACAGGTGCGCTCGCGGCAGGCCGTCCAGGGGCCCGGCCGCTTCATGCCGGAGGGGTGATGATGCGCACCATCAGCCTCATCGCGTACCACGTGTTCAAGGAATCGGTGCGGGACAAGGTCCTGTACAACCTGGTCCTGTTCGCCCTGCTGATGATCGGGGCCTCGTACCTCGTCGGCCAGTTGACGGCGGGGCAGGACATCAAGATCATCAAGGACCTGGGCCTGGCCGCCAGCGGCGTCTTCGGCTTGTTCATCGCCGTGTTCATCGGCGTCGGCCTCGTCTGGAAGGAGGTCGACAAGCGCAGCGTCTACAACCTCCTGGTCAAGCCGCTCGGCCGCCCGCAGTTCATCGCGGGCAAGTTCATCGGCCTGGCGCTGACGCTGCTGGCGAATCTCGCGGTGATGGCTGCGGCGGTGTACCTGGTGCTGGCGGTGATGGGGTGGAGCCAACCCGCGCTGGCGCGCGGGGCGCAGGTGGAGGCCCCGGTGATCGATCCCAACCTGCTGAAAGCCTTCGCGCTGATCTACGTGCAGTTGCTGGTCGTGACCGCCATCGCACTGTTCTTCTCCACGTTCTCCAGCCCGATGTTGTCCGCCGCGCTCACGTTCGGGCTCTATGTCGTGGGGCACTTCAACGCGGACCTGGCCCACTTCGAGAACGTGGTGAAGTCACCGCTGGCCGCCGGCGTCGCGCGCGGCCTCTACTACCTGCTGCCGAATCTCGCGCCGTTCGACGTCAAGGCGGCCGTCGTGCATGGCCTGCCCGTGCCGGCGGAGTACATCATCCTGACGGCCGGGTACGGCCTGCTCTATGCGGCGGCGCTGCTGGCGGCGGCCATGCTGATCTTCTCGAGGCGCGACTTCAAATGAGCGCGCACGCGGATGCGGCGGTGGGCAGGCCTGGCGCCAGGCAAGGCGCGGTGGCGTTGACCGCCGTGGCGCTGATGCTGGCTGCGGCGCTCGGGTTGCAGTCGCGGCGCGAGCAGCGGTTCCCGGCGGGCGGAACCGGCAGCACGTCGCCGCTGCTATACCTCACGTCGGGCGACGCCGCGAGCCGCGTCGCACTCTCGCTGCGGCCGCTGATGGCCGACATCTACTGGATCCGCGCCATTCAGCACTACGGCGACACGCGGCTGTCGAAGGACCCTGGCAAACAGTACTCGGCCCTCTATCCGCTGCTCGACCTGGCGACCAGTCTCGATCCGCACTTCACGATCGCGTACCGCTTCGGTGCCATCTTCCTGGCAGAGCCGTTTCCGGACGGGCCTGGCCGGGTCGACCAGGCGATCGCGCTGCTGAACAAGGGCCTGGCTGCCGATCCGGCGCGCTGGCAGTACGCACAGGATGCCGGCTTCGTGTACTACTGGTGGCTGCAAGACTACAAAACGGCATCGGAGTGGTTCAGGCGCGCCAGCGAGATTGCAGGGGCACCCTGGTGGCTCCGATCGATGGCGGCGACCACGTCCGTGCAGGGCGGGGATCGGAAGACGTCTCGCATCCTGTGGATGCAACTCTTCGACACGTCGGACGATGAGTGGGTCAAGACGAGCGCCCGGCTGAAACTGGCGCAACTGGACGGGTTGGACGAGATCGACAGGTTGGCGACGCTGGTGCAGCAGTACGAACAGATCGCGCACCGGTTTCCGGGCACGTGGGAGGCGCTGCGGGCCCTGGGGCTCATTGGCGCGGTCCCGACGGACCCCGGTGGAGAGCCCTACGTGCTGGATGCGCGCGCACCGGGCGGCGTCACCGTCGCACGGACGTCGAAGCTGTACCCGCTGCCGGCGCAGTTCGTGCGAAAGGCTGGGCCGCCACGGTGATGACGTCCTGGTTGCTGGCGATCTCCGGCCTCCTGGGTCTCAGCGTGGGCAGCTTTCTCAACGTGTGTATCTACCGCGTGCCACTGGGGAAGTCGCTCCTGTGGCCGGCGTCCCACTGCCCGTCGTGCGGTCATCCCCTCAAGTGGTTCGACAACGTGCCCGTGGCCGGATGGCTGAAGCTCGGCGGACGCTGCCGGTTCTGCCGGGATCGCATCTCCGTCGTCTATCCACTCGTAGAGGCGCTGACGGGCGTGATGTTCGTCTGGGCCGCGTGGCAGTACGGATTGGGCTGGCTGCTCGTGTCCCGCCTGCTGTTCGGTTGCGCGCTGATCGTGCTGTTCTTCATCGACCTCGAACACCGCATCCTGCCCAACGTGATCACGTTGCCCGGGACCGTCATCGGCTTCGTGTTCAGCGTCGTTAACCCGCCGGGCTGGACGTCGTCGCTCATCGGCCTGCTGATCGGCGGCGCGATCCCGCTCGCCGTCGCCTGGACGTACGAGAAGGTCCGCGGCGTGGAAGGCCTCGGCATGGGCGACGTGAAGATGCTCGCCCTCATCGGGGCGTTCCTGGGCTGGCAGCAGGTGCTGCTGACGCTGGTGTTGGGATCCTTCATGGGATCGATTGTCGGCCTGCCCCTCGCGATCAGGCAGCGCGACATGAAGGCGTCGATGCCGTTCGGGACCTTCCTGGCGATCGCCGCGATGATCGCCGCCGGCTGGGGCGACGACATCCTGCGGTGGTACCTGGGGTTTTACCGGTAGTCCACACTCAGCAGGAATGGCAGATTCTGCCATCACCCCAGCCCCGGTTCGTTGCAGTTCCTGCACGCTCCAGGTTTAGACCCTGATTCGCCGATCGGCTCCCGGCGCGCGATACCGGCACAGTTCTTCCGGAAATCGGCCGAGCCTGCCGCGCGATGCGGCGCGGGCGGAACGGGCGCACGCCTTGCAAGTGATGTGGGCATGCGCGGCCATGGCGCAGAGCAAGGCAGCACGCTGATCGAAGCCGCGGTTGCGGTGGCGATCATGGCGACGGCGGTGGTCTCGCTGGCCGGTCTGGTCTCGACGGCGATCCGGACGGCCAGCCTGGCGCGGGACCGGACCAGCGCCGCGACGTTCGCTGCACAGAAACTGGATCAGCTCATGCTGCCGGATGCAGCCACGCCGGCGTCGGAGGGCGTCGAGTACCTGGATGGGACAGGCGCCGTGGTTGCGGCGTCGGGCGGCGAATCAGGGACCGTCTTCGTCCGGCAGTGGGCGATCAGGACGTGGGACCCGTTGTCGGGCGTCCGGCTGCTGAGAGTGACCGTGGCGAGGTGTGGTCGCGCCAACGCGCGGCCGGGCCCCGGCTGCGGCGACGCAAGGACGTCCGTCACCCTCGTGACCCTCAAGGCGGAGGGCGTTCCGTGACCCGTGTGTCAGGCTTCACGCTCGTCGAGTTCATCGTGGCGACGTTGATCGTGCTGGTGGGCACGGCGCTCGCTGTGTCACTGGTGATGCCCGCCAGCGCGGCATTCCAGGCGCTGCCCGAATCCACGGACCTGGTGCAACGGCTGCGGGCGGCGGTAGACGCCTTGCGGAGTGACCTGGCCAACGCCGGGGGCGGGCCGAGCCTGGGGTGGGGCAGCGGCGCGCCGCTCGCGTGGCCGGCCGTGCTGCCGTGCCGGTGGACGGGTTCGGCCCTCAGCGGCACCGCCGGCGGGTGCGCGCGCGGCGACAGCATTACCATCCTCTCGATGGCGGGCAGCGCGCCGCAAGCGCTCGTGGCGCCTGCCATTCAGGATCAAACCGCTCCCCTGGCGCTCTCGGCGGCGTCCGCCTGTGCGCTCGACCGGTCCGCGTGCAAGCTCCATGCGGGTGCCCTGCTGCTGCTCGTGGATGGCACCTCGTCATGGGATCTGGTGACGGCATCTGCCGTGTCAACCGACGGCCGCACGCTCACGACGTCGAGGCGGTCGTCCACCGCCTACGCGCCCGGCGCGCTCGTGGGCGAAGCCACCGCGAGGGCGTACTTCGGGGCCGTCGAAGCCGGCACGGGAACTCCGCAATTACGTCGGGCCGACGATGGAGGCAACAGCTACGCGTTGATCGATCACGCGGTGGCGCTCTCGTTCGAGTACTTCGGCGCCGCGGCACCACCGGCGATCGTGGACGGGCCGGCCCCCGCGTCGAGGGCGGCGACATATGGCCCGCTGCCGCCACCGGCAGGTGTCGACAACCCGCTCGACCTCTGGCCCGCTGGCGAGAACTGCACGTTCATGTTGCAGGACGAGAGCCACGTCTCACGCCTGGCGTCGTTGGCTCCCGAGGTATCGGGTCTCGCGCGGTTGCCGTCTGCTCTCCTGGCCGACGGTCCCTGGTGTCCCGATGCGGCGTCGGCAAATCGATTCGACGCCGATCTGCTGCGGATTCGGCTGGTACGAGTCACCGTCCGGCTGCAGGCCCAATCGCCGGGCGTTCGGGGGATTGCGGCGGGGTGGTTCGCGCACCCCGGGCTCACCCGCGATGCCACGCGGCTGGTTCCCGACATGACGGTCCTGTTCGACGTCGCGCTTCGCGGCGCGGGGAGGTAGGTCGGATGTGCATCGCAGCGTCGCGCGGGTCGGCCATGATGGTGGCGGTGGCGCTGCTGATGCTGGTGTCCGCCATCGGCCTCGGCCTGGTGCTCACCACGAGCCTCGAACCGGCGATGGCCGCCGCCAGCGAGTCCTCGCTCGTCGCCCTCTACGGCGCCGAGGCGGGCGTGAGTGTGGCGGCAGTGGAACTGGCGGACATCGCAGATTGGAATACGGTGCTGGCGGGGATGCGCCGGTCCTCCACGTTCGACGCGAACCCCGACGGCGGTCTCACCCTGCCCGATGGGACGGCCGCAGACCTGCGCGCGTTCACCAATACGCTCACCTGCGGGCATGCCGAGACCTGTACCGGCAGCGAAATGGATGCGTTCTCGACCGCCCGGCCGTGGGGACCGAACAATCCCCGCTGGCAGTTGTTCGGCGCCGCGCGTCTCGACGGCCTGCTGGCAGACGAGGCCGGGATCGCTCCCTGCGCCATCGTCATCTGGGTGGCTGACGACCCCGCAGAGATCGACGGCAACCCGCTGCGGGACATGGGTTTGCTGCCGAATGGAAGCCCGGGGCCCGGGTCCGGATTGCTGCTGGTTCGGGCGGATGGTTTTGCCGCCAGGTCGGCGCATCGAACGGTCCTTGCCACCGTGGCCAGGCCGCGGTGGAATGGGGATCCCCGCCGGTCGGTCGTGGCATGGCGGGAACTCCGGTAGCAGGCCTTCGAAGTCTAATCATGCGGCGCGAATCGTCCGATAATAAGGAAGCTCAGAGTAGGCGCTCGGCGACAGGCGTCAGGCGATAGGGAAGAGGCAAGGCAGCACCGTCCCTTCCACCTGGGCCATTCGACCGGGTTCCTTCGGCTCGAGCCACAGGACGGAACTATGGCACTCAAGAATTGGCGGCCGTGGGTGATTTCTGCCGGAGCACTGGTCTTGCTCGCGAGTGTCGCCTTCGTGGCGTATGCCCAATCGCTCGGCGAGATTGCCAGGCTCGAGGAGGCGCGCCGGAAAGCGCTCAAGGGTCCGGTCAAGACGTACACCAACGAGAACCTGCCGGCGGTGCAGAGCGACGCCCCGCCGCCCGGTCAGGTTGCGGCCGACACCAAGGCGTCGACTGACGCGGGTGCCAAGCCGGCACCCGGCGCATCCGCCGGAATGCCCGACAAGACCGGCGCGCCCTCGGCGGCCGAGCAGGAGAAGACGCCGGAGTTCTGGCAGAAGCGCCTTGGCGACGTGAAGGACCAGCGTCAGCGCAACGCGCTCTACCTGGATGCGCTGCAGACGCGCATCAACTCGCTGTGGGCGGACTTCACGGCGCGCGACGATCCGGCACAACGCGCGCTCATCGGCGCGGAGCGGCAGAAGGCGCTGGATGAGCTCGATCGCCTGAAGAAGGAACAGGACGACCTGGATCGGAAGATTGCGGCCATCGAGGAGGACGCCCGCAAGGCCGGCGTGCCACCGGGCTGGCTGCGCTAGGGCTGGTTCGCCATTCCCACGCGCACCATCGCGCCCAGCAGTTCGTCGTCGGTGACGTCCGATGCCGTTGTGGCGGTGCCGATGCCCGTCGGCAGCACCATGTGCAGGGTCCCCGCCTCGACTTTCTTGTCCCGGTGTATGTGCTCCAGCATGGCGTGGGCCTGCAGATCGCCCAGTGGGGGTAGCGGTCCCAGTTGCGCGATCAGCGAGGCCAGCGCCTCGCGCTGCTTCGTCGTGATCAGCTTCCGCGCCGAGGCCACCTCGCCGACCACGAGCATCCCGTATGCCACGGCCTCGCCGTGCAGGAAGCGTCGATAGCGCGTGATCGCCTCGAGCGCGTGGCCGGCGGTGTGGCCGAAATTCAGAATCCGGCGGGGACCCGATTCGCGTTCGTCGGTCTCGACAATCGAGGCCTTGATGCGGCAGCAGTCGGCAATCACCGGAGCGAGCGATTCCGGGTTCCGTCGCGCGATGGGCCCCATGTCTCGCTGCAGGCGGGCGAAGAGATCTGCGCTGCACGCCATGCCGTACTTGATCACTTCGTAGAGGCCGGCCCGGAACTCCCGGCGGGGCAGTGTGGTCAGCGCATCGGGGTCCGCCACCACCAGGCTGGGCTGGTAGAACGACCCCACCAGGTTCTTGCCGCCGGTCAGATTCACCGCGACCTTGCCGCCAATCGCCGCGTCAACCTGTGCCAGCAGCGTGGTCGGCACGTGAATCAGCGTGATGCCGCGCAGGAAGGTGGCCGCGGCGAAGCCCGCCATGTCGCCCACGACACCCCCGCCGACGGTGACGACCACCGACGCCCGGTCCGCGTTGGAACGCAGCAGCGCCTCGTAGATCCGCGAGACGTTCGGCAGGTTCTTGAAGCGTTCCCCATCCGGCACCGTGATGACTTCGGCGTCGGGCAGCGCGCCGCGGACGGTCTCGCCCTGGCATCGCCACACCGTGGGATTCGTCACGATGAAACGGCGCGCGCCACACCCGGCGTCGTCCAGCAGCCGGGCGAGCCGCGGCAGCAGGCCGGACCCGATCAGGACCGGGTAGGATCGGGACGGCGTCGTGACGTCGATGCGTACGGGTGATGCCATGGGTTCGGGGATGCGCCGGGAGCGGGACGGCCGATGGCCCCCTCCGGCGCAAATGGTAGGATAACACTGACGGCAGTGATGCCGACCGAGGCCGCCCCGGCGGGCGGCCTTCATGTTTTCTCGAATAGAGGCAGAGCTCATGGCCGCGAAAGACAACGACAAGGAACAGTTCATCACCGAGATCACGCCGAGGTCGGTCGATTTCTCCCGCTGGTACACGGACCTCGTGCGGCGGGCGGAGCTGGCCGACTACTCGCCGGTCAAGGGCTGCATGGTGATTCGCCCGTACGGGTACGCCATCTGGGAGCTCATCCAGCGCGGTCTCGACGATCGCTTCAAGGCCACCGGCCATGTGAATGCCTACTTCCCGCTGCTCATTCCGAAGAGCCTCCTGATGAAGGAGGCGGAGCACGTCGAGGGCTTCGCGCCGCAGGTGGCGTGGGTGACGAAGGGCGGCACGGAAGAGCTCGAGGAGCCGCTGGTGTTGCGGCCGACCTCGGAAGCCATCATCGGCACGATGTACGCCAAGTGGATCCAGTCGTGGCGCGACCTGCCGGTCCTGATCAACCAGTGGGCCAACATCGTCCGCTGGGAGAAGGTGACGCGGCTGTTCCTGCGGACGACGGAGTTCCTGTGGCAGGAAGGGCATACGGCGCACGAAACCGCGGAAGAAGCCGAGGCAGAGACGCTGAAGATCCTGGCGCTCTACAAGGAGTTCGCCGAGACCGAGCTGGCGATGCCGGTGGTGGCGGGCCGCAAGTCGGAGAGCGAGAAGTTCGCGGGGGCCGCGAAGACGTACTCCATCGAGGCGCTGATGGGCGATGGCCGGGCGCTGCAGGCGGGCACCTCGCACAACCTGGGACAGAACTTCGCCAAGGCGTTCGAGATCCGGTTCCAGGCCCGCGACAAGTCGCTGCAGTACATCTGGGGCACCTCGTGGGGCGTGTCCACGCGCCTGATCGGCGGCCTCATCATGACGCATAGCGACGAGACCGGCCTCGTGCTGCCGCCGCGCGTGGCGCCGTACCAGGTCGTGATCGTGCCGATTCCCCGCGGCAACTGGCGCGAGACGGTGCTGCCGAAGGCTCAGGAGATCAAGGCGGCGCTCGTGGCGTCCGGCGTGCGCGTGATGCTCGACGACCGGGACGCTTACACGCCCGGCTGGAAGTTCTCGGAATGGGAACTGCGCGGCGTGCCGGTGCGCCTCGAGATCGGCCCGAAGGACATCGAGAAACAGGCGGTGCTGCTGGCGCGGCGCGACACGCGCGAGAAGTCGTCGGCGCCGATGGACGGCCTCGTGGACACCGTGAAGAGCCTGCTTTCCGCGATCCAGCAGAACCTGTTCGATCGCGCGCTGGCGTTCCAGAAGGACCACACGAGTGCAACCACGTCGTACGACGAGTTCAAGCAGACGATGGAAGGCCGGCCGGGCTTTGTGGTGTCGCCGTGGTGCGGCGAGGTGACGTGCGAGTCGGAGATCAAGGCCGAGACCCAGGCGACGATCCGGAATTTGCCCATGGAGGCCACGGGCAGCAGCGGCACGTGTATCCGCTGCGGCAAGCCGGCGGTGGCCGACGCCTGGTTCGCCAAGTCGTACTGAAAAGGCGGCCCGCCAGCCAGTCCGGGAGTGGTTACCGGACGGTAACCACTCCCGGACTGGTTAGGGGCGCGCGAGCACGGACTGCGCGGCGTCGGGCCAGTCCTTCAGCAGCTTCTTGATCGCCGCGTGACGCTTCGTCAGGTGCTCTCGCTGGACGATGGCACGTCCGGCCGCCCGCAGCGCGTCCTGGCGCCGGTGATCCCGCATCTCGATGTCGATCGGCGCCGACGCCAGCGCGCCAACAATCGGCGCCAGGCATGAGACATCCCCCACCAGTTCCGCTGCCGCAATGAAGTCATCCGGCAGCGCGCCGGCAGCGCGCTCGAGCGACTCGCGCAGGTCGTACATCGCCACCCGGCTCGCGCGCCTCGCGAGCGCGACGTGCACGGCTCCCCTGGCCACCCGCCATTCCGCCCGGTCTGCCGCCGACGGCGCCAGATCCTCGCGCGTCCGCGTCACTTCCACCAGCCGGTGCAGCGTCGAGAACGAGATGGCCGCGGCCACATCGCCGAGCCAGCCGGTCAGCGTGGCCGGATCGACGTCCTGGCCCTCGGCGGCCCGCTCCAGGCCCGCGATCGGATCCACCGGCGGCCGCTGCGGTGCCGACTTCGACGTGGCCGCTTGTCGGACCGTCTCGTCCGGGTCGGCGGCGAGCCATTTGCGAATGGGCGCGAGTACGCGGGCGGGCACGCGGCCGAGCTCGGAGAGGGCCTCGAGTCTCAGCGCCTGCGGGTAGGCGGAATCGAGCACCAGCGCGCTCAGCGTGTCGAGCGCACGCTCCGTGTCGCCGGCCTCGAGGTGCGAACCGAGCAGCCGCACCGCCGCCGTCGCCACCTTCGGGTCCGCCGCCGGGGAATGGAGGACGCTGGTGGCGGCGTCGACGCCGCGTCGGTCGCCGGTGGCTTCGAGGGCGTGCAGGATGGTTGCCCGGACTGACGGCGACGGGAGGGCGGCGAAGGCGTCCAGCAGGTGCGGCACCGCGCGCACGCCAATCACGTTCAGGCGCACCGCAGCCCGGTCGCGCACGGCGGGATCGGCGGCGGCGAGGTCGGCAATCAGCGTGCGGATCTCCGAGGCGGCGGACTTCTGGATCGCCACAGCGGAAGCATACAACAACGGGCGATAGGGAATAGGCGCTAGGCGGTAGGGGATAGGGGATAGGGAAAAGGGGATAGGGAAAAGGGGAAAGGGGAAAGGCGGAAGGCGGAAGGCGAAAGGCGGAAGTCTGGTGACGCTACGTCTCCTCTTCCGGCTTCGGCTGGCGCTTCTTCCCGAACATCCACGCGATGAAGATGCTGATGAAGTAGAGCCCGACCATCGGCCCAGCCACGAGGGACTGCGTCACCATGTCGCCGGTCGGCGTGATCACGGCCGCGACGACGAAGATGATCAGGAAGGCGTACTTGAAGTTCCGCCAGAGGAACCCCGCCGTCACCACGCCCATGCGCGCGAGCACCAGGATGACGGCCGGCATCTCAAAGACGGCGCCGGTCGCCAGGATCAGCATGGAGTACAGGTCGAAGACCGCGTCGACCTTCGGCATGAACAGCGTGTATTCGGGCTTGAAGTTCCCCAGGAACACCCAGGCGACGGGGAAGATGTAATAGTGCGAGAACGCGGCGCCGCCCGCGAAGCAGATCGACGCCAGCAGGATGAAGGGCACCGCGAAGCGCTTCTCCTTCGCGTACAGGCCCGGTGCGATGAACAGCCACAGCTGCCAGACAATGGCCGGCATCGCGATGACGACGCCCGCCAGCAGCGCGATCTTCATGTAGAGCATGAAGAATTCCGTGGGCTCCGTCGCCACCAGGCTCGACCCCTTCGGCATGGCCTTCGCCAGCGGCAGCATGATGAAGTCGAAGATCCGGTTGATGAAGAAGAACGCGACGAGCACGCCCACCGCCAGCGCGAGCGCGGCGACGGTCAGCCGCTTGCGCAGTTCATCGAGATGGTCGAGAAACGACATCTTTCCGGCGTCGTCCCCGTCGTTATCCTCGCGATCGTACGGATCGTGCGGTACCGGCGACGAGGGCGGCGTCGGCTTGGTGCTGAAGGGCAGTGCCATCGAGCGGTGACTGGAGCCGGGCCTAGTTCACGTTGCCCGACGTGGGGCTGATCGGCGGCGGCATCGGCGCAACAGGCGCGGGCGCGGCCTGGGCGACCGGGGTGCCCTCGGTGACCGCCGGTGGCGCGTCGGGCACCGCGGCTGGCGGCGGCGGCACCTGCTGCCGGGCCGTGTTCTTCACTTCCTCGGTCCGGATTTCCTCTTCCAGCGTGTTCTTCAGTTCGTTGGACGCGCGCTTGAATTCCGCGATGCTCTTGCCCAGCGACTTCCCGAGTTCAGGCAACTTGCGGGGTCCGAAGATGATCAGCGCGATCACCAGAATAACGATCAGTTCAGGCATCCCGATGGGACCCATAACGTGCTCCAGTTGGCCTCAGGCGCCGTGTGACCCGCTCCTCGGGCGACGATAGTGCAGCCGCCCCCTCGGGGACACGGAAATCAGGATCGCAAGAGGACCCGCCCCAATTATAGGAACCGTCTGTCCAAGGGGTCAAGGACGTCCCGGGACACCGCGCGTGATCTCGTTGCTGGTCCATGGGTTAGGCGCTGGAAATGAAGG
>Ga0334722_10000483_pt1 | contig 58627 bp, 52 predicted proteins | sample C3_bottom_MG_FD_207210 | JGI IMG/M metagenome (GOLD analysis project Ga0334722, IMG submission 207210) | Sediment microbial communities from Yellowstone Lake, YNP, Wyoming, USA - C3_bottom | ecosystem: Environmental > Aquatic > Freshwater > Lake > Sediment | place: USA: Wyoming | collected... | reverse complement strand
TCGAGCGACCGCCGAGCTCGGCGACGAGGTCGGTCGGCACGAAGCCGTGGATGAACGCCCCGACCCCGATCCCGACCAGGACGTACGGCAGGACCCTGCGCACGAGGTCCCGGGTATACGACCAGGCATCGCGCAGGCGCTGTTCGAGCGGGAGCCGGAGCTGGAGCGAGGTCGCGCCGCCCCCGGCCCGGACGCTCAGGACCCACGGCTCGACCCAGCGCTCGACGCCGAGCCGACCGAGCACGAGCCCACCCACGATCGCGACCGCCAGGCCGGCGGTCATGTACAGGAGCGCCACGCCCGGCCCGAACAGACCCCACAGGAGGACGAGGGCGACCTCATTGACCATCGGGGAGCTGATCAGGAAGGCGAACGTGACGCCCATCGGGATCCCGGCTTCGACGAAGCCGATGAACAGCGGGACCGCCGAGCATGAGCAGAACGGGGTGATGATCCCGAACGCCGCCGCGGCGACCGTTCCGGCCAGTGTCCCGCGCCCGGCCAGGGCCGCCCGGACCCGCTCCGGGGGGAAGTAGCTGCGCAGGAAGGTGACCACGGTCACGATTCCGAGCAGGAGCAGGAGGACCTTGGGGACGTCGTACAGGAAGAAGGCGACCGCCTCGCCCAGGTGGCTGCCGCGCGTCAGGCCGAGCAGCTCGAAGGCCGTCCAGTTGGCCAGCGGCAGGTTCGCGAACCAGGCTGCCAGCCACGCTGCGGCGGCTGCGGGACCGATCACCCCGAGCGGCAGCCGCTGGCGGAGCGTGAGGGCGCGGGTGGTCATGTGAGCAACTCCAGGATCGTCTTGGCGGCCGCCCGGCAGGCGGCCTCATCGCGCTCGTAGTAGACCCAGCGGGCATCGACCCGGTGGCGGCTGGCCCGGACCAGGCCCGCCCGGCGGAGCCGGCCCAGGTGGTTGGAGACGTTGTTCTGGCGCTCCCCGAGGGCGGCGGCCATCTCGCACACGCAGTGCGGGCCGGAGCGCAGGAGGGCGAGGATGCCGGCCCGGACCGGGTCGCCCAGGACGGCGCCAAGGGCGGCGGCGTCGGACACGTCCGGCGGCCGGATGTCGAGGCGCAGCTCGGGCAGGACCGGCAGTTCAGTCCGCATCGGCCACCTCCGGGATCGGCTGGAGGGACGGCTCCAGGATCGGCCCCGCCACGGGGACCGGCTCGTCGGCCGGCTCAACCGCCGGTCCGGCCCGGTCGAAGAGCGGCCGCCGGAGCCGCGTCGCCGCCCAGACCAGGGTGAGCATCACCGGGACCTCGATCAGCGGCCCGACGACCGTCGCCAGGGCAACCGTCGGGGTGAACGCGGTGATCGCGATCGCGATCGCGATCTCGAAGTCACGGCCGGTGGCGTTGAAGGCGACCGCGACCGCGTCGCGGTACGGGAAGCGCAGGCGCGAGCCGACGAGCAGGACGATGAAGAACATCAGGGCGAAGAAGAGCGCCATCGGGATCGCCATCTCGACGACGATCCCCGGCCGTTCGAGGATCAGGTCGCCCTTGAGCGAGAACATCACGATCAGGGTGAACAGGAGACCGAGGATCGAGAGCGCGTTCAGGCCCGGCTTGAGACGGTCCATCGCCGCTTCGCCGCCCCGCCGAACGACGGCCTGGCGGGTGGCGAGGCCGAGGAGAAGCGGCAGGCCCAGGTAGAGGACGACGCTCTCGGCCACGACCCACACGTCGAAGCTGACGGTCCCGATCAGGATCCGGGCATAGACCGGGATGAGGATCATCTGGGCGATCGAGTTGAGGGCGACGAAGACGAGCGCCATCGGGGTGTTGCCCTTGGCCAGGAAGGTGAAGATGATCACCATCGCGATGCACGGTGCGAGCCCGTACAGGACGAGCCCGGTGTGCAGCTCCGGGTCGGAGACGAACAGGTTGGCCAGGCCGAGCATGAGGAACGGCGCGACGAGGTAGTTGAAGAAGAGCACGACCGCCAGCTGGCGTGGGGCGCGGAAGGCCTGGCCAATCTCGTCGACCCGGACGTTCGTCATCGCCGGGTACATCATCGCGAACAGGCCGATCGGGACGCCGAGCGAGATCGCATTCGCGATCGTGGGCTCGAATGTCCCCCCGGCAATCGCCTTGAGCGCCTCGATCGGCGGGGTGAGGGTGAAGTCGGAGATCGAGAGCAACTTCCCGATCCCGATCCCGATCGCCATGCTGAACACGACGAAGAACGGCAGAAGGCGGAAATCCTCGAGCTTGGCGAGCAGGCGGGCGCTCATCGGGCTCCTTCCAGGCTGGCAGGGAGGTCCTGCCGTGGGTCAGTCATATCAGCCGATATCGTATCAGTAACGGCTGATGTGTACGACCGTGCCCAAGGTCACCGGGACGACAGGCCGGGCGGCCCCTTCCCGGTGCCGGCCGGGTGAACCCGCCAGCACGGGCCGGGAGGGTCGCTTGACCGTCGCCCCGGGACCGCATACCCTCTCGGTACCGGCGATGGTGTCCGCCGAGACGCGCGACGTCTGAACTGCCCGGAGCGGGCTGATGGCCCCTGGACTGTGTGAACAGCCCGGGGGCTTTGTTGTCTCCGGTTACCGGAGGACGGACGTGGACAACGTCTACCTGATCGCCGCTGCCTGGATGGGGCTCGCCCTCGTCGCGAGCCTCGTCTCAATCCGGCTCGGTGTCTCGGTCGCCCTGGTCGAGATCGGCATGGGAGTCCTCGGCGGGAACTTCCTCGGCCTGCACACGACCCCCTGGATCGACTTCTTCGCCACATTCGGGTCCGGGCTCCTGACCTTCCTCGCCGGGGCGGAGATCGACCCCGAGTCGCTCCGGCGCCATGCCCGGGTCTCGTTCACCGTCGGGCTGATCTCGTTTGCGGCCCCGTTCGCCGTCGTCCTCGCCTTCGCCTACCTCGTGGCGGGCTGGAACCTCCAGGCTGCCGAGATCGCCGGGATCGCCCTCTCGACGACCTCGGTCGCGGTCGTCTACGCGGTGATGATCGAGTCCGGCCTGGCCGAACAGGACCTGGGCAAGACGATCCTCGCTGCCTGCTTCGTCACCGACCTGGGCACGGTCCTCGCGCTCGGTATCCTGTTCGCCGACTTCAGCCCGCTCCTGCTCGTGTTCATCGTCGTCACCGCGGTTGCGCTCTACTTCATGCCCCGCTGGACCCGCTGGTTCGTGGTCCACGTTCCCGGGCGAGTCTCCGAACCGGAGATCAAGTTCCTCTTCCTCGTCCTCTTCGCCCTCGGCGGCCTGGCCAGCCAGGCGAAGAGCGAGGCGGTCCTGCCCGCCTACCTGGTCGGCCTCGCGGTCGCCGGGGTCTTCGTCCGCGACCGTGTCCTCGTCCACCGGATGCGGGCGATCGCGTTCAGCCTGCTCACGCCGTTCTACTTCATCAAGGCCGGCCTGTTCGTCTCCCTGCCGGCCGTGATCACCGGGGCGGGGCTGATCGCGGCCTTTCTCGGACTCAAGGTCAGTGCCAAGATGGTCGGCGTGTGGCCGATCAGTCGAGCCTTCGGGATGCCCGTCCGCGAGGCGAACTACACGACCCTCCTGATGTCGACCGGTCTGACGTTCGGGACGATCTCCGCCCTGTTCGGGTTGACGAACGGGCTGATCGACCAGGCCGCCTACACGATCCTGGTGACGACCGTGATCCTCTCGGCGGTCGTCCCGACCCTGATCGCGACGACGTTCTTCGAGCCGCGCGTGACCGCCGAGATCGAGCTCGAGGAGATCGAGGCGGCGGGCGAGATCGACGCCGGCCCGCTGCCCCAGCCGCACCTTGCCGCTGCCGCGGACGGGCCGGCGGCCGGCGCGCTGGGCACCGATACGACGGCGGCCGGCACACGGGTCGACACCTGGGCCGGTGGGCCGGTGAGCGAGGTCGGCGGCTGGCTGCCGGCCGGCCCGCAGCTCGGTTCCCGGCCGACCGATGGGCCCGGGTCGGCATGACGTACCTCGCGATCTCGGTGGGTGCCGTGCTCGGGGCGAACGCCCGCTATCTCGTCGGGGGCTGGATCGCCGAGCGGATCGGGACCGGGTTTCCGTACGGCACGCTCGTGATCAACGTCAGCGGCTCGTTCCTGATCGGGATCGTCCTGACCGTGGTCGGCGAGCGGGCCCTTGCCCCGTGGTGGGTCCGCCCGATGCTCGCCATCGGCTTCCTCGGCTCGTACACGACGTTCTCCACGTTCAGCTTCGAGACGCTCGCCCTGGTCGAGTCCGGCAGCCACCTCGCCGCCGCCGCGAACGTCCTCGGCAGCGTCGGCGCGGCCCTGCTGGGCGTCTATCTCGGCACCGTCCTCGCCAGGATCCTCTGAAGGAGGCTCGACCGATGGAACGCTACAGTCGCGGCCTGCGGGTGCAGGTCTTCTTCGGTGAGACCGAGCAGGTCGGGCACGTTCCGCGCTACCAGGCGATGCTCGAGTACCTCCGCCGGGAAGGTGCCGCCGGGGCCACGGTCGAGCGCGGCGTGGCCGGCTTCGGGGTGAACAGCAAGATCCATACCGCGGCGGTCCTGCGCCTGTCGCTCGACCTGCCGATGGTCCTCACCTGGATCGACGCCCCCGGTCGGGTCGAGCGTCTCCTGCCCGGCCTGCGGGAGCTCGCCGGCTCGGGGATCGTCACCGTCGAGGAGGTCGGCGTGGCGGCCTACGGCGGCCGGCGCCTCGAGCAGCTGCGGTTCGATCTCCAGGTACGCGACGTCATGACGACGCCGGTCACCTCGGTCCGGGCCGACGCGACCCTGCGCGAGGCGGTCGAGCTCGTCCTCGGCCGGGACTTCCGGGCCCTGCCCGTCGTCGACGGAACAGGCCTCCTGGTCGGGATGGTGACGAGCGGCGACCTCGTCGCGCGGGGCGGCCTGGGGGCGAGGCTCGAACTCCTGGCCGTCCTGTCGGAGGAAGCGCGCCGCCGGATCCTCGACCAGCTCGATCCGGAACGTCGCGTCGCTGACGTGATGAGCACCGAGGTCGTGAGCGTGCGCGGCACCGACTCGGTCGCCGCCGCGACCCACCTGATGGCCACGAACCGGATCAAGCGCCTTCCGGTCGTCGACGAGGAGGGCCGCCTGATCGGCATCCTGTCGCGGGCGGACGTGCTCCGGGCGGTCGGGGAGACGTTCCCGCGGGTGATCGAGGAGGGGACCGGCCACCCGGGGGCGCGGACGGTCGGCGAGGTGATGCACCGCGACGGCCCGGTCGCGAGGGCCGACGCGGACCTCGCCACGCTCCTCGATGTCGTCGCCTCGACCCGCCTGAACCGGGCCGTCGTCGTCGACGGAGCGGGACGGGTGGTCGGGGTCGTGAGCGACGCCGACGTCATCCGGTCGGTCGACCCGGCGGCGGAGGGCGGCGTGCTCGGGACGCTGATGCGGACGGCCGGGCGACCGGCGGCGGGCCGGGTCACGGCCGGTGAGCTCGTCAGGCGGCCGGCCCTCACGACCGGACCGGAGACGACGATCGCCGAGGCGTCGCGGCTGATGACCGAGCACCGCCGCAAGCTGATCTGCGTCGTTGACGAGGCGGGGCGCCTGCTCGGGATCGTCGATCGGGCCGACCTCCTGCGCGCGGCCGGCGATGCGCTCGGCGAGCTCGCCGCCGCGGCTGCCGAGGACGACGATGACGATGACGACTGAGCTCCTTCGGGAGGACCGCCGCTACCTGCTGACCGAGCTGGGACGGCGCGCGCCGGATCGCGCGCCGGATCGCGCGCCGGACGAGGCAGCGCTCCCGCCGGTCGGCATCCCTGCCCCGGAGAAGCGATGATGACCGACGTGGACGATCCGTCGCTCCCGGCGCCGACGAGCGGCGAGCGCTTCTGGAACCAGCTTCGACGGGCCGTCGCCGCCGCGGTCGTCGGTGGCGAGGACGCGCTCCGGCTGCTCGCGGTGGCCCTCCTGGCCGACGGTCACGCCCTGATCGAGGACGTGCCCGGGACCGGCAAGACGACGCTCGCCCGGGCGTTCGCCCGGGCGCTCGGGCTGACGTTCGCCCGCGTCCAGGGAACCCCGGACCTCCTGCCGGGCGACGTGACCGGAAGCTCGGTCTTCGAGGCCGGGTCGTTTCGCTTCGTGCCCGGCCCGATCTTCGCCAACGTCCTGCTCGTCGACGAGGTGAACCGGGCGACGCCGCGGACCCAGTCGGCGCTCCTCGAGGCGATGCAGGAGCGCCAGGTCTCGGTCGACGGGGAGACCCACCGGCTGCCGGACCCGTTCCTCGTCCTGGCGACCCAGAATCCGATCGAGCTCGAGGGGACGTTCGCCCTGCCCGAGGCGCAGCTCGACCGCTTCCTCGTCCAGGTCAGGATCGGCTACCCGAGCGAAGAGGCCGAGCTGCAGATCGCGGCCCTCTACCAGCACGGCCCGGACCCGATCGAGCACGTGCCCACGGTGATCGAAGCCGACGAGATCCGGCGGCTGAAGGCAGCCACGCGCGTCCTCTCCGTGAGCGAGGACGTCAGCCGCTACATCGTGCGCCTGATCCGGGCCTCGCGGACCCACCCCGACCTGCGCCTCGGGGCGAGCCCGCGGGCCAGCGTCGCCCTCTACCGGGCCAGCCAGGCGTGGGCGCTCCTGGCCGGCCGGGGGTTCGTCCTGCCCGACGACGTCGCCGCGGTCGCCCCGGCCGTCCTGGTCCACCGGATCCTGCTCGACGTCGATCGGGAACTGCGCGGTGCGACGGCCGAGCGGGTGATCGGCGAGCTGCTCGAGTCGGTGGCGCTGCCGATGCCCGAGCTGCGATGACGATCGTCGGGGCGGGCGCGGCGCTGCTGCTGATCGCGGGCGTCCTGAGCGGGGCGCCCGGCCTGGTCCTGCTCGGGCTGCTCTCGCTGGTGACGACCGGGCTGTCCGGGCTGTGGAGCCGGCGGGGCCTCGACCGGGTGCGCTACGAGCGACGCCTCGGCGCCGACCGGGCGGTCGTCGGCGACCAGCTCGAGCTCGACCTGGCGGTCGAGAACGCGAAGCTCCTCCCCCTCGCCTGGCTGGCCACGGACGACTACGCGACCGACGGGCTGGTCGTCGTCGAGCACCCGCTGGCCGCGAGCGACCGGCCCGGGCTCGGCGTCCTGCGCAACGTCTGGACGCTCGCCCCCTTCGAGCGGGTCGTCCGCCACTTCCACCTCGCCGCCGCCCGGCGTGGGCACTACCGGTTCGAGATCGTCCGGCTCACGGTCGCCGACCTCTTCGGCCGGGGCGTCGCCTCGGCCGAGCACCACGAGCCCGCGACGCTGATCATCCGGCCCCGGAGCGTCCCGGTCCAGGGGACCGGCGGCCAGCTCGTGCCGCTCGGCTCGCGGCGAGCCCGGCAGGGGCTGCTCGAGGACCCGGTCCTCTTCGCCGGGGTCCGTCCCTTCCAGCCCGGCGACCCGCGCCGGCGGATCCACCAGCGGGCGAGCGCGCGACTCGGTCGGCCGGTCAGCAAGCGGTTCGAGCCCTCGACCGCGAGGCACGTGCTCGTCGCCCTCGACGTCCAGACCCATCCCGGGCCGCACTGGCTGCTGGCCTACGACGACGAGCTCGTCGAGAGCCTCGTCGTCGCCGCCGCCTCGCTCGCCCGGCGGTTCCTGGCCGACGGCACGGCCTGCGGGCTGGCGGCCAACGGCTGGACGTACAGCCTCGCCCGGACCGGGTTCGTCGCTCCCCGCGCCGGGGCTGACCAGCTGACCCGGATCGCCGACCTGCTCGGTCGGCTGAGTTCGACCGCCTCGGTCCCGTTCAGCCACCTGCTCGCGACCCTGCCCGGCCGCCTGCCGAGCGGGTGCCTGGTCGTCACCCTGAGCAGCCGGGACCCGGCCACGTTCGGCCCCGCCCTCCGTCGCCTCCGCTCGAGCGGCTTCGAGGTCCGCCACATCGCGTTCGGCCCGCGCGGACCAGCCTGGGTCGCCCGCGCGCGGCGGCTCGGGATCGACGCGACGCTCGCCCGGCTCGAGCCCGACTGGCGAACGAGCGATGCGCTCACCGTCGCCGGCTGAGCTGGCGGACCGTCTGCTCGCGGCCCTGCCGGGGGCGGCCACCGCGCTCGCCGAAGGGGCCTGGCTGGCGGTCGTCTACAGCGCCACCTCGCTCGCCCTGCGCGATCCGGTCGAGCTCGGGCTCTGGCCGTTCGCGATCGCCGCCGGGGTGGGGGTCCTGATCGGCCGCCGCGCTTCACCGCGGCGGCTGGCGCCGCTCGTCGTCGGGGCGGCGGTGCTCGTCGGTGCGGCCGGGTGGCTCGTCGACGGGCGCGCCCTGGCGCTCCTCGGACAGGGCGCGTTCGAGGCGGCCCTGGCCCGGCATCCTGCCGGCTGGCTGCTGGGGGCCGCTCTCTGGCGCGGCACGCGACACCGCGACCCGGCCAGCGACGACCTCGTCGTCGGCTCGCTCCTGCGCTGGGGGATCATCGGGCTGGGCGTGCCCTGGCTCGTCGGCTGGAACGTCGCCGCCGGGCGGGACGTGTTCGCCGCCCAGGCGCTGCCGGCGACGCTCGTGTTCGTCGCTGCCGGCCTCGTCGCGGTCGGGGTGACGAGACTCGATGCGCTCGGGCGGGCGAGCGGGTTCGACTGGCGCCGCAACCGGGCCTGGCTGGCGCTCCTCGTCGGTGCCATCGCGCTCGTGGTCGCGATCGGCTTGCCGGTGGCGTTCCTCGTCGGCGCCTCGGGCGAGGTCCTTGTCGGGGTCCTGCTCGGGCCGTTCGCCGGCGCCGGCGAGGCGGTCGGCCGAGTCGTCGGGCCGCTTGCGGACCGGATCGCGTCCGGGTTCGGGGGGCCCGGTGCGCCGGCGGGCGGGCCGATCGTGACGCCCGGTCCCGGGCCGGCCCCGATCTGGTCGGCGGTGCCGTCCTGGTTCGGCGTCGTCGCGGCGGTCGCGCTCCTCGTCCTCGCCGCCGGGGCGGTCGTCTTCGTCCGGCGCCGCCTCGGGCAGATCCGCCCGGCGGTCCCGCCGCCGCCGCGCTCGGCGCGGTTCGAGGAGCGACGGTTCGTCCGGCCGGCGCTCGCGCTCCGCCTGCCGCGGCCGTCCCTGCCGCGCCTGGGGTGGCCGGGCGCCCGGCCACCAGCCACCGCCAGCGAGGCGTACCTGCGCCTGCTCGCCGAGCTCGACACGCCCGGCCTCGTGCGCACCCCGACCGAGACCCCGGCCGCCCATGCCCGCCGGCTGCGGGCGATCGGCAGCGGCGGGCTCGCCCTCGACCTCCTGGCCGCCGACTTCGAGCTCGAGCGGTACGGCCGGGTGCACCTGAGGGCGACCGAGGTCCGGCGGGCGATCTCGCGCTGGTTGCGCCTGCGCCGCTCGCTCCGCCCGGCGCGTCCGTCTCGCCCGGATCCCTCGCCCCGGCCCCTGGCTCGGTCGCGGGGGCAGGATGCCGGCCGGGGTTGAGCGATGACTGTGATCGAGGGTGCGCCGAGCGTGAGCAGCGAGCCGGCGAGCCAGGAGTCGCCCCCGGCCGGCTGCGTCGTGTGTCGGTTCGTCGGTTCCTCGCTCGAGCGGCGGATCTTCTTCCTCTTCGCCGAGGGGCTCGGGGAAGGGTGGTTCGTCGACGCGATGCGCCGGGGCGGGTTCTGCCTCCGCCACGCGCGCCACGTCGGGCGCGAAGGCGGGGCGCGCTTGGCCGGTGCCTGCCGCCACGTCCTTGCCGGCTGGCGCGGCCGGCTCGGGCGGGAGGAGGGCGAGCGCGAGCGCGAGCGTCCGGCGTCGCCTGCCTGCCCGCTGTGCGAGACCGAGTCGTGGGCCGAAGGACACGCGCTCTGGCTGCTCGCCGGACCGGATCGCGACCGGGCTGCCACTGCGCTCGGTGCCGTCGAGCCGCTCTGCCTTGCCCACCTCGAGCGACTCCTCGGCCTGGCGGGCTTCCGCCACGTGCCGGAGGTCCGGGCCCGGCTGGTCGAGCTGCTCGAGCGGGCGACGACGACCGGCCCCGGGCTCGAGGAGCGGCTGACGATGCTGATCGGGCCGGACCCGGACCAGCCGATCCGGACGAGCGGCCTGGGTGGCCTGGCGGCGCCCCCGGACGGCCCTTCGACCTCGTGGTCCGACGGCCTCCTCTCGGTCGATGGCTTCATGGCCGAGCTGGCCGTCGGTCGCTGCCCGGCCTGCACGGGGTCGGCTGCCCTCGTCCGCCGGCTCCTCGGCTGGCTGGCCGGCCCCGACCTCCGTCCCGAGGACCGCCGCGAGCAGGAGCACCTCTGCCCCGGCCACCTGCGCGACGCGCTGGCGGTCGCCCCGCTCGCGGCCGAGCGTGCCCTGGCCGCGACGCTCGCCGGCTGGCTCGCCCTCGTCGAGGGCCTCCCGACGGCGGCCGAACTCCCGGCCCCGGCGTTCCGGGAGCGGGTCGGCAGGCTCGGCGGACGCGATCGCGAGGAGCGCGCCAGGCGCCCGCAGCGGCCCGGTCCGCTGGCCGCCGCCGGCGCGGCGCTGGCCGATCTCCTGTCGCCGGCTGCGAGCGTCGAGCGCCGGGTCGCCCGGGCCCGGGCCCAGCGGACGCATCCCTGCGTCGCCTGCGCCGTCATGGCCGGCGCGGCTGGTCGCACGCTCGATCTCGCCGACGCGCTCCTGGTGGCCGGTCCGGCGGCGGAGCGCTACCGAGCCAGCGGCGGTCTCTGCCTCGGGCATGTCGCGCGGGCGGTCGTCGTGCTCGGGCCGGAGGCGCGCTCCACGGTCCTCTCCACCGCCCGGGCCCGGGTCGCGCGCCAGCTCTGGGAGCTCGACGAGGCGGTGCGCAAGTCGTCATGGTCCGTTCGCTACGAACCCCGGGGCCCGGAGACGCGGGCCTGGATCGAGGCCCTCGTGCTCGTCCTCGGCGACCAGGTGCGATCGTCCGACCTGCTCACCCCCGAGCCGCGGGGACCGGTGGCTGCGGCATGAGCGCGGCTCGCGGCGGGACAGGCGCCGAGGCGGCAGGCACCCGCGGTGGCGGGCTCGCCGCCCCGGGCGCCGGCCCGCACGATGGCGGACTCGCCGCCCCGGGCGCCGGCCGCTCGACGGTCCTCGTCGAGGTCGAACAGCCGCTCGGCCCGGGCCTCGACTTCGAGCGGGACGCCCACGGCCAGCTGATCGCCCGCCGGGCCCGCGCCGGCGGCCCCTGGTTCGGGGTCGACCGGGCGGCGCTCGTCGAGTCCGACGACGGGAGCGGTCGCGCCGTCCCGGTGCTTGTCGCCGTCCCGGTCTCGACCCATGCCGGGGCGCGGATCGAGGCCGTGCTCGTCGGGGGCTGGCAGGACGGGGCCCGGACGACGCTCGTGGCGGCGGTCGAGGGGGCGAGCGTGCCGGTCCGGCCCGTCCTCGCAGCGGCGGCGCGGGTCGGCCCGGGCGCGACCTGGATCGAGGCCGACGAGGCCGAGCGGATCGCCCGTGCCGCCCAGCTCCGCCACCGCGAACGGCGCAGCCATGCCCGGATCGTCGGCGGGCGGGCCTGGGACGCCCCGCCGGGCGCGCCGATCGAGCTGGCCCGGTTCACCACCCCGCACTCCGCCGCCGAGTACCGGCTCGCGCGCCTGCCGCCGCGCTTCGTGCGCGGGCTCGAGGACCTGCTCGACGACGATGAGCGCCTCCTCCACTGGGTCGAGCGGCCGCCGGTCCTCGAGGCCGGTCTGCTCGACCGGATCCGCGGGCTCGATCGCCGCGCCGCCCTCCTCGCCCTGACCGATCGGCAGCTGCTGTGGGTCGTCGACCACGCCCAGCCCGACCAGTACCTCTCCGACTGGGGAGTCGATGTCGAGCTGATCCCGGTCGAGCGCTTGCTGGCGACGGATGTGGGCGAGGTCGACGGGCAGCTCGAGCTGGCGGTGACCAGCCCGGCCGGCGAGCGGCGCTACCGGTTGCCGGTCGAGCTGCGCCCGGAGGTCGAGGTCCTGCGCGCTCTCGCCGCCCGCTTCGCGCCCGCGGAGGGCTCGTCACGCCCGCGGCGGATCTACGAGCTCGAACGGATCCCGTTCGACGAGGAGGCGGCCGCCCGGTTCGGGCAGGCGCGGGAGGCCCGCGAGCTGCTGGGCGCGCTCCCGGCCGACCCCGACGTCCTGGCCGTGGCCTACAACCCGCGCCGGCCCGGGGTAGCCGAGCCGGCCGCGCTGTGCGTCCGCCGTGACGCGATCGAGCTGGTCGAGCGCCGACGGACGGTCCGGGTCGAGCTGGCGGACGTTGCCGCCCTGGCGATCACGCTCTCGCCGCTGATCGCCCGGATGACGGTCATCGGTCGCGAGCTCCGGATCGAGGTCGCCTTCCCGGGGCCGTTCGCGGACCGGGTGGCGGCCGTCGTGCGCCTGGCGCGGAGGGCGCTGGCGAATCCCTGAACCTGAGGCCCGCCGCCGCCGCCTCATCCTGCCCCCGCCGCCTCCACTCGCGACGGCCCGACCGCAATCAGGTGGACGGCGGGCGCCTTGACCAGGGCGACCAGCTCCTGGCCCGGGCCGGCCCCGAGTTCGTCGAACGCCTGGCGCGTCACGAGCGCCCGGAGCGGAAACCCGACGTCGAGTCCGACCCGCACGAGTGCGCCGAGCGGCTCGACGCTCACGATGCGGCCGGGCAGGCGGTTCCGGGCCGAGAGGCCGGCGAGCTGGTGGCCGGCGGGCACGAGCAGGACGTCTTCGGGTCGGAGGCTCACGAGCACGGCCGACCCGGGCCCCAGGTCGGAGACGGCACGCAGCTCCCGCCCGCCGACCTCGACCGTGGCCAGCCCGTCGCGGGCGGCGCGGACCGTACCCGGCACGAGCGTGTCGACGCCCACGATCCGGGCGACCGCGGGATCAACCGGCCGGGCGAACACGTCGGCGGTCGGTCCCACCTGGCGGACGGCGCCCTCGACGATCACCGCCACCCGATCGGCGAGCACGAGCGCCTCGGTCCGATCGTGGGTCACGAGCACCGTCGGGGTCCCGAACCGCGCGAACTGGGTGCGCAGCTCGAGGCGCAGCTCCTCGCGGGTCGGCGCATCGAGCGCCGAGAGCGGCTCGTCGAGGAGGAGCAGGAGCGGCCGGCGGGCGAGCGCCCGGGCGAGCGCGACCCGACGGGCCTGGCCGCCTGACAGCTCGGCCGGCCGGCGGTGCTCGAGACCCTGGAGCCCGAGGAGCTCGATCAGGACACGGACCTGGTCGTCGCGCTCGGGCGCGGCGCGGCCCTCGACCCCGAAGGCGACGTTCTCCGCCACGGAGAGGTGGGGGAAGAGGGCCGAGCCCTGGGGCAGGTAGCCGATCCGCCGGGCCTGGGGGGCGATGAACGTCCCCCGCGCCGCGTCCACCCAGGTCCGTCCGGCGGCGACGATCGTGCCCCGGTCGGGTCGCTCGAGCCCGGCCAGGCAGCGCAGGATCGTCGTCTTGCCCGCACCGGACGGCCCGAACAGGGCGAGCACCTCGCCGGCATCGAGGTCGAGCTCGAAGCGGGCGGTGATCGTCGGGCCCCGCACGAAGCGGCGCTCGAGATCGACGCTCAGGACGCGTCCGGCCATCGCTGGGCGGGGGCGGGGCGCGGGGCGGAGCCGGCGCCGTCACCGGAGCGGCGGTCGCGGCCGCCGGTACCGCCGGCACGGCCGCGGATCGTGTACGTGACGGCGAGGACGGCGAACGAGACGACGAGCAGGGGCAGGGCGAGCGCCGCCGCGCCGTCGTAGTCGAGGGCCTGGACGCGATCGTAGATCGCGATCGAGATCGTCCGGCTGACGCCCGGGATGTTGCCGCCGACCATGAGCACGACCCCGAATTCGCCGATCGTATGGGCGAACGTCAGGACCGCGGCGGTCAGGAAGCCGCCGGCCGAGAGCGGGGCGGTCACCCGCAGGAACGTCTGGAGCGGCGAGCGGCCGAGCGTCCAGGAGGTCTCGATCAGGGAGCGATCGACGGCGGCGAATGCGACTGCGAGCGGCTGGACGGCGAAGGGGAGGCTGTAGACGACCGAGGCGACGACCAGGCCCGGGAAGGTGAACGGGAGGAGCCCAAGGCCGAGCGTCTCGGTCAGCCGCCCGAGCGGGCCGGCTGGTCCCATCGCCAGGAGCAGGTAGAAGCCGAGCACGGTCGGGGGCAGGACGAGGGGCAGGGCGACGACGGCCTCGACGAGCCCGCGCCAGCGCCGGGTCGAGAAGGCGAGCCAGTGGGCGAGCGGGGTCCCGAGCGCGAGCAGGAGCACGGTCACGAGGAACGCGAGCCGCGCGGTCAGCCAGATCGCCTGCCAGTCCATGGTCAGGACCCCGGGAGCCGGAACCCGTACCGGTCGAGGATGGTCCGACCGTGCGGCCCGAGGACGAAGTCGAGGAAGCGGCCGGCCGCCCCGGGATCGGTCGCCCCGCGGAGGACGAGCGCGCCCTGCTCGATCGTCGGGTAGCTCTCGAGCGGGATCGCCCACCAGCGCCCCTGGCCACGGAGCGTCGGGGCGAGCGCGAGCGAGAGGGCGATGATCCCGACCTGGGCCGCGCCCGATTCCACGAACTGGGCCGCCTGCGAGACGTTCTCGCCGAGCACGAACCGGCCGGCGACCTGGTCGTACAGGCCGGCGCTCCGGAGCGCGGCGACGGCAGCCCGGCCGTACGGGGCGTGCTCCGGGTTCGCGATCGCGATCCGTTCGACGCCCGGATCGAGGAGCGCCTCCAGGCCGCGCCCCTCGACGTCGATCGGCGAGCTGGCCGGGACCCAGAGGACGATCCGGCCGACGGCGTACGGGCGGGTCGGCCCGGCGCCCAGGCCGGCCGCCTCGAGCCGGCGGGGGTAGTCGATGTCGGCCGAGAAGAAGAGATCGAACGGGGCGCCGCTCGAGATCTGGGCGTAGAAGGCGCCCGACGACCCGTAGCTCACCTCGACCTTCGTCGCCGGGGCGACCGCGGCGTAGGCGGCGACGAGCTCGTCCATCGCGAAGCGCAGGTCCGCCGCCGCCGCGACCGTCACGGTCGCAGCGCTCCCGGGGCTGCCGGGGCCGCCGGGGCTGCCCGGTGCCGGGCTCGCCGGGGTCGCTGTTCCGATCGGGCCGGCCGTCGCACCGCAGCCCGCGACCGCGACCAGGGCCGAGAGGAGGAGGGCGAGCGTCCCCCGCCCGCGGTCAGCCATCGGGAGGGTCGATGGCCGCGTCGGTGCCGGCGTCGACGCCCGGTCCGCGCCGTGGCCGGGGGGCCGGAACCTCGACGATCACGTTCGTGGCCTTGACCACGCACACGACCTCGTCGCCCCGCCGGAGTGCCAGCTCGTCGACCGCCTCGGCGGTCATCAGGCTGACGAGCCGGTGCGGGCCGGCCTGGACCTCGACGACGGCGGCGACCCGGTCCCGCTCGACGCGGGTCACGATCCCCTCGAAGCGGTTCCTCGCCGAGCCGGCCACGATCGCCCGTTCGCCGGCCGAGCGGCGGCGCTCGCCGAGGAGGGCCGTGACGTCCTCGAGCGCCACCTGGCGCTGTCCGCCGGCGGACCGGCTGACCGGCAGGCGCCCCTCGGATTCCCAGCGCCGGATCGTCTCGACCGAGACGCCGAGGATCTCCGCCGCCTGCCCGATCCGGATCAGGGTGCGCCCAGGTACCGAGCCCATGATGGGCTGGAGTATAGAGGAATCCCGGCTGCGATTCCGAGGTATTGGGACGGACGCCGCAGGCGCCGTGCGACGGACGCGCCGCCCGCGGTCAGTCCGCCTCGAGCAGCTCCGGCGGGACGAGCCAGCGCAGGATCCCCGTTCCGGCCCCGGGCGGGCCGTCGATGTCGACCCGGGCCAGGGCGCCCTTGGGCATCGGCAGCGCATGCGCACCGGTCAGCTCGGCGAGGAGGGCGCTGAAGTCCGGATCGTGGCCGACGATCATCAGTCGGGCCGGGTTCGCGGCCTCGCGCACGAGGCGCTCGAGATCCCAGAGGTCGAATCCGCTCGCCAGGCGGTCGTCGGTTCGCCAGCTGACCCCGAGGATCCCGGCCACGATCTCGGCCGTTTCGGCGGCACGGCGCTTCGGCGAGCTGATGATCGCATCGGGTCGGAAGCCGCTCCGGGCGAGGAACCGGCCGAGGCGCTCGGCCTGGCCGCGCCCGCGCTTCGAGAGCGGGCGGTCGGCATCGCTCGCGTGCCACTTCGCCGGGTCGCCGGCGTGGGCGTGGCGGAGGAGGTAGAGCTCCATCGATCGCGGGCGGGCCGCCCTCAGCCCGCCTGCCGGCCGGCCGGGACGCGCTCGCGCAGCGCGTCGGGGATAAAGGCCCGGACCCGCTCGGCGATCTCGCCCAGGACCCGCTCGAAGACGGCCAGGCGCTCCTCCTCGGTCCCGGTCGCCGCGGCCGGGTCCTCGAACCCCCAGTGGAGCGAGACGCGGGCGCCGGTGAAGACCGGGCAGCTCTCGCGCGCCTGGTCGCAGACGGTCACGACGTAGTCGAACGACTGCTCGATGAACTCGGTGACCGGTTTCGAGCGGGCGCCGCGGGCGTCGATCCCGGCCGCGGCAAGCACCCGCAGGGTGAGCGGGTGGACGCCCTTCGGTTCGGTCCCGGCGCTGAACGCCTCAAACGCCGGTCCGCCGAGCTGGCGCAGGAGTGCCTCGGCCATCTGGCTGCGGGCGGAGTTGCCGGTACAGATGAACAGGACCCGGATCGGGCGCTCCGCCCCTCGCTCCGGGCGCCCGACCGGCCCCCGGGTCGGCTCCGCTCCCGAGGCTCGCACCCGGCCCGTCCCCAGGGTCACGGGTTGAGGTCCTCGATCTCGCCGCTGGCGAGGAAGACGACGTCCTCGGCGATGTTCGTCACCCGGTCCCCGATCCGTTCGACGTAGTGGGCCGCGAACAGGATCCGGGTGCCGGGCTCGACGTTCGCCGGGTCGGCCCGCATCAGGTCGAGGACCTTGTCGAACGTCCGGTGATAGAGGTGGTCGACCTCGTCGTCCCGGGCGGCGACCTCGCGGGCGCGGACCGGGTCGATGTCGACCAGGGCACGCAGGATGCCGTGGACGAGCTGGGCGACGAGTTCGCCCATCTCGGGCAGGTCGACGTACTTCCCGAGCGGCGGCAGCGGGGCGAGCTTGCGAGCCTGCTTGCCGACGCTCGCGGCATGGTCGCCCATCCGCTCGAGCTCGTAGGTCACGTGGTCGAGCGAGAGCAGGAAGCGCAGGTCGCGTGCCACCGGCTGCTGGGTCGCGATCGTGGCCGTGATCAGCGTGGAGACCGTCCGCTGCATCTCGTTGATCGCGCGGTCGTTGAGGATCACCGCCATCGCCGCGTCGGCGTCGTGGCGGACGAGGGCGTCGATCGCGGCCCGGATCGCGTCCTCGACGAGACCGCCCATGCGCAGGACCTCGTCCTTGATCAGGCGGAGTTCGCGATCGAGCGGTTCGCGGGTCGGGTGGCGCAGCCGGCTGGCCGGCTCGGCCTCGAGGCCGTGGTCGGGTTCGAGGCCGTGGACCGTCTGCTCGTCCGGTGCGTGCTGGTCGCTCACGGTGGGCTCCTTCGGTCCGCTCAGCCGAATCGACCGGAGACGTAGTCCTCGGTCAGCCGGTTCCTGGGGTTGGTGAACAGCTCGGTCGTCGGGCCGCGCTCGACGACGTAACCGGCGCGGTCGTCACCCATGGTCATGAACACGGTCGTGTCCGAGGCACGGGCCGCCTGCTGCATGTTGTGGGTGACGATGACGATCGTGTACTCCTCTTTCAGCTCGGCCATCAGGTCCTCGATCTGGAGTGTCGCGCGCGGGTCAAGGGCCGAGCACGGCTCGTCCATCAGGATCACTTCCGGCTCGGTGGCGATCGCCCGCGCGATGCACAGGCGCTGCTGCTGGCCGCCCGAGAGCGAGAGCCCGCTGGCGCGGAGATTGTCCTTCACCTCGTCCCACAGGGCGGCCCGCCGGAGGCTCTGCTCGACGAGCTCGTCGAGGTTGCCGCGGAACCCGTTCACCCGTGGCCCGAAGGCGACGTTGTCGTAGATCGACTTGGGGAACGGGTTCGGCTTCTGGAAGACCATCCCGACCCGCCGGCGGACCTCGACCGGGTCGACCGCCGGGCCGTAGAGGTCCTGGTCGTCGAGCAGGATCCGGCCCTCGAGCCGGAAGCCCGGGATCAGGTCGTTCATCCGGTTCAGTGTCCGCAGGAGGGTCGACTTGCCGCAGCCCGACGGCCCGATCAGGGCCGTGACCTCGCGCTTGGCGATCTCGAGCGAGACATCGCGGACGGCGCGGAACGAGCGGTAGTAGCACGACACGCCGCGCAGCTCGAACTGGGTCTCGCGGCCGGCCGCCGGCGGCCTGGTCTGGTCGCGTTCGACGGCCAGGTGGACGACCGGCCGGTCGGGTCGGCCGCCTGTGGCAGCCGGGGCCTCGGTGGCCTGGGCCTGGAGCTGGAGATCGGGAGTCCGCATGGGCACGGGGGCGTCCTCTACCACTGGATGTGCCTGGAGAGCCGGGCGCGCACGATCAGGGCAAGCCCGTTGAGCACGAACATCAGAACGAGGATGACGATGATCGTGGCCGCGGCGATCCCCTGGAACCCGGCCTGGGGCCGGCTCGCCCACTGGAAGACCTGGATCGGCAGGACGGTGTAGCCGCCGCTCAAGGGCTGGGGCAGGAAGGTGACGAAGGTGACCGCCCCGACAAGAATGAGCGGCGCCGTCTCACCGATCGCGCGGGCCATGGCCAGGATGATCCCGGTCATGATCCCCGGCGCGGCGGCGGGCAGAACCGAGCCGCGGACCATCTGCCAGCGCGTCGCGCCGAGGGCAAAGGCGCCCTCGCGCTGCGAATCAGGCACGGCCCGGAGCGCCTCCATCGTGGCGATGATGACGACCGGCAGGATGAGCAGGACCAGGGTCAGCGCCCCGGCCACGAGGGTGTAGCCGAGCCCGAGCGCCCGGACGAAGAGGGCCAGCCCGAAGATGCCGTAGATGATCGACGGCACCCCGGCCAGGTTCGCGATGTTCGTCCGCAGGAGCCGGTTCAGCCAGCTGTCCCGGGCGTACTCCTCGAGGTAGATCGCCGCCGCCACGCCGAGCGGGAAGGCGAGGACACCGACGATCAGGCCGATCTCGATCGAGCCGACCAGGGCCGGCAGGATCCCCGCCCGCTCCGGCCGGCGCGACGGGACACCGGTCAGGAAGTCGACGTCAAGCCAGGGCAGACCGCGGGCAAGGACATCGACGAGGAGCAGGACGAGGGCGAGCATCAGGAGCCCGATCGCGACCAGGCAGGTGCCCAGGAAGAGCGTTCCGGTCAGCTTGCGCCGCATCAGGTGGGGCTCGAAGCGCGGCCGCTCGAGGGCCGTCCCGGTGGTCGTCATTCGTAGCGGTTCCTGAACCGGTCCACGACCCGGTTGCTCACCAGGTTGAGCAGGAGGGTCATCGCGAACAGGGTCGCCGCGACGGCGAAGAGGGACCGGAACTGGATCGAGTCCTGGGGAGTGTCGCCGAGACTGATCTGGACGATGAAGGCGGTCATCGTCTGGATGCTCTCGAGCGGGTTCAGGGTGAGCTGGGGATTCGTGCCCACGGCCAGGACGACGGCCATCGTCTCGCCGATCGCCCGCGACATCGCCAGGATGATCGAGGCCATGACCCCCGACAGGGCGCCCGGCAGGACGACCTGCCGGACGACCTCCCACTTCGTCGCGCCCATCGCGAACGCCCCCTCGCGCAGGCCGCGGGGCACGACCCGCAGCGCGTCCTCCGAGAGGGAGGCGATCAGCGGCGTGACGAGCAGGCCGACGACCAGTCCGCCGGCCAGGGCACTGAACGTGCCGATCGCATCGCCGAAGAGCGGCTTCAGGATGTTCGGGGTGAGGAAGTTGAGGGCGAAGAAGCCGAGGACGATCGTCGGGATTCCGGCCAGCGTCTCGAGAACCGGCTTGACCAGGTTGCGGGTCCGGAGCGAGGCGTACTCGGCGAGGTAGATCGCGGCCAGCAGCCCGAGCGGGATGGCCACGACGAGCGCGATCAGGGAAACCATCAGGGTCCCGACGACGAGCGGGATCACCCCGAACCGGAAGGGCCGGATCGAGGCCGACCAGACGGTACCGGTGAAGTAGTCGATCGGGCTGACGAGCTGGAAGAACTGGACCGTCTCGAGGGCCAGGACGACGATGATCCCGATCGTGGTCACGACGCCGATCGAGGCCGCCAGGAAGAGGGCGGCCTCGATCAGGCGCTCGGTCGGGGCATGGCGCCTGGTCAGCGGACGGGCGCTGCTGGCCATCGATTCAGATTACTACTTGAGCGCAGCTGCCAGGGCCGCCTTCGAGGCCGCGATCACGTCGGGGTGAGCCTCGACGTAGCCGACTTCCTGGACGAACGTGTTCACGTTGTCGAGGTAGTACTGGACGAATGCCGCTACCTCGGGGCGCTTGAGGGCCGCCAGCGAGGGATAGATGAACAGCGGCCTGGAGAGCGGCTTGTATGTGCCGCTGTTGATCGTCTCGGTGGAGGGGCTGACACACCCGGCTCCGCCGTCGATCGCGACCAGCTTGATCTTGTCCTGGTTCTCCTCGTAGTACGCGAAGCCGAAGTAGCCGAGAGCGTACTTGTCGCCGGCGACGCCGGTCACGAGGGCGTTGTCGTCCTCGGACTGGACGTAGTCCGAGCGGCTCTGCTTCGCCTTCCCGTTGATCACCTCGGTGAAGTAGTCGAACGTCCCGGAGTCGGCGCCCGGCCCATAGAGGTTGATCGGCTCGTTCGGCCAGTCCGGCCGGATGTCCGACCACTTCGTGACCGTGCTCCCCTGGTCCCAGATTCGCTTCAGCTCGGCGGTCGTCAGGCAGGTCGCCCAGGTGTTGGCCGGGTTGACCAGGACCGACAGGCCGTCGGTCGCCACGCCGAGCTCGAGGTACTCGATCCCCTTGGCGAGGCAGGCCGCCTTCTCCTCGTCCTTGATCGGGCGCGAGGCGTCGTTGAGGTCGGTCTCGCCGGCGCAGAACTTCTTGAACCCGCCCCCGGTGCCGGAGAAGGCGACGGTCACCTTCACCCCCGGGTTCGCCTTCTGGAACTCCTCGGCCACCGCCTCCGTGATCGGGTAGACCGTGCTCGAGCCGTCGATCGTGATGCTGCCGCTGAGCGGGGCGCCGGCGGACTGGCTGGGTTCGCCGGCAGGAGGCGCGCTGGCGGACTGGCCGGGTTCGCCGGCAGCAGGCGCGGAAGAGGGGGTGGAGCTGGCGCCGCCGCAGGCGCCGACGACGACGGCCGCGATGAGCGCGAGTGCCCCAAGACGTCCTGGTGATGCGATCGACACGGAACCCTCCTCTGGCGGGCGCGCACATTCCTCGCGCCCAGGCTGTGCGGCTCGGACCGCCGCGGGATGAACGATCGCGTCCGTCGTTCAACGCGCCGTTGGCCACTTGTTAACGTTCGATGAAGGTCGGTCGCCGTCCCTGCGCAAGGCGACTCGCGTGGATGATCCGACCCGCCGGGGCCCCGGGATCAGGGGAGTCGGTGGCGCGATCGACCGATCAGCCGAACCAGCGGGAGGCGTCGCTGTCGGCCGCGGCGGCCGATCGTGCGTCGCTGGACAGGTTTCCGGGGCGATCGGGCTCGACCGGGTCGCTCATGTCGGGGCACTCGCTCATGTCCGGGTATCCGCTCGCGTCCGGGTACTGACCGGCGCGCTGACGCCTGGTCCGAGCCCGGGGTGACAGGAGCCGCGTGCGGCCCGCTCGTGCATTCGGCCGGTTGGATGGTGGAATCATCTCTTCATCGCCCTCATTGCTGTCGTCCGCCGCGGCCCCCAGCCGACCAGGGTGGTCCGGGCCGTCCCCGAGCTCCAGCCAGCGCAGGGCGTAGGCGACGTGGACCGGGCTGACCTGCAGGTCCCGCACCAGGGCGTCCGGCTCGGTCTCCGGACGACCGACCCGGAACGACTCGCGCTCGAACGAGGACGCCAGGAGGACCCGGCTCCGGATCGGGCCCAGGTGTGCCCGGGCGAGGTCGAGCTGCCGGGCGAAGGCCGGTGCATGCCAGCGCGGCGGGAGCTCGACCCGGCCCCGGGTCAGCTCGGCCAGCGCCCGGGCGTACTGCTCGAGGACGCCTTCGCTCTCGTTCCGAACGATCGTCGACCGACCCATGGACCGAGGCTGGGGCCGGTCCGTGATCGGGGTGTTTCGATCGGGTAATCGTTTCGGGGGGATGCGCGATGGCGGGCGCCGCTATCATCGCCCCCATGCCCCCCCGCCTCGTGGCTGCGGTCGACGTCGGCTCGACCTCGGTCCACCTGCTCGTTGCCCGCGTGGACGACCACGCGATCGAGCCCTGCCTGGACGACTCGGTCCTGCTCGGGCTCGGCGGGCGGGTCGAGGCGGCCGGCCTGCTCGGGGCGGCAACCCGGGCCGGGCTGGCGGCGATCCTGGCCGACGATGCGGCGCGCGCCCGGGCGCTCGGGGCCGACCAGGTCGTGTTCGTCGCCACCGAGCCGCTCCGGCGGGCCGCCGACGCCGCCCGGGCCGTGGTCGAGGTCGAGCGGGCGAGCGGCGTGTCGCTCCACGTCCTGGGCCAGGCCGAGGAGGCCTGGCTGACCCTGATCGGGGTGACCGGCGGCCGACCCGTGACCGGGCGGCTGCTGGTCGTCGACATCGGCGGCGGGAGCACGGAGCTCGTGACCGCCGAGCCGGGACGGGGGATCGAGGTCCGCGGCCTGCCGGTCGGCGCCGGGCGGCTGGGGGCGGAGATCGTCCACGCCGACCCGCCCCGGCCCGGGGAGCTCGCCGAGCTGCGCGCCGCGGCGCGCCGGCGGCTGGCGGACGTGCCGGCGCTCGGGCCGGGCGAGATCATCGCTGTCGGCGGTACGGCCTCGAACCTGCTGAAGGTCGTGACCGGCGGCCGGGCCGATCGCCTGCTCACGCGCGCCCGGCTGGCCGAAGGGTTCGAGGTTCTCGGCGCGGAGCGCGCCGAGGATCTCGCCGCGCGGTACGGGCTGCGCGAGACGCGCGCCCGGCTCCTGCCGGCCGGGGCGGCGATCCTCGAGGCGCTCCTCGAGCGCAGCGGGGTGGGGGAGATCAGCGTCTCGGAGGCGGGGATCCGCGAAGGGGCGGTCCTCGTCGCCAGCCACGATCCGATCGCCTGGCGCGACCGGCTGGCCCGCCTCGCCCTCGGCTGGCCAGGCTGACCCTCAGAGGTCGGCCGTCAGCCGTCCGAGGGCGCGCCGGAACCCGGGGCCGGCGACGCCGCGCCACGGCCCGCCGACCGTCCGGCGCAGGCGGGTGACCGCCTGCTCCCGGGTCACGAGGTAGCGTCCGATCACCTGGGTCTCGAACTCGTCGAGTTCGCCGGCGTGCTCGACGAGGAACGTCCGGGCGAGCGTCGCCGCCACGTCGGCGTCGTTGAGCAGCCCGAGGTGGTCCTGGAGGGCCACGATCCGGGCGACCAGGGGCGCCGTCTCGGGGCCGAGGGTCTCGCGCACGAACTCGAGCGTGTAGCGCAGCCGCTTGGCCGCGATCCGCAGCTCGTGGAGGGTCGCGACGTCGGCCCAGCGGAGGACGGGCTCGTAGGCCCGGACCTGCCCGTACGCCTGCCAGATGCGGGCCGGGAACACGTCCCGGACCCGGTGGGGCGAGGTGGGCGAGCTCGGCGTCACGGCCAGGCCGTCGTGCAGGGTGAACTCGCGGTAGTCGTCGAGCCAGCGCCGGTAGGCGTCCGAGTCGAGCTCGTGGAGGAGGAGCTCCCGGGCTTCGTCGCGCTGGCTGCGCCAGGCCTCGATCAGCGGCTCGATCGCGGCCGCCTCGCGGTCCGGCAGCGCCGCCTGGTACGTCTCGAGGGCCTCGATCAGGACGTCCCGGTCGCGGACGGCGCCGAGACGGCCGGCCACGGTCCGCAGGCGCCTGCGAAAGCGCTTCGTCCGGTCGGCGCGGAAGCCGTCCCCGAAGACGCGCCAGGCGGCCCGCATCCGGCGGGTCGCGACGCGCATCCCGTGAAGCTCCTCGGGGTCCCGGCCGAGGCGCGTGCCCGGCTCGCGGGCGATCATCCGGGCGAGGTGAAAGCGGAGGACCTTGCGGCCGGCCTCGGCGACCGTGTCGTCGGCCAGGACGCCCGGCGACTTCGCGAGCGGGACGAGCGGGACGGGCGGGCCGGCGGCGACGTCGGTGGTGACGTCGGCGGAGACGTCGGTGCTGACGTCCGAGGTGGCGCCGGGGTCGGCCGCGAGCCCGGCACCGACCCCGACCGGGAGCGTGTCGGCCGCGGCCGGCTCGAGGCCGGCAGGCGTCCGGGCCTCGCTCATCGACCGGCCTCGGGGCCACCCGCCCGGGCGAGCGCTGCAGCGTGGAGGGCCCGGTCGAGCTTCGAGCCGGCCGCCGGCGCCAGGCGCCGGTCGCGGTCGAGGATCGCCTGCAGCTCGAGGAGCGGTCCCTCGGCGCCCTCGCGGAGCTCGAGCTCGAGCTCCGCGAAGCGGTCGACGACCCGGTCCCCGTCGAGCACCTCGACCTGGTCGAGGCTCAGCTCGACGCGCGTTCCGCCGGCCACGAGGTCGCGTCGGCGGCGGACCTGGCGGACCGTCGCAAGCTCAACGAGGGGCTCCCCGGCGCACAGCTCGAGGAGCAGCGAGCGCGCCGCCGACGGTGGCCAGGGGCGAGGATCGAGGCCTTCGCCGGCGGCGCCCTCGAGCTCCGTGCGCCGCTGGAGGGCGCCTGCCTCCGTCGTCGTCGCCTTCACCGTCAGGAGCGCCCCGGTTGCCGTGCGCCGGGCGCGCACCGCGAGTCCTGCCCGGGCGAGCGCCCCGTCGGCGGTGTCGAGGTAGGTGTCCGTGCACCGGCTCTCGTGGACCGTCGGACCGGCGCTGAACGGGCCGAGCGAGGGGGCAGCGAGGAAGTCGTCGGCGCCGGCACGGTCGCGGACGAGGTACTTGAGCTCGACCTCGACCGGGGGCGGGTTGACCGGGAACGCGTCGACCGGGGACGGGTCGCTGGCCGGGCGGCCGGAGTCGTCGGTCATGCCCGCGGGTCGAGCGAGCCGGCGCCCGCACCGGGGCGATGGGGGACCGCCGCCTCCTCGACCTCCTGGAGGGCGAGCTCCTTCATCGCCTCGAACGTGTCGATCGTGCCCGCCCGCTGCTCGATCTCCTCGGTCCGGCGCCAGACCCCGTCGCTGCCGAGCTGCCACGAGCGGCGGTCGTCGGCGAGCATCGTGGCGATGATCGTCGCCAGGCGCGCCTGGGCGGCGGTCTCCTCGACCGGGGTGACTGCCTCGACCCGCCGGTCGAGGTTGCGCTCCATGAGGTCGGCCGAGCCGATGTACCACTCCTGGTTGCCGCCGTTGAGGAAGCCGAAGATCCGCGAGTGCTCCAGGAATTCGCCGATGATCGAGCGAACCCGGATCCGCTCGGAGACCCCTTCGCGACCGGGCGCCAGCGAGCAGATCCCGCGCACGATCAGCTCGACCTCGACCCCGGCCTGGCTGGCGCGGTAGAGCGCCTCGATGCACGCGGGATCCACGATCGCGTTCACCTTGAGCACGATCCGGGCCGGGCGGCCGGCCCGGGCGTGGCCGATCTCGCGCTCGATCAGCTCGAGGATACGCGTCCGGAGGCTGTGGGGCGCGACGAGCAGGCGGCGGAACGTGCGCTGGCGGGACAGGCCGGTCAGGACGTTGAACAGGTCGGTGACGTCCGCCCCGAGCTCCGGGCGGGCCGAGAGGAGCCCGAGATCGACGTACTGGCGGGCGGTCTTCGGGTTGTAGTTGCCGGTCCCGATGTGGACGTAGCGGCGCAGCCCGTTGCCCTCGCGTCGGACGACGAGCGCGGTCTTCGAGTGGGTCTTCAGCCCGACCAGCCCGTACACGACGTGGGCCCCGGCCTGCTCGAGCTTGCGGGCCCAGACGATGTTCGCCTCCTCGTCGAAGCGGGCCTTGATCTCGACCAGGACGACGACCTGCTTGCCGCGCTCGGCGGCGCGGATCAGGTCGCGCACGATCGGCGAGTCGCCCGAGGTGCGATAGAGCGTCTGCTTGATCGTCAGCACCTCCGGATCGTCGGCGGCCTGGTCGATGAACCGCTCGACGGAGGCGACGAAGCTCTCGTACGGGTGGTGGACGAGGATGTCCCCGGCGCGGATGGCGGCGAAGACGTCGACCGGCTCGTCGTCGGTCGGCAGCAGGCGGGGCGGGGTGACCGGCGTCCAGGCCGGCATCCGCAGCTCCGGGATGTCGAGCTCGGCGATCTGCCACAGCCCGGACAGGTCGAGCATGCCGCTGATCTCGTAGCAGTCGTCCTCGCCCAGGCCGATGCCCCGGAGCAGGGTCTGGCGCGTCGGCGCCGGCATCGAGCGCTCGACCTCGAGGCGGACCGCCTCGCCGAAGCGCCGGCGCCGGAGCTCTTCCTCGATCGCGAGCAGGAGGTCGTCCGCCTCGTCCTCCTCGAGCGCAAGGTCGGCGTTGCGGGTGACCCGGAAGAGGTGGGTGTCGACGATCTCCATCCCCGAGAAGAGAAGGTCGAGGTTCGCCTCGATCACCTGGTCGAGGAGGACGTACGTGTGGCGGCCGATCTCGAGCAGGCGGGGCAGGATCTGGGGCACCTTGACCCGGGCGAAGCGGCGCTCGCCGGTCTCGGGGTCGCGCAGGCCGACCGCGATCGAGAGGCTGAGCGTGCTGATGTACGGGAACGGGTGGCCCGGATCGACCGCCAGCGGGGTCAGGACCGGGAAGATCTCCTCGACGAACCGCTCGCGCAGGCGGGGATGGTGATCCGGCACCGATCCGTAGTCGACGATCGAGACGCCGGCCGCGGCGAGCTGGCCGCGGACGGCGGCGAAGATCCGCGACTGCTCCTCGACGAGTTCCTGGACGCGCGGTCGGATCGCGGCCAGCTGCTCGGACGCGGAGCGGCCGTCGGGGGAGGCATGGACCGAGCGCGCCGCGGCCTGCTGGCGCAGGCCGGCGACCCGGACCTGGAAGAACTCGTCGAGGTTGTTGGCGAAGATGGCCAGGAACTTCACCCGCTCGAGAAGCGGGTTGCGCTCGTCGCGCGCCTCGTGCAGGACGCGGGCGTTGAAGTCGAGCCAGGAGAGCTCCCGGTTGATGTACGGCAGCGGACGGGTCGCGCGTTCGGTGCGCCGGTTTGCCCTCGCCCGGACGCCGGGTCGGACCGCGGTCATCGGCGCTGGTCGCTCCCGGCCGGCCCGGTCGCGGCCCGCTCGGCGGTGCAGGTCGGGCACGGGCAGTGGTCGCGCAGGAGCTGGAACGGGTAGTAGCCGGAATGGTGTCCGTCGCCCCACTCGGGCGCGACCGCGTACTGGCCGACGAGGGCGATGTCGACCATCCGGGTCTGCTCCGGGGTGAGGGTCGGCTTCGTGTCCAGCCAGCCGGGCATCCCCGCCTCGCCGCGACAGTAGGCGCATGGGCAGAGCCAGCGCAGGGCGACGAAGTCGTAGGTCGTCCGGTGGCCGTCGCGCCACTCGATCTCGAGCGTGCGGGCCCCGCGGTCGGCGTGGATCCGGACCGGCGAGGTTCGTTCGGCCGGCGGGGAGGAGGAGGGATGCATCCCGACATTGTAGGGGAGCTGGCGAGAGTGGCCCGGCGAGGGTGGGCGCCGGCCGGCCCGGGGCCGGGCGGGAGCCGGGCCCGGGCGCGCTGGCCGGCCCGGCGCCCGATCGGCGATGATGTGGCCGACGCCATGGACACCAGCCCCGCCGGCCAGGCCGCGCATCCGCCGACCGCGCCAGCCCAGGATCGGGCCGGCGGCTCCGCCTTCGACCCCGCCGGTCCGTCCGGCGATCCGGTCGGCGCGACGGCGCTCGACCCGACCGCCGTCGCCGCCTCCAGTCACGCCCGCGACGCCGGCGACGTGGCGGCCGAACTGCAGGTCGATCCGGCCCTCGGCCTCGACCCGGACGAGGCGGTCCGCCGCGCGGCGCTCGTCGGGCCGAACGCGCTCGAGGAGACCCGGCCGACGTCGCTGGCGGCGATGCTCGTCGACGCCGCGACCGAGCCGTTCGTGCTCCTGCTCGCGCTCGCCGGCGTCCTGGCGATCGCGCTCGGCGAGGTCCGCGACGGACTCCTCGTCCTGGTCGGCCTGGTCCCGATCGTCGGCGCCGACGTCGTCACCGAGTATCGCGGCGAGCGGGCCCTCGAGGCGCTCCGGGCCGCTTCGGCTCCGCTCGCCCGGGTCCGCCGCGGCCGTTCCATCAGCGAGGTCCCGGCCGAGTCGCTCGTGCCGGGCGACATCGTCCTGCTCCATGCCGGCGACGTCGTCCCCGCCGATCTGCGCCTGACCCAGGTCGACCGCCTGCTCGTCAACCGGAGCGTCCTGACCGGGGAGTCGATGCCCGAGCCCGGCTCGGTCCGGCCGGACCCGCCCGAGGCCGCGGTCGCGGATCGGCGGAGCATCGCCTACGCCGGGACGAGCGTCGTCGGCGGCCGCGGCGAGGGGATCGTCGTCGCGATCGGGCGGGCGACCGAGCTCGGCCGGATCGCCGGCGGCCTGGCCGGACGCGAGCACCGCCGCTCGCCCCTCCAGCGCGAGCTCGACCGCCTGGTGCGGATCCTCGTCCTTGTCGCCGGCGGCCTGATCGTGATCACGACCGGGGCCGGATTTGCGCGCGGCCACGAGCTCGGGGCGAACGTCCTGGCCGGCATCTCGGCCGCGATCGCCGCCATCCCCGAGGAGCCGCCCGTCCTGCTCGCGGTCACCCTCGGCCTCGGCGCCTGGCGGCTTCTCCGGCGCGGCGTCCTCGTTCGCCGCCTGAGCGCCGAGGAGACGCTCGGAGCGGTCGACCTGATCCTGACCGACAAGACCGGAACGCTGACGCGCAACCAGCTCGAGGTCGTCTCGGTCCGGACGCCGGACGGACCGGTCACCGATCCGGCCCGACGCCTCGACCTGCTCGCCGCCGCCCTTCGGGCCGAGGAGGACGCCTGGCCGGCCGAGGGTGTCGTTCCGGGCTCGTTCAGCCGGGCCCTGGCGAGCGCGGTCACGGCCGCCGGGGGCGACCCGTCGCTCGATTCGGGCCTCCTGCTCGACGCCGATCCGGCCTCCGACGCCCTGGCCGCGACGAGGACGCGGGCCCGCCGGAACGGGCGGGTGGAGGAGCTCGTGCTCGGTGCACCCGAGGCGGTCCTCGATCTCGTCCTGCCCCTCGGAGGCCCGGAACGGAGGGCGTGGGAGGAGCTGGTCGAGGCCGGGGCAGTCGCCGGCGAGCGCCTGGTCGCCCTCGCCGGCCGGCTCGACGAGGAGCCCTGGGAGATGCGCGCCCTGATCGGCTTCGCCGACCCGCTCCGGCCCGGGATCGGCGACGCCCTCGCTCTCGCCGAGCGGGCCGGGATCCAGACCGTGGTCGTGACCGGCGACCACCCCCGGACGGCGCTCGCGATCGCGCGGGCGGCGGGTCTTCCGGCCGAGCGCGCGATCACCGGCGAGGAGCTGGCCGCCTGGGACGACCCCCGCCTGGCACGCGAGCTGCCCGCCCTGCACGTCGTGGCCCGCTCGACCCCCGACCAGAAGGAGCGCCTCGTCCGGGTCGCCCGCGAGGCCGGGCGGATCGTGGCCGTCACCGGCGACGGGGTGAACGACGCGCCGGCCCTCCACCGGGCCGATGTCGCGGTGGCGATGGGCAGCGGGACCGCGGTCGCCCGCGAGGCATCCGACCTCGTCCTCGGCGACGACTCGTTCGCGACCCTGATGTTCGGCCTCGCCGAGGGCCGGCGGATCGTGGACAACGTGCTCAAGGGACTCGTCTTCCTCCTCTCGACGCACGTTGCGTTCCTCGGCTTCATCCTCGTCGCGACGCTCTTCGCCGGGGCCGAGGTGACCCAGCCGCTGCTGCCGATCCAGATCCTGTGGATGGAGCTGTTCATCGACGTCTCGACCTCGGTTGCCTTCGAGCGCGAGCCGGCCGAGCCGGACCTGATGGACCGCCCGCCCCGCCACGCCAGCCGGCCGCTGCTGACCGGCGAACTGCTGGCCCGGGTCAGCGGCGCGGGAGCCTTCACCGCCCTCGCCGCGCTTGTCCTGCTGGTCGGCCATCCCGGCGGCTTCGAGCACGCGCGCTGGCTCGCCTACACCACGCTCGTCGTCTCGCAGGCGGTCCGGGCGTACGCCAACCGGAGCCTCTCGACCCCTCTCCACCGGCTCCGCCCGAACGGCTTCCTCGCCCTCGCCTGCCTCGTTGCGATCGGCACCCAGGCCCTCATCCCGCTCGTCGGACCGCTGGCCGAGGCGTTCCGGGCGACCGCCCTCGACCCCGGCGACTGGCTCATGGTCGCCGTCGTCGCGCTCGCCCCGGCGGTCCTGGCCGAGATCGTGCGGACCGCGCGCGGCGGGCCCTGGGTCGCCTGATGGGCATCCTTTTGCCGAACGCGGCCCTGATCGCCCGGCGCGAGTACCTGGCCCGGGTCCGGAGCCGGGCCTTCGTCGTCTCGACGATCGTGCTCGCCGTCGTCGCCCTCGGCGCGGGTCTCTCGCCGGTCGCCCTGCGGGCCCTCGACCGCGAGGCGGTCGCGCGGCTGGCGATCCACGTCCGGACCGCCGACCTGGGGATCGACCCGATCGGCGCGGCGAACGTCGTCCTGAACGCCGGCGCGCTCACCCTCGCCGACGAGGGCAAGCGGGCGTTCGACATCGAACTCGCCCCCGACCTCGAGGCGGCGATCAGCCAGGTCCGCTCGGGGCGCCTGACCGGGGTCCTCGTGATCGACCGGGCGCCGAGCGGGCGGCTGGCGTACGAGCTGATCTCGAACGTCTCACCGGCCGGACGGCAGGCCACGATCATGAAGCTGGCCGCGGTCTGGCTCTCGATCCAGGACGGACTCGAGCGGGCCGGGCTCGCGCCGAGCGCAACGGGAGGCCCATACGAGCGCTTCGTCGTCACTCCGGCCGGGCCGTCGAGCGCGGTCCAGCCGTCCGAGACGCAGGCGGTCGGCGAGGGCCTGATGGCCACGATCCTCCTCGTCCTGATCTTCATCACGGTCATGACCTACGGGATGTGGATCGCGGTCAGCGTGGTCGAGGAGAAGAGCAGCCGGGTGATGGAGCTCGTGCTCGGGGCGGCGACCCCGGCCCAGATGCTCGCCGGCAAGGTCGTCGGCGTCGGGGCGGCGGGGCTGACCCAGTACGCCGCGATCCTTGCTGCGGGCCTCGGTGCGACCTTCGTCCAGGCACCGCTCGAACGGGCCTTCTTCGGCGGGGCGCAGCCGGGCGACAGCGCGCTGAGCAGCCTGAGTCCGACGATCCTGGCCGCCTTCGGCGGGCTGTTCGTGCTCGGCTTCCTGCTCTATGCGCTCCTGTACGCGGCCGCGGGCTCGCTCGTCAGCCGCCAGGAGGACGTCCAGCAGGTGGCGATGCCGATGATCTTCCTGGCCATGGGCGGCTACTTCGCGGCCTCGATCGCGGTCACCTCGATCGAGGCCGCCTGGGTTGCTCCGCTCTCGTTCATCCCGTTCTTCTCGCCCTTCCTGCTCCTCGTCCGGATCGCGCTCGGGCGGGTCGAGGCCTGGGAGGTCGGGCTGGCGCTCGGGCTGCTCGTGGCGGCGATCGCGCTCGCCGCCTGGCTCGCGGCCCGCGTCTACCGAACCGGAGTCCTGACCTACGGCCAGCGCCCCGGGCTGCGCGCCTGGCTCGACGCGTTCCGCCGCTCGGGCTGAGCCGCCAGCCAGGCGATCAGTCGGCCGGGAACGGGAGGCGCTCGATCAGGGCCAGGATCGGCGTGCCGGTGGTGGAATCGTCCGCCGCGCGGGGATCGCCCTCCTCCTCGCCGGGCGCAGGAGCGCCCTCCCCGCCCAGGCCCGGGACGAGGCCCGGGCCGAGGCCCGGGACGAGGGCCGGGCCGAGGGCCGGGACGAACCGCCACAGCCGGCTGCGGGTCCCCGGCAGGTACGGGCTGCGTCGGTCCCGGGCAACGGTCCCGGCCAGCCCCTGGGCGACGACCGCGGCATGGAGGGCGAGGCCGTCGGTCTCGACCGCCGGCCGGGCGACGATCGGTCCGCCCGGCCGGAGGATGCGCCCGAGCAGCCCGCGCCGCCGCTCGAGCGGCAGACCGAGGAGCGGGCGGCCGTCGAGGTAGAGGAGGTCGAAGACGAGGTAGACGAGCGCCGGCCCGGCGGCCCCGCCGAGCCTCGCGGCGAGCGCGGGCTGGTCGCACCGCCCGTGCCGGTCGACCGCCACGAGCTCTCCGTCGACGACGGCCGAGCGGGCGGCGAGCCGGCCCGGGAGCCCGCCGATCTCGGGCACGAGCGGGGCGATGTCGCGCCCCCGGCCGTCGAGCAGCCGGACCCCCGGGCTGCGCTCGGGCGGGGCCTCGGCATCCGGCTCGACGAAGGCGAGGGCGCGCGCGCCACCCCAGGCCGGCTCGAACAGGTGGCCGGCCGAGTCGAACGGGCGGGCCGCCGGCCGGGCGAGCATCGGCCGGAGCGAGACCGGCAGGCGGGGCAGGCCGGGATCGAGATCGAGCGAGAGCTGGTCGGTCATCCCGGGCCGATCGTAGCCGGTACACTCGTCGCTGTCGTCGGACCGCGTCGGCCCGCCCCGCCGGGTCGCCAGCCCCAGCCAGCGCCTGCGAGGTGAATCGATGCCCCGGCCTGCCCGCCCCGAGGACCTGTACCGCTTCCGGATCCCGACCGACCCGCACCTCTCCCCGGACGGCGCACGGGTCGCCTTCACGGTCCAGGTCGTGACCCCCGACCGGGCCGGTTACCGGCACGCGATCTGGATCGCGCCGGCCGACGGCTCGGCGCCGGCCCGCCAGCTGACGATCGGGGCGAAGCACGACCGGCAGGCCCGCTTCTCGCCCGACGGCCGCGTCCTCGCCTTCCTCTCCGACCGCCGTCCCCTCGTCGAGGAGCGGTCCACGGGCGCTGGCGCCGGTCCGGCCGCCGGTTCCGCCGGCGAGGACGGCGAGGCCCGGGACGACGAGGACGCCGTCCAGGTGCACCTCCTCCCGCTCGACGGCGGCGAGGCCCGCCGCCTGACCGACCTGCCCCGCGGTGTCGAGGCCTTCGCCTGGTCACCCGACGGTCGCCGGCTCGTCGTCCTGAGCGCCTCGCGCGGGGCGACCGCAGACGAGGAGGCGCGCCTCGGGGGCGTCGAGCGCCAGCCCCGGCCGGGCGCCCCCCGCCGACCCGACTTCCGGTACATCGACCGGCTCCAGTACATGGAGAACGGGAAGGGGTTCACGTACGACCGGGTGGCCCACCTCTGGCTGGTCGACGTCGAGACCGGCCAGGTCCGCCGGCTGACCGACGGCCCGACGCCTGACGAGGCGCCGGCCTGGTCTCCCGACGGCGGGCGGATCGCCTTCGCCGCCAATCGCCGGCGCGACCACGACCTCGTCTGGCACTCAGACATCCACGTCGTCGAGGTCGCGACCGGCGAGCTGACCGCGATCACGGGCGGCGCGCTCGCGTTCTTCTGGGCGCCCGAGTGGCTGCCCGACGGGCGGACGATCGCGGCCCTCGGGCATCGCTACCCGGCCGCGGGCGGGAGCCGGAACGACATCTGGCTGTTCGCCGCAGACGGGTCCGACGCCCACCCCCGAGGCGGACGAAACCTCTCCGCCAGCCACGACCTGATGCCCGGCGCGTCGATGAACAGCGATCTCACCGTGGGCGAGCCTGCCCGGCTCGCCGTCTCCGCCGACGGCCGCGGGTTGACCTTCAGTGCCCCGATCGAGGGGTCGTGCGAGCTGTGGCGGATCTCGGTCGAGGACGGTGCGCTCGAGCGCCTGACCGAAGGCCGGCACTACCTCTCCGCCTTCGACCAGCGCTCGATCGCCGGCGGCCAGCGGATCGCCTACCTGCGCTCGTCGCCGACCGAGCTGCCCGAGGCCTGGGTGGTCGACGTCGCCGGTCCGGGCGGATCCCCTTCGCCGCGCCGGGTGAGCGCCCTGAACGACGAAGCCCTGGCCGGGATCGAGCTCGGTGAACCGGTCGAGCGGTGGGTCCGGTCGGACGGCTGGCGGATCCAGGGCTGGTACCTGCCGCCGCGCGGTGAGCGGGGCGGAGGCCGGGGTGAGCCGGGCGGAGGCAGGGGCGGGCCGGTCGAGGGCGCCGGGGGGCGGAGCGGGGGGCCGGCGAGCGGCCCGACCGGCGGCCCGTCGCCGCTCGTGACCGAGATCCACGGCGGCCCGCACACGCTCTACGGCTACGCCCCGGGCTGGGAGTTCCAGGTCCTCGCCGGGGCCGGGATCGGGGTCTGGTACGCCAACCCGCGCGGCTCGGAAGGCTACGGCGAGGCGTTCAACGCGGCGAACTTCCGCGACTGGGGCGACGGCCCGATGCGCGACGTGCTCGCTGGCGTCGACGCACTCGTCGGCGAGGGCCTCGCGGATCCGACCCGGCTCGGCCTGACCGGCGGCTCGTACGGCGGCTACCTGACGAACTGGATCGTGGCCCGCGACGACCGGTTCCGGGCCGCGCTCACCTGCCGCTCGGTGAGCGACCTCTCGATGCTGATGCTGACCGGCGACATCAGCGGTCCCGAGTTCGGTCGGCTCGAGTTCGGGGCGGCGCCGTGGGAGGACCCCGACCTGTACCGCGAGCTCTCGCCGATCACGCATGCGCGCCGGATCCGCACTCCGCTCCTGATCCAGCACGCCGAGCGCGATCTCCGGACCACGATCGGCCAGGCCGAGGCGCTGTTCACCGTCCTGCGCTCGAGCCGCCGGCCGGTCCGGCTGATGCGCGTGCCGGGCGAGACGCACGAGCTCACCCGCTCGGGCACCCCGTTCCGACGGGCCGAGAACCTCGTCCAGGTTCGCGACTGGTTCGTCCATTTCCTGGTCAAGGGTCGGCGGACGCTGCCCCCGGTCCCGCGGCAGCGAGCCGGGAACGAGCCCCGGGCCGGTGTATCCTGACCGTCCGATGACCACCACCCAGCACCGCGACAGCCTCACCCGGGAGCGCGCGAACGAGCTGATCCGGGCCTGGGATGCGCGCCCGGGAACGCTCGGCAGCCTCCTCGGGCGGGTGACCGCGGTCGACCAGGTGGGGGTCGAGGAGCGGGTCGAGGCGCTCCGCCGGCGCTCGATCAAGAAGGCCTCGAAGCTCTGGGCGCTCGACCTTGCGATCCGGATGATCGACCTGACGACCCTCGAGGGCAAGGACACCCCGGGCAAGGTCCGGGCCCTGTGCGCGAAGGCGGTCCACCCGCTGCCGGGCGACCCGACGATCCCGTCGGTGGCCGCGGTGTGCGTCTATCCGGCCCTCGTCGCCGAGGCGAAGGAGGCGCTCCGCGGCTCCGCTGTCCGGGTCGCCTCGGTCGCCACCGGCTTCCCGTCGGGCCAGACCTTCCGCGAGGTCAAGATCGCCGAGACGCGGGCGGCCGTTGACGCGGGCGCCGACGAGATCGACATGGTGATCGACCGCGGCGCCTTCCTGGCCGGCGACTACCGGGCCGTGTTCGAGGAGATCGTCGAGGTCAAGGAGGCGGCCGGCCCGGCGCACCTCAAGGTGATCCTCGAGACCGGCGAGCTCGAGACGTACGACAACGTCCGGCGGGCCTCGGTCCTGGCGATGGCCGCCGGAGCGGACTTCATCAAGACCTCGACCGGCAAGGTCCAGCCGGCCGCGACGCTGCCGGTGACACTCGTGATGCTCGAGGCGATCCGCGACTTCGAGCGCCAGACCGGTCGGGTCGTGGGGATGAAGCCAGCCGGCGGGATCCGCACCGCCAAGGAGGCGATCCAGTACCTCGTCGTCCTGTACGAGACACTCGGGCCGCGCTGGATGACCCCCGAGCTGTTCCGGTTCGGGGCGTCGAGCCTGCTCAACGACCTCCTGATGCAGATCGAGAAGGAGCGGACGGGGCGCTACCAGGGACCGGACCACTTCTCCCTCGACTGACGACCGACCGCCCGCCTGGGCGCGGGCCCGCCGGCGCCGGACCCGGGTGCGATAATGCCCCGGTGACCACCGAGACCCCGAAGCTGCGACCCTGGACCGGCGATCGCGCGCCTGCGAGCTGGGGCCTCGGCGAGGGCCAGGCGATCCCGTGGGAGTACGCCCCCGCCCCCGAGGCGCGCGAGATCGTCCGGCTCCGTGAGCGCTACGGGCTGTTCATCAACGGGCGCGAGGTCCCGGCCGCCGACGGGGCGACGTTCACCTCGATCGACCCCTCGACCGAGCAGCCGCTCGCCCAGGTCGCCCGCGCCACCCCGGCCGACGTCGACCGCGCGGTCCGGGCCGCCCGCCGGGCCCAGCGCCGGAACTGGGGCGCCCTGCCGGGCGCGGAACGGGCGAAGTACCTGTTCCGGATCGCCCGCCTGCTCCAGGAGCGGAGCCGCGAGTTCGCCGTCCTCGAGTCGATGGATTCGGGCAAGCCGATCAAGGAGAGCCGGGACGTCGACATCCCGCTCGCGGCGGCCCACTTCTGGTACTACGCGGGCTGGGCGGACAAGCTCGACTACGCCTTCCCGGGTCGGGTCGCCCGACCGCTCGGGGTCGCCGGGCAGATCATCCCCTGGAACTTCCCGCTCCTGATGCTCGCCTGGAAGATCGCTCCCGCCCTCGCCGCCGGGAACACGGTCGTCCTGAAGCCGGCCTCGACGACCCCGCTCTCGGCCCTCCTGTTCGCCGACCTGTGCCGCCAGGCGGACCTCCCGCCGGGCGTGGTCAACATCGTCACCGGCCCGGGCGAGATCGGGATGCACCTCGTCCGCCATCCCGGCATCGACAAGGTCGCCTTCACCGGCTCGACCGCGGTCGGGCGGCTGATCGCCCAGGGAGTTGCCGGCACGGACAAGGCGCTCACCCTCGAGCTCGGCGGCAAGGCCGCCAACATCGTGTTCGAGGACGCGCCACTCGACCAGGCGATCGAGGGGATCGTCAACGGGATCTACTTCAACCAGGGCGAGGTCTGCTGCGCCGGTTCGCGCCTCCTCGTCCAGGAGTCGATCGCCGACCAGCTGATCGGCAAGCTCAAGGACCGCCTGGCGACGATCCGGGTCGGCGATCCGCTCGACAAGAACACCGACGTCGGGGCGATCAATTCGCGCCAGCAGCTCGAGAGGATCACCGAGCTGGTGAACGCCGGGGTGGCCGAGGGGGCCGAGCTCTACCAGCCGGCCTGCGAGCTCCCGGAACGGGGCTTCTTCTTCCGCCCGACGCTGTTCACGAACGTGGCGATGAGCCACCTGATTGCCCGCGAGGAGATCTTCGGGCCGGTCCTCGCCACGCTCACCTTCCGGACTCCCGAGGAGGCGATCGAGAAGGCGAACAACACCCCGTACGGGCTGTCGGCCGGGATCTGGACCGAGAAGGGGAGCCGGATCCTGATGATGGTCCGCCGGATGCGGGCCGGCGTCGTCTGGGCGAACACGTTCAACCGGTTCGACCCCACCTCCCCGTTCGGGGGCTACAAGGAGTCGGGCTTCGGGCGCGAGGGCGGCGTCCACGGCCTCCACGCCTACGTCCGGCTCGAGGACCGCTGAGCCGATGGCGCCCCGCAGCCCGCTCCCGACCGAGCCGCCCGCGCCCCGGATCGAGGTCCGCAAGACGTACAAGCTGTACATCGGGGGGGCCTTCCCGCGAACCGAGTCGGGCCGCTCGTACCTCGTCTCGGCGGCCGACGGGACGCCCCTGACGAACGCCTGCCGGGCCAGCCGCAAGGACCTCCGCGACGCCGTCCGGGCCGCCCGGAAGGCGTTCGGGCCATGGGCCGACCGGACGGCGATGAACCGCGGCCAGATCCTCTACCGGGTGGCGGAGCTGATGGAGGGCCGGCGGGACCAGTTCGTGGCCGAGGTCGCGGCGGCCGAGGGGCTGCCGGTGGCCGCCGCGCGCGACGCCGTCGACCGCTCGATCGACCGCTGGGTCTGGTATGCCGGCTGGGCGGACAAGATCAGCCAGGTCCTGGGCACGGTGAACCCGGTCGCTGCCCCGTACTTCAACTTCACGATCCCCGAGCCGACCGGGGTGGTCGGCCTCGTCGCCCCCGAGCGCTCCTCGCTCCTCGGCCTCGTCTCCCGGCTCGCCCCGGTCCTCGCCGGGGGCAGCGTGGCGGTCGTCGTCGCCTCCGAGACGCGCCCGCTGGCGGCGGTCACCCTGGCCGAGGTCCTCGCCACCTCGGACGTCCCCGGGGGCGTGGTCAACGTCCTGACCGGCCACAAGCGCGAGCTCGTGCCGGTCCTCGCCGCCCACGTCGACGTCGACGCTCTCGACACCTGGGGCGTCCCGGCCGAGCTGCGCGAGGCGGTCGAGGTTGCGGCCGCGGAGAACGTGAAGCGGCTCGCCCGTCGCCCGCCCGGCGTCGCCGACGAGCGGTTCGACTGGACCGACCCGCGCGCCGCTCAGCGGCCGGAGTGGATCGCGGCCTTCCTGGAGATGAAGACCGTCTGGCACCCGATCGGGAGCTGACCGGACGGCGGCCCTCACGGCTCGTCGGTCGCACCCGGCCGTGTCGGCGAGGGCGCGTCAGCGATCGAGCGTCAGGGCGAGGGCGCCGGCGACGATCAGCAGCGCGCCGATGAGCCGCCTGGCCGCGTCTCTCGCGTCGCGTGCCTCGCCGAGGCGGAACGAGCCCCAGCCCGAGACGAGGACGACCGCCGACTCGCGGAGCGGAGCGACGACCGTGAGCGGGGCGAGTGTGTACGCGACGAGGACGAGGAGGTAGCCGCCGAGCGCGATCACCCCGGCGAACGAGGCGCGCGGCCAGTCGGCGCCGGCCCCGACCGGCGCCCGGTCGACGAACCGGATCCAGAATACGAGCGAGACCGCCGTGACCGGGAAGAGGAGGGCACCGAAGAGCCAGGGGGCCACCAGCTTCGCCCCGACGCTGTCGACCGCGGAATAGGCCGCGATCGTCAGCCCCGTCGCGAGCGCGAAGAGGGTGGCCCGGTCGATCGCCCGGCCGACGCCGGGCACGCCGCCCCTGCCTCCCGCTGCCCGTCCGCCGTTGCCCGCGCCCGATCGCAGGCGGCCGATCGCGCGCCACGGCTGCTGGACGAGGAGCATCCCGGCCGCGAGCCCGGCGACACCGAGACCGCCGACGAGCCCGAGGTGTTCCCCAAGCACGAGCACGCCGGCCGCGACCGCGAACAGCGGGGCGGTGCCGCGGGCGATCGGATAGACGACCGACAGGTCACCCCGCCGGTAGGCGGCCGACAGGAAGACGAAGTAGACGGTCTCGAGCAGGCCCGAGGCGACGGCCAGGACGAGCGCCTCGGGCGGAACCGGAGGCGCACCGGCGAGCAGCCAGGCGACGAGCGCGAACGGCAGGCTGGCGAGCACCCCGGCGACCATCGCCCGGCCCGAGGTCCGGAGCGGGTCGCCGGAGGTCTTGAGGATGACGTTCCAGGTGGCGTGGATCAGGGCCACGAGGCCGAGCAGGCCGAGGACGAGGAGCGACATCGCCGGCCGCCCGGGTCAGCCGTCGAGCAGGCTGTGGCCGTCGGCCGTTGGCAGCTCGAGGCCGAGCAGGTCGGCGATCGTGGGTGCCCAGTCGGCGAGCGTGGGTGGACGGGCCGCGATCCGGGCCCCGATCTGCCGGGCCGTCGGGTGGCCGCCGCCGACGATCGCCAGCGTCCGGGCGGTGGCCGGGCCGCCGTGGAACCCGCCGGGCGGCTGCACGTCGCCGAAGGCCCGGCCGGGCTGGGCCTCGACGAGGACGACCCCCGGCCCTGCCGGCCCGGCCGCCGCGACCCCGTCCACCCGCCGGGCGGCCTCCGCAACCCGTGCCGGGTCGATCCCGTCGGCCGGGGCGAGCAGGGCCGCCCCGCCGTCGGCGAGCTCGTCGACGGTCAGGGCTGCGAGCTCGGGATCCGCTCGCAACCGGATCGGCGGCCGGGTCGTCGCCGGTTCCATGTCGTGATCGGAAACGACGATGACGACGCTCCGCTCCCGGTCCGCGGCGAGAGCATCGACGAGCTCGCCGACGAGGGCGTCGGTCGCGGCATAGCAGGCGGCCGTCGCCGGATGCTCCGGGCCGAGGAGGTGGCCGAACGTGTCGGGCTCGTTGAGGTGGACGAACAGGAACCGGAGGCCGGGCTCGGCGATCGCCCGGAGCGCCACGGGCCGGACCTCGTCGTTGACCGGGTAACCCTTGCCGTCGAGTCGGAGGGCCGGGTCGAGCGGGCCGGGCGGCGGCCAGCGCAGGTCGGCCGCCCGGTCGGTCGCCAGGACCTCGTGGAGCAGGTGGTCGCCCTGGATCGCGGCCGCTCGGAGGCCGGCCTGCCGGCAGGCGTCGAAGAGGGTCGGGGTCGCGACCGAGCGACGTCCGGCCCAGCCGGGCACGGCGCCCGGCCGGAAGGCCGTCGTCCGGACCTCGTGGCGGTGCGGCGTGCAGCCGGTCAGGAGCGAGGCAAAGCCCGGATAGGTGGAGGAGGGGAGGCCGGCGACGAGGCCGCCCTCGGCTGCCCGACCGCCGGTTGCTGCGAGCTGCCAGAGACGCGGCGTCCGTTCCGGCGACACGATCCGGGCCGGGAACCCGTCGAGCCCGACCAGCAGGACGCGGCTCGGGCCTGAGCTGCCGCCGGGCCGGGGAGCCGCCGGGTCCGCCCCGGCTGCCGCCCGGACCTCCACCCGGGCAACCAGCCGGGCACCTCGGACGCCGTCCGCCCCGGTCCTTGCCCCGGCCGCGCGGGCCGGTCTCACTCGACGGGGAACGTCTTGACGTCGGCCGGGTCGATCCGCACCGCCAGCTTCGCGCCCGGCTCGTAGGCCAGCGCCTCGCGGCTCGGCATGTCGGCGTAGAAGCGCGCCTGGCGCCCGTCGACCTCGGTCAGCAGGTGGAGCCGGGTCGTCGAGCCCAGGAAGATCTTCACCTCGAGCGTCGCCGGGTGGCCGGCGCCGGTCGAGGTGACCTCGACGTCCTCGGGTCGGAAGAAGGCGACGGCCCGGTCGGTCGCGCCGGCCGGGGCCGGCACGTCGAACGCGCCGCCGAGCACGACCCGCCCGTTCACGACCGGCAGCTCGAGGGCGTTCCGGCTGCCCACGAACGTCGCCGAGAAGTGGGTCGCCGGCGACTCGTACAGCTCGGGCGGGCGGGCCACCTGCTCGATCCGGCCGTGGTTCATGACCGCCACCCGGTCGGCGATCGCCATCGCCTCGGACTGGTCATGGGTGACGTAGATCGCGGTCGTCTTCACCAGCTGCTGGACCCGGCGGATCTCGTCGCGCAGCCGGGTCCGGACGAGCGCGTCGAGCGCCGAGAGCGGCTCGTCGAGCAGGAGGACGGCGGGCGATGGGGCGAGCGCCCGGCCAAGGGCGCAGCGCTGGGCCTGGCCGCCCGAGACCTGGTTCGGGTAGCGGTCGGCCTGGGGCACGAGGCGGACGAGCTCGAGCAGCTGGTCGACGCGGGCCTTCACCTCGGCCGCGGGACGGTGCCGGACCTCGAGCGGGAAGGCGATGTTCTGGCGGACGGTCAGGTTCGGGAAGAGGGCATAGCTCTGGAAGACCATCCCGATCGGCCGGTCGCGGGTCGGCACGTTCGTGACGTCCTGACCGCCGATGAGGATCCGACCGGAGGTGGGTCGTTCGAGTCCGGCCACCGAGCGCAGGAGGGTCGTCTTCCCGCAGCCCGACGGCCCGAGGAGGGCGACCATCTCGCCCGATGCGATCTGGAGGTTGACGTCGTCGAGGGCCCGGACGTGGCCGAACACCTTCGTCACCCCGATCAGGTCGACTCCACTCATCCCTGCTCCCGCTGCTCGATGTTCCGCGCGCCCGGAAGGAGCCGGACGGTCTGGCCACGGTTGAAGTAGACGACGGCGGCCGAGAGTGCGAACAGGACGATGAAGTTCACCATCGTCACGGCCGCCAGCCGATTGAACGCGCCCGACTCGCCGGAGTAGGACCGGATCGCCTCGGCGCTCCAGATCGGGACCGTATAGACCCCCCGGGCGATCGTCTGGACCATCGCGAATTCGCCGAAGCTGGTCGCGAAGGCGAGCAGGCCGCCGGTGACGACGCCCGGCTTGATGTTGGGCAGGACGACCCGGCGGACGATCTGGGCCGGCGACCCGCCGCACGCCTCGGCCGCCTCCGAGAGCCGCTCGATCCCCGCCGCTGCCATCGCCCCGTCGACCGCCCAGTACAGGAAGGGGAAGGCGATCGCGGCATGGCCGACGACGAGGAGCGGGAACGTGCCCTGCAGGGCCGGGGCAACGATCCCCGAGAACTGGAGGAGCCCGAAGCCGATGACGAGGTAGGGCAGAGCAAACGGGATCGCCGCCGAGAGCTCGACGATCGTCCGGATGCGCGGGTTGCGCACGCGCGACCAGTAGGCCGCTGGGACGACGACGGCGATGTCCAGGACGGCGGTCAGGGTCGCCAGGACGAGGGTCGAGCCGAAGGCGCCGATGACCGCCTGATCGGTGAAGGCCGAGACCCACCAGTCGAGCGTGTACCCGTCGGGCAGGATGTTCGCCGTCCAGCGGGTCGCGATCGAGTAGAGGAAGACGGCCACCATCGGCAGGGTGAAGTACGTGAACAGCCCGACGAACATGATCGCCTGGCCGATCCGGGCCGGACGGAGGGGCTCGCGGGTCTCTCCGACTGAGGTGACGGTCGTCGCGGTCATCGATTCAGAACCAGCGCAGGGCGCGTCGCAGGAGGATCCGGTAGGTGATCAGCGAGGCGCTGGCGATCACCATGAGCACGACTGCCAGGATTGCCGCCCGGGCCGGACCGAGGAGGATGTCCGACTGGAGGGCGGTCCCGATCTGGAGCGTGATCAGGTGCACAGCCGTCCCCCCGGACTGGCCGGCGAGACCGTAGGCGATCCCGTAGATGCCGATCGACCAGGTGAAGATGAGCAGCCAGCCCGCGACAAGGAACGGCGACAGGATCGGCAGCCCGATCCGCTGCCAGAACTGCCAGCGCGTCGCCGAGGCGGTCTGGGCCGCCTCCCACCAGTCGTCGCGGACGATCCCCATGGCCGGGATCGTGAGCAGGACGAAGAGCGGGATGTTCGTGTATTCGTAGGCCATCAGGAGCGCCAGGAACGAGCTCGACCGGGGCGGCACGAAGGGCAGGCCGATCGCCTGGAGGATGAGCGTCAGCATCCCGACGCTGCCCAGGGTGGCCAGGTAGGCGAAGGCGAGACCGATCCCGCCGAAGTTCGCGGCCACGTTCAGCAGGCCGAGCCAGAACGCCCGCCGGCCGGCGAGCATCCGGCTGATCAGCCAGGCCGACGGCGCCCCGACGACGAGGGTCAGGGTCGCGGAACAGATGCCGAGCGCGAGGCTGGTCACGATCGCATCCTGGTTCACCGGCTGGCCGAGGACGCGCCCCCAGAGGTCGAGCGTCAGGCCGTTCGCGTCGACAAACGTCTGGGCGACGAGGACGACCCCGGGTCCGATCAGGGCGACGCTGACGAGGGCGAGGAGGGGCAGGGCCGGCAGCCATGCGCCGAGCCACTGGCGAACGCGGGCGCCGATGCCCGACCGCACCCCCGCCTCGAGGGCAGGGGTGACAGTCGGGCTCGTGGCGTTCATCAACGTGCGAAGGAACCGGCCGGCATCAGCCGCCGGCGCCGACCTGGTTCTGCCAGATGTCGGCGATCTTCGTGATGTCGATCTTCGAGGTGTCGACCTGCTGGACCTTTGCGTACAGCTCGTCCGGAAGCCAGCCGGCGGTCGCGTCGGCGGGCAGCTTCAGGTCACCGGTGATCGAGCGGACCGGACGTGCTCCGAACTTGGCGAAGTCCGCCTGGCCCTCGTCCGACAGGACCCAGTCGATGAACATCTTGCCGAAGTCCATGTGGGCCGTGTCGTACTTGTTCAGGATGAGCGCCGAGGGCGCATAGATCGACCCGTCGGACGGGATGACGACCTGGGCGTTGACGTTCTTGTCCTTCATCTTGTTGGCCAGGGCGATCAGGTTGAAGTCGTACTTGATCTGGATCGGGACTTCGCCCTTCTCGAACGTGTCGGCGTTGCCCTCCGAGGAAGCCAGGTTGCCGACGAGCTGCTTGGCGTAGGCGACGCCCTTCGTGTAGTCGTCGAGCGTCCCCCCGGCGGCGAGGTTCATCGCCACGAAGGCCATCGTCGCCGTGCCCGAGCTGCCCGGCTTGCCGAACCCGACGAGGCCCTTGTACTCGGGCTTCGCGAGATCCGCCCAGGTCTGAGGGACGGGGATGTTCTTCGAAGTCAGGAAGTCGACGTTGACGACGTAGCCTGGGACGCCCACGAACGTGGCGACCCAGCCGCCGTTCTTGCCCTTCATGATGTCGGGCAGCTTGGCCGCGTTTGGAGGCAGGTAGTCGGGCAGGACGCCCTTCGCCTCAGCCTGGCCGGCGAACAGGATCCCGATGTCGGCCACGATCGCCTTCGGGTTGTTCTTCTCGGCGTCGAAGGCCGCGATCTCCTCGGCCGACGACATGTCCTCGCCGAGCGAGCGGCTCGGATTGCACTCGAAGCCGTTCTTGGCGCAGAAGTCCGAGATCGACTGGCCATAGTTCGCCCAGTCATTCGGCATGCCGTAGGTGGCGAACGTCTTGGCCTGCTCCTTGGCCTTGGCCACGTCAGGTGCTGCCTTCCAGTCGCCGGCGCCGCTGCTGCAGGCGGCGAACGCGATCACCGCTGTCACCCCGAGCGCGAGCAGGCGTGTTCTGTGGAACAAGGTTGTTCCTCCTCCGTTGTGCTTCGGCGGCCTGCCGGGCGAAGCGCCGTCAGTGCCGGCCGCATGGTCGGGCGTCGATCCGACGGCCCGCGTGCCGATGGTCGGGCCAGCCGGTGAACGCGCGATGTACGGCACCTTAACGATTTTCGCGCCATCGCGCTACCCGCTTCTGCACGTCGTTCGGGCAGCAGGTTGCGCGTCCGGCGGCGAGCTGCGATACTGCGTACTTGTATGGACAAGTTAGTCGCCACCGCCCTGCCGCCGCTCCACCGCCGGATCTCCGAGCAGCTCCACCGGGAGATCGAGCAGGGCCGGCCGGCGATCGGCGAGGCGCTCCCCTCGGAGGCCGAGCTGATGGCCCGCTTCGGCGTCTCGCGGGGCACGATCCGCCAGGCCCTGGCGGCGCTCCGGTCGGACGGGACGATCGCGGGCGGCCAGGGCGCGCCGCCGATCGTCCGCGGACCGCGGCTCTCCCAGCCGTTCACGGAGCTCCTCAGCTTCACGAGCTGGGTCCGCTCGCTCGGTCGGCAGCCGGCGGGCCGGGTCGTCGAGTTCACGGTCCGGGCTGCCTCGCCCGAGGCGGCAGCGGCGCTCGACCTGGCGACCGGGTCGCCGGTGCGCCACCTCGTCCGGGTCAGGTACGCCGACGGTGAGCCGCTGATGATCGAGCGCACGACCTTCCCGGCCGAGATCGGCGATCTCGTGGCGACCGTCGACCTCGAGCACGACTCGATCTATGCCACCCTGGCCACGAAGGGCGTCGTCTTCGACTCGGCGCGCCAGGAGGTCGACGCGGTCGGCGCCTCCGCCGCCGACGCCCGCTGGCTCGAGGTCGCCCCGCGGGCGCCGCTCCTGCGGGTCCGCCGCCTCACCTTCTCGCCGGCCGGCCGGCCGCTCGAATGGTCGGAGGATCGCTACGTCTCCGGCCGGGTGACGCTCGCCATCCACAACAGTGCCGCGCGCCCGTCGATGGCGCGCCGGCTTGCCACCACTGGAGGACGCTGATGCCGTACGCAGACACTGCCGAGACCGCCCGTCGCTGGGCGACCGAGCGGTCGGTCGACCTGTGGGCGATCTTCGCGGGCGACCTCGCCCCCGACGTGATCGAGGCACTCCGGGCCTCGATCACGGCCGTCCGGGCCGACGGGGCGAGGATCGCCCTTGTCCGGCCCGGGGGCTCGGCGCCCGGGCCGGGGGCGGCGATCGCCGACCTCGTCGTCGAGGGACCGGCGGCGCCATCGCCGTTCGGGCTGTTCGCGGCCCTCGAGGCAGCCGACGTCGGCGACGCCCGCCGGCTCGGTCTGCTCGGGGCCTCGGTCGCGGCCCTCGAGGCGGGGCACCGGGCGGGGGCAGGGGCGATCGTCGGCCTGGCCGGGGCGGACCCCGAACTGCGACGACCGCTTGTGCCCGGCCAGCCGGACGCGATCGTCGAGCCGGCCGGGTTCGCCGCCCTCGACGCCGAGCGCTGGGCGAGCGGCCGCGCCCACCGCCAGCGGGTCCTCCTGAACCCCGGCCCCGCCGTGGTCACGGATCGCGTCCACCGCGCGATCGCCGGTCCGGACCTCTGCCACCGCGAGCCCGAGTACCCGGCCCTCTTCTCGGCCGTCCGTTCCAAGCTGCTCCGGGTGGCGGGCGTCGACGACGACTGGGCGGTCGCCCTGATCGGCGGCAGCGGCACGGCCGCCATGGAGGCGATGACCGGGGCGCTCGTGCGTCCCGGCCGGCGGCTCCTCGTCTGCCAGAACGGCGTCTACGGGGAGCGGATCGCCACGATCGCGACCCGGCTGGGGATCGAGGTCGTGGCCGTGACGGCCGCGCACACGACCCCGATCGACCCGGCCGCGGTCGCCGCCGCGCTCGACGCCGACGACCGGATCGACGCCCTGGCGATCGTCCACCACGAGACGACGACCGGGCTGCTCAACCCGGTCGCCGAGATCGCCGCCCTCGCCGACACGCGCGGCGTGCCGGTCATCACCGACGCAATCAGCTCGTTCGGTGCGGAGGAGCTGCGGATCGCGGGCAGTGGTCTCGACATCGTGGCCGGGACCTCGAACAAGTGTCTCCACGGCCTGCCCGGGGTGGCGTTCCTGCTCATCTCGCCGCGCGCCCAGGCCCGTGCCGCCCAGATCCTGCCGCGCTCGCTCTACTTCGACATCCCGAATTACCTGAAGGCCCAGGCCAGGCGGACCGTCCCGTTCACCCCGGCGACGCCGGCGATCTACGCCCTCGACGCCGCCCTCGACGAGCTGTTCGACGAGGGGCTCGAGCACCGCCGGGCCCACTACCGGGCCCGGATGGCGTACCTCGACCGCGAGTTCGCCCGCCTCGGGCTCGAGCCGATCGTCGCCCCCGAGCATCGCTCGAGCTCCGTGCGCAGCCTGCCGCTCCCGGCCGGGGTGAGCTACGAGGCGCTCCACGATGCCGTGAAGCGCGACGGCTACGTGATCTACGCCGGCCTCGGGTCGGCGGCGGCGACGAACTTCCGGGTGTGCGCCCTCGGCGCGCTCGAGATCGGCGCCCTTGAGGGGTTCGTCGCCTCGCTCGAACGGGCGATCGCGACCCTCCAGCCATCGGGCGCCAGCGCCTGACCGATCAGCCCCCGTCCCGCCGCACCGGCAGCGGACCGCCAGCACGAAGGAGACTGCACGATGACCGCCGACCGCCGATCCGTCCAGGGTCCCGCTCCTGCCGCCGCCGCGGGCGCCGACTCCGCCGCGGGCGCCGACCCAGCCGCCGGCCGCCGGGCCCCCTGGGTCCGGGCCGAGTACACCGGCCAGTACGTCTACCACCGCGAGTACCGCGGCCCGATCCAGGCCGTCATCCTCGACTGGGCGGGGACGACCCAGGACCACGGTGTCTACGCGCCGGCGGTCGTGTTCATCGACGTCTTCCGCCGTTACGGGGTGGAGATCACGATGGCCGAGGCCCGGGCGCCGATGGGCCTGTTCAAGCTCGACCACATCCGGGCGATCTCGAAGACCCCGTCGGTGGCCGAGAAGTGGCGCGCCGCCCACGGCCGCGACTGCACCGAGGACGACGTCCAGGCGATGTTCGCTGATTTCCAGCCGCTCCAGGTCGAGGCGATGGCCCGCTACGCGACGCTCATCCCGGGCACGGTCGAGGTCGTGAACGAGATGAAGCGGCGCGGCTACCGGATCGGCTCGACGACCGGCTTCATGCGCGCCGCCGCAGACGTGGCGATGCGCGAGGCCGCCCGCCAGGGCTACGTCCCGGATTCGACCGTCTGCGCCGACGAGGTGCCGGCCGGGCGGCCCGAGCCCTGGATGGTCCTGCGCAACCTCGAGCAGCTGCGGGTCTTCCCGCCGGCCGCGGCGGTGAAGATCGGCGACACGAAGATCGACATCGACGAGGGCCTGAACGCGGGAACCTGGACGATCGGGCTGTCAAGGAGCGGCAACTACGTCGGGCTGACCGAGGCGGAGTTCTTCGCCCGCCCGGCCGAGGAGCGGCGCGAGCTCGTGGCCAGGGCCGACGACCTGCTCCGTCGCCAGGGCGCCCACTACGTCGTCGAGACGATCGCGGACGTCATCCCCTGCCTCGACGACATCGAGGCCCGGCTCGCCCGCGGCGAGCGTCCCTGAGGCCGGGAGGAGGCCCGCGATGACCGTTCCGAACACGACCCAGCTCGCCGAGGGCGACTCGAACCAGACCCCGCGCCGGGCGGCCTGGCAGGCGGAGCACCTCGACGACGAGACGCGGGCGCTGCTCGAGGAGGACGCCCGCTACTTCCTCCACCAGTCGCTCTCGACGCCGTGCCTGAACGCGCTCTCGGCGGCCGAGGGGGCCGAGATCATCGACCTCCAGGGCCGGCGCTACCTCGATTTCCACGGCAACAGCGTCCACCAGGTCGGGTTCGGCAACCCGGCCGTCGTGGCCGCGATCAAGGCCCAGCTCGACGTCCTGCCCTTCTCGACCCGGCGCTACACGAACCGGCCGGCGGTCGCCCTGGCCAGGAAGCTCGCCGAGCTCGCTCCGGGCGACCTGTCCCGGGTCCTGTTCACGACCGGCGGGGCGTCGGCCAACTCGGTCGCCCTCCAGCTCGCCCGGGTCGCGACCGGCCGGCACAAGACGATCTCGATGTGGGACGCCTTCCACGGCGGGACGCTGGACACGATCTCGATCGGCGGCGAGGCCGAGTTCCGGGCCGGGATCGGGCCGCTCCTGCCCGGCACCGAGCACGTCCCGCCGCCCGATCCGTTCCGCTGCCCGTTCCGCTGCCGGGACCGGGTCGGCGCCTGCGACCTGAGCTGCGCGGACTACGTCGAGTACGTCCTGGAGAAGGAGGGCGACGTCGCCGCGGTCGTCGCCGAGTCGGTCCGGAACGCCCCGTACATCCCCTCGCCCGAGTACTGGAAGGCCGTCCGGGCCGCCTGCGACCGCCACGGCGCGCTGCTCATCCTCGACGAGATCCCGCACGCTCTCGGCCGGACCGGCGCCTTCTTCACCTGCCAGAACTTCGGCGTCGTGCCCGACATCCTGGTCATCGGCAAGGGGCTCGGCGGCGGTATCTTCCCGCTCGCGGCGGTGATCGCCCGGGAGGACCTGAACGTCGCCGCCGACCGGGCTCTCGGCCACTTCACCCACGAGAAGAACCCGGTCGCCTGCGCTGCCGGGCTGGCAACGATCGAGGAGATCGAGCGCCGGGGGCTCGTCGAGCACGCCCGGACGCTGGGCGCCTGGACCCTCGAGCGCCTCGGCGAGCTGATGGAGCGCCACCCGCTCGTGGGTGACGTCCGGGGCCTCGGGCTCCTGCTCGGCGTGGAGCTCGTGCGCGACCGCGGCACGCGCGAGCGGGCGATCGAGGAGACCGAGGCGGTGATGTACGCGGCCCTCAGCCGGGGGCTGAACTTCAAGACGACGATGGGCAACGTGATCAACCTCAGCCCGCCGCTGACGATCAGCCGCGAGGAGATGGAGCGCGCCCTCGGCATCCTCGAGGCAAGCATCGCCGAGGTCGAGGCGACGTTCGGGCGCGGCGCCGCCGGCTAGTCCGCCGCGGGCCGCCGCCCGTACAGGCGGCGGGCGCCGAACCGGCTGTTCACGAGCCCGACCCCGCCCACGATCAGGGCCGTCCCGGCCAGGATCCGGGCGTCGATCGTCTCGCCCAGGACGACGACGCCGAGCACGATCCCGACGATCGGCAGGACGTAGGCCACGAGCGAGGTCCGGGTCGAACCCCAGCTGCGCAGGAGGCGGAAGAAGACCAGGTAGGCGAGTCCGGAGCCGAAGACGCCGAGCCAGCCGACCGCGAACAGGGCGTCGGGGCGGAGGGCGAGGCCGAACGGGTGCTCGGTCAGCAGGGCGAGCGCGCCGGTGACGACGAACGCGATCGAGACCTGGAAGAAGGCCGGGACCATCGGGCGCAGGCCGTGGACCATCCGGCGGGCGTAGACGTTGCCGCAGGCGTACGAGATTGAGGCGCCGATGATCGCCAGTTCGCCGAGCACGTTGCCGCCCGCGGCCGGGCCGAGGCTCCGGCTGGTCAGGATGACGACTCCGGCGAACCCGACGAGGAGCCCGACGAGGCGGTTGACCGTGATCGGCTCGTCGTGCAGGACGAGCGCGGCGAGGACGATCGTGAACAGCGGCACGGTCGAGTTCAGGATCGAGGCGAGCGCCGACTCGATCGACTGTTCGCCCCAGGTGATGAGCGTGAACGGGACGACGATGTTGACCACGGCGAGGACGACGAGATGGCCGTACATCCGCCACGCGCGCGGGAGCGGCTCGCGGGCGACGAGCAGGACCGCTCCGAGCAGGACCGTCCCGATCCCGAGCCGTCCGGCGATCAGGGTGAACGTGGGCAGGGTCTCGACCCCGATCCTGATGAACAGGTAGCTGCTGCCCCAGAAGAGCCCGAGCAGCCCGAACAGCAGCCAGTCGGTGGCCGACGCTTCAGCGCGCGGTGCGTGGGTGGACATGACGGGCCTCGTTCGGAACCGGGTGCGGTCGCCTGGCCGACGCGTGCGGACCGCGGGATGATAGCGCACTCTTGGCCTACGCCGTTATGCCAACGGTCGGGTGCTCCGCGCCGCCCCGGCCGCTCCGCGCCGCCCCGGCCGCCCCGCGCCGCCCCGGCCGCCCCGCGCCGCCCCGGCCGCGGTCCTGCCGCTACCATGGGCGGCGTCAGGCGAAGGAGGGACGATGCGACTCTGGGGCGGCCGGTTCAGTGCAGCGACCGACGAGCGGGTGGCCAGGTTCACCCGCTCGATCGAGGTCGACCGCGAGCTCGCCCTCGACGACCTGGCCGGTTCGATCGCCCACGTCCACGGCCTCGGCCGGGCGGGGCTGCTGACGGCCGAGGAGGTGGCCCAGCTCGTCGCCGGCCTCGAGGGCCTGGCGGCCGAGGTCGAGGCCGGACGGCTCGAGTGGGACCCGGCCCTCGAGGACGTCCACATGAACCTCGAGGCGGCCCTCGGGGCGCGGATCGGAGCGCTGGCCGGCAAGCTCCATACCGGCCGCTCACGGAACGACCAGGTGGCGACCGACCTGCGGCTCTGGCTGCGCCGGGCGATCGGCCGGCTCGACGCGGCGATCGTCGGGATGGAACGGGCGCTCGTCGGGCTCGCCGAGCGCGAGGGCGAGGCGGTCCTGCCGGGCCTGACCCACATCCAGCCAGCCCAGCCGGTCCTGTTCGCCCACCACCTGCTGGCCTACGTCGAGATGCTCGAGCGCGACCGCGGCCGGCTGGCTGACACGCGCCGGCGGGCAAACGTCTCGCCGCTGGGAGCCGGGGCGCTCGCCGGCGCCGGCTACCCGCTCGACCGCGAGGCGACCGCGGCCGAGCTCGGCTTCGAGGGCGTGACGGCGAACTCGCTCGACGCGGTCAGCGACCGCGACTTCGTCGTCGAGACGCTGGCGGCGGTCGCGCTCTCGATGGTCCACCTGAGCCGGCTGGCCGAGGAGATCACCTGGTGGTCGAACCCGCGCTTCGGGTTCGTCCGCGCCTCGGACGCGTTCTCGACCGGCAGCTCGATGATGCCGAACAAGAAGAACCCGGACCCGGCCGAGCTCGTCCGCGGCCGGGCGGCCCGGGTGATCGGCTCGCTGAGCGGGATGCTCGCCCTGCTCAAGGGGCTGCCCCTGGCCTACCAGCGCGACCTCCAGGAGGACAAGCCGCCGCTGTTCGAGGCGGTCGCCACGCTCGAGGCCTCGCTCGAGGTGATGGCCGGGATGATCGAGACCCTGGCGGTCGATCGCGAGCGGATGCGGGCCGCCGCGGCCGAGGGCTACACGACCGCGACCGCGGTCGCCGATGCGCTCGTCCGGCGCGGCCTCCCGTTCCGGACTGCCCACCACGTCGTCGGCGCCCTCGTCGCGGCGGCCGAGGCGGCGGGCCTGGCGCTCGAGGCGGTGAGCGACGCGATGATCGTGGCCGCCCTCGAGGCGAGCGGCGATCCGGCGGCCGCGGCGCTGGCCGGAACGCCCGGCCTGGCCGACGAGCTCCGGGCCGCGGCCGGCCTCGACGGCGCCCTCGCCTCGTGCGACGTGATCGGCGGCACCGCCCCGGCGCGCGTCCGCGCCGCCCTCGCCGCGGCCCGGGCGCGTCTCGATCGGGAAGGCTGAATCGCGTGCTCAGCCCGGACACGATCCGCCGCGCCCCGAAGGTGCTCCTCCACGACCACCTCGACGGCGGGCTCCGGCCGGCGACGATCGTCGAGCTCGCCCGCGAGGTCGGCTACCGCGGCCTGCCGACGACCGACCCGGACGAGCTGGCGGCCTGGATCCGCCGGGGCGCCGACCGGAAGTCGCTCGAGCTCTACCTCGAGACGTTCGCCCACACGGTCGGGGTGATGCAGACGCCCGAGGCGATCGCCCGGGTCGCGGCCGAGTGCGTCGAGGACCTCGCCGCGGACGGGGTCGTCTACGCCGAGGTGCGCCACGCGCCCGAGCTCTCGACCGCCGGCGGGCTGTCGCTCGACGAGGTCGTCGAGGCGATCCTCGACGGGTTCCGGACCGGCACGGAGCGGGCCGCCGCCGCCGGGCGGCCGATCATCGTCCGCTTCCTGGCCGTCGCGATGCGCCAGGAGAACCGGGCCCTCGAGGTCGCCGAGCTCGCTCTCCGCCACCGCGACGAGGGTGTCGTCGGCTTCGACATCGCCGGCCCGGAGGCGGGCTATCCGCCGGGCCGGTTCGCCGACGCGTTCCGGCTCCTGACCCACGCCAGCTTCCACCTCACCCTCCATGCCGGGGAGGGCTACGGGCTGCCGTCGATCCGCGAGGCGCTCGAGCTGGGCGCGGAACGGCTCGGGCACGGGGTCCGGATCGTGGACGACATCCGCCTCGACCCCGACGGGAGCGCCCGCCTCGGGCGCCTGGCGGCCTACGTCCGCGACCGGCGCATCCCGCTCGAGCTGTGTCCGACCTCGAACGTCCACACCGGGCTCGTCGACTCGATCGCCGACCACCCGTTCGACCTGCTCCGGCGCCTCCGCTTCCGGGTGACCGTGAACACGGACAACCGGCTGATGAGCGGCGTGAGCCTGACCTCGGAGCTCGCCGCCCTCGACGCCGCGTTCGGTCTCGGGCTGGGCGAGATGGAGTGGCTGACCCTGAACGCGATGAAGAGCGCCTTCCTCCCGTTCGACGAGCGCCTGCGCCTGATCGACGAGGTGATCAAGCCCGGCTACGCCCGCCTCCGCCGGGTGGCCGCGGGATAGCTCAGCCCGCGGCGCCTGCCCCCTCGGGCTCGGCGATCGTCGTCGGCAGGGAGGCGAGGAGCGGCTCGGTCCACGTCCAGGCGGCACCGTGGTGCTTGCCCACGGCGCCGTGGCGGGCCGCCTCGACCCGCAGCGGCAGGCCGAAGATCTCGATGAACCCGACCGCGCTGGCGTGGTCGAACGCGTCGCCCTCGTCGTAGGTGGCGAGGTTCTTGTCGTAGAGCGAGAGCGGCGAGCGTCGTCCGGTCACGATCGCGTTGCCGTGGTCGAGGCGTATCCGGACCTCGCCCGAGACGACCCGCTGCGAGGAGGCGGCGTAGCCGCGCAGGTCGCGGTGGAGGGCGCTGAACCAGAGCCCGTCGTAGGTCAGCTGGGCGAGCTCGTCGGCCACGAGGCGGTTGAAGCGGAGGGTGTCCTTGGTCAGGGTCAGGCCCTCGAGCGCCCGGTGGGCCTTGTGCAGGACGGTCGCTGCGGGCGTCTCGTAGATCTCGCGGCTCTTGATCCCAACCAGGCGGTCCTCGACGTGGTCGATCCGGCCGACACCGTGGGCGCCGGCGAGCGCCTGGAGCCGGTCGACGAGCTCGACCGGGCCGAGCCGCTCCCCGTCGAGCCCGACCGGGACGCCGCCCTCGAACAGGATCACGACCTCGACCGCGGGCGGCGCGGCCGACGGATCGACCGTCCACTCGTAGGCGTCGGCGGGGGGCGCCACCCACGGGTCCTCGAGGACGCCGGTCTCGCACGAGCGGCCCCAGAGGTTGACGTCGATCGAGTAGGGGGACGCCTTGGTGATCGGGATCTCGATCCCGCGCGCGATCGCGTAGTCGATCTCCTGGTCCCGCGACAGGCCCATCCCGACCCGCAGCGGTGCGACGACCTCGAGGGCGGGGTCGAGGGCGTGGACCGCGACGTCGAAGCGGACCTGGTCGTTGCCCTTGCCGGTCGAGCCGTGGGCGACCGCGTCGGCACCCTCCTTCTGGGCGACCTCGACCAGGAGCTGGGCGATCAGCGGTCGGGCCAGGGCGGTCGCGAGCGGGTAGACGCCCTGGTAGAGCGCGCTCGCCTGGAGATGCGGCCAGACGAAGTCGGTGACGAACCGCTCGCGGGCGTCGACCACGTAGGCCTTCGAGGCGCCGGCGCTCATCGCCCGCCGTTCGACCCCCTCGCGGAGCGAACCGCCCCCGACGTCGACGGTCAGGGTGACGACCTCGACCCCGTACTGCTCGCGCAGCCAGGCGACGGCGACCGAGGTGTCGAGACCCCCGGAGTAGGCGAGCACGACCTTGTTCATCGAGAGACCTCCATCGTGGGGCGGGCGAGCTGGGGGGACCGGACGGGCGTCGGGTCGAACGGGCTGGGCGCCCCGGCCGCCGCCGCCTCGGGTGCCCCGGCCGGCTCGGCCGGCAGGCCCTGGAGGGCGCGGAAGCGGGCCAGCCAGCGTTCGAGGCGGGCCTCGTCGGCGAACAGGACGAGGAGCGTGTTGTCGCCGGCGAGCGTCCCCTCCTGGTCGTCGAGCGACGACTCGTCGATCGCCTGGCCGAGCGCGCTGGCGCTGCCGGGAGAACCGATCAGGAGCAGGATCAGGCCGCTCCGACCGATCCGGAGCGGGATGTCGGCCAGGATCCGCCGGAGGCGCTCGTCGCTCGCGACCGTCGGCGCGGGGGGCGGGGCGAGGTCCTCGGGGGCCAGGTAGATGTGCCGGTCCCCGCGGGCGACCTTGACCAGCCCGAGCTCGGTCACGTCCCGGCTGACGGTCGCCTGGGTGACCGCGAAGCCGCGCGCCCGGAGCGCCTCGGCGAGCTCCTCCTGGCTGCCCACCGAGCCGCGGGCGACGAGCTCGCGGATCGTCCGCTGGCGCTCGAACTTCGTGATCGCGCTCATGCCACGCCTGCGTGGGCGGTCCGGGTGGCGGTGATCCGCGTCCCGAACGTCGGATCGTCGAGGGCGCGCTCGAGGGCGTGCGGGGCGCCCGAGTCGGCGATCACGGCCTCGGCGCCCTCCCAGGCGAGGGCGGCCAGGGCGGCCCGGATCTTGGGCACCATCCCGCCCGCGATCACGCCGCTCTCGATCAGGGCCTCGGCCTCGCCGGCGGTGAGCGTGGCGAGCCGCGTCCCGTCGGGGCCGCGGACACCGTCGACGTCGGTCAGGAGGACGAGCTGGCGCGCGCCCAGGCCGGCGGCGATCCCGGCTGCCACGTCGTCGGCGTTCACGTTGCACACGATCCCCTGCTCGTCACGGGCGAGCGGCGCGACGACGGGCACCTGGCCACCGACGAGGATCGCGTCGAGGAGGTCGCGCCGGAGCCCGACGACGTGGGCGACGAGGCCCATCCCGGGGACCCGCTCGGCGACGAGGAGGCCGCCGTCGACGCCCGAAAGCCCGACGGCGTCGACGCCGAGGTCACGGAGACCGGCCACGAGCTCGCTGTTCACGACCCCGCGCAGGACGGCGGCCGCGACCTCGAGCGAGGCTGCGTCGGTCACCCGCAGCCCGTTCTCGAAGCGGCTGGGGACGCCGAGGCGCTCGAGCCACTCGCTGATCCGGCGGCCGCCGCCGTGGACGAGGACGATCGGCCGGCGGCGGGCGATCGCGGCGACCTCGTCGAGGATCTGGCGCTGCTCGGCGATCGTCGTCCCGCCGAGCTTGACGACGAGGACTTCGCTCATCGGCGACCTCCCGGGGCGGTGGGCAGCGGGCTCACGTCGTGTACTCCGAGTTCTCGATCACGTACGTCTCGGTCAGGTCGCAGCCGAACGCCTCGCCCCGCCCGTCACCGAGGCCGAGGTCGAGCCTGACGAGCGTCTCGGGCGCGTCCATCGCCGTCCGGACCGCGTCCCGGTCGAACTCGAGCGGACCGCCGGCCGCGCCGTCGTAGACGAGCGTGCCCGCGATCGCGATCCGCAGCCGGGCCGGGTCGAGGCGGGCCGGGCTGCCGCCCCGTGCCCGGGCCTCGGCCGGGGCGAGGCCGCCGGCCTCGAGGACGGCCGGTTCGGCGAGACGGGCGTTGCCGGCCGCCCCGGCGATCCGGCCCCAGTTCGGGTCGCGGCCATGGACCGCGGCCTTGACCAGGCTGCTCGAGACGACCGCGCGGGCGACGGCGCGGGCGTCGGCGTCGTCGCCGGCCCCGGTCACCTGGCAGGTGAGGAGGGTCGTGGCGCCCTCGCCGTCGGCAGCCTGCTGGCGGGCGAGGTCGCGGGCAACCGCCTCGATGGCGCGGCCGAGCGTCGCGGCCGTCTCGGTGCCGGCCTCGACGGGCGCCGACCCGGCCGCGCCGGAGGCGAGGAGAAAGACGGTGTCGTTCGTGCTCGTGTCGCCGTCGACCGAGAGCTGGTCCCAGGTCCGGGCCGCCGCCCCGCGCAGGAGACCGTGGAGGACGGACGGCTCGACCGCGGCATCGGTGAGCACGATCGCGAGCATCGTGGCCATCCGGGGATGGATCATCCCGACCCCCTTGGCGATCCCCGAGACGGTGACCGCGACGCCCCGGCCGTCCGGCCCGGGCAGCTCGAGGACGACGCTGGCGAGCTTGGTCGTCGAATCGGTCGTGCGCAGGGCGACCGCCGCCGCCTCGAGGCCCTCCCCGGTCGGGGCGAGGCCGTCGGCGACGAGCGCGCCGATCCCGGCCCGGACCCGGTCGAGCGGCAGCCGGGTGCCGATCACCCCGGTCGAGAGGGCGAGCGTCCGCTCGGGGGCGACGGCGAGGGCGTCGGCCAGGATCGCGGCGATCGCGGCCTGGTCGGCGTCACCGGCCGGCCCGGTCGCGGCGTTCGCACTGCCGCTCGTGGCGATGATCGCCTCGCTCCAGCCGAAGCGGCCGTGCCCGGCCGGCTCGGTCGCGGCGAGATGCGCCTGGCTGAGCCGGACCGGGGCGGCGGCGAACGCGTTCGGGGTGAAGACCGCGGCCGCGGCGACCGGTCCACCGACCGTGCGGACGATCGCCAGGTCCGGCCGGCCCGAGCGCTTGATCCCGGCCGCGAGCCCCCCGGCCAGGAAGCCGGCCGGCATCGCCGCCCGTCGTTCGACCGCGAACAGGGCGAGCGGCCAGGCGGGCAGCTCGCGGGTGAGGGTGGGGGAGTCGGTCATCGGTCGGCGGTCCTCGGTCCGGGGGTGCGAGCGGGCGTCATCGTGGGGTCGGTCGTCATGGCGCGAGCGGATGCTGCTCGAGGCCGCTCCGCTCGTCGAGCCCGTGGACGATGTTGAAGGCCTGGACGGCCTGGCCGGCGGCGCCCTTGACGAGGTTGTCGATCACCCCGATGGCGAGGATCCGCCGCGTCCGCTCGTCGAGCCGGACGTAGACCCGGCAGGTGTTGCTGCCCAGGACGTGCTTCGTGGCTGGCGGCGAGGTGACGACCGCCACGAACGGCTCGTCCGCGTACGCCTCGGCGTAGAGCGCGTCGAGCTCGGCCTGGCTGACCGGCCGGGTCGGCCGGACGTGGCAGGCGGCAAGGATGCCCCGGGTCATCGGCACGAGGTGGGGCAGGAAGTCGACGAGCCGGGCGCCGGGGTTCGCGTGCGGGTCGTGGAGCGGGCCGCGCCGGCCGAGCTCGGCGAGCTCCTGCTCCATCTCGGCGACGTGGCGATGGCCGGCGACCCCGTAGGCCCGGACGCTCTCGTTCACCTCGCCGAACATCGTCTCGAGCTTCGGCTCGCGCCCGGCGCCCGAGACGCCGCTCTTGGCGTCGACGACGAGGTCGCCGATCAGGCCGGCCCGGGCGAGCGGGGCGAGGGCGAGGAGGGTCGCGGTCGGATAGCAGCCGGGGGCGCCGACGATCGCGACCGCTGCGCCGGCGAGGCGGCGCAGCTCGTCGCGGTGGAGCTCCGGCAGGCCGTAGACCGCCTGGGCGAGGAGGTCCGGGGCGGGGTGCTCGAAGCCGTACCAGCGCGGGTAGTCGGCCGGGTCACGGAGCCGGAAGTCGGGGCCGAGGTCGATCACCCGGGCACCGCCGGCGACGAGGTCCGGGACGAGCGCCGCGGCCGCGCCGTGGGGCAGGGCGAGGAAGACGGCGTCCGCCTCCGGGATCGCCTGGTCGACCGCCAGGCCGGTCCCGGCCAGGTGGGCGTGGGTGGCCCCGATCGGCTCGTCCTCGCGACCCCGGGCGACGAGGCCGACGAGCTCGACGTGCGGATGGCGGTCGAGGATCCGGATCAGCTCGGCGCCCACGTAGCCGGTCGCGCCGATGATTGCGACCCGGATCGAGCGCCCGGGGGTGCTCCCGGACGTCCGGCCGGTTGCCGCCCCGGGTGCATTCCCAGGCCGGCCGTCCACCTCGGTCGTCATCGGTCGGCGGGGAACCTGCTCACGTGGCGCGCGCTCACGGTCGCGCGAGACCTCTCGCCGGAGGTCGCCACGTGGGAGGTGCCTGGACCGGGGTGGACTGCCGCCATGGGCGTATGACTATACATGGCTTTGCATAGTCATGCAAACGGGAGGCGGGCGGGTTGCGGAGCGGTTGCCGGCCCCGCCGCGGGGCTCGGCGCCGACCGCGGGCCTCCGCGCCGGCTGCGGGTCAGGAGGAGATGACGTCGGGGCGCTGGTAGGGCCCGGTCACGATCACCTCGCCCTCCTCCTCGACGGGCTGGTCGCCGGTGCGCCGGACCCGGTAGCGATGGTGGATCTCCGTGTCGCCGG